>JAEEGL012502490.1_pt1 | contig 33281 bp, 28 predicted proteins | sample 9134231 | NCBI WGS metagenome assembly JAEEGL01 (sample SAMN16246548, study PRJNA631951) | gut metagenome | biome: gut microbiome; feature: rumen; material: fiber-attached | host: Bos | place: Iran: Karaj | collected 2018-10 | reverse complement strand
TGTGTGTCCATCAAGTTGGTCTGGCTGATGGTATGACTACCGAAGTCGGAATCGACATTGAAATGTGCAGTACGTGTAAGGGCCTCTCCTTCAAGGCGCAACACAAGCGAACCGTCACGGAGCAGTGTTTTCTGCACGGCAGCCGTTAGGTTAATGTTCCAGTTGCTCATATAAAGGTTTCGGGAATAGCCGGGACTCATAAACACTCCTCCCAATTCAAACTGCCATCCACCCTTCACAGTGAAGGTATTGAAAAGCTGGGCAAAGAAGATGGCCTTATCCCAGCACGACATCCAGCACCATCATCAGGGCGAATCCGAGGGCGAAACCCACGGTTCCGACGTTGGAATGTTTGCCCTGGGAATAATCCGGAACCAACTCTTCGACAACCACATACAGCATCGCGCCCGCAGCGAAGGAGAGCATGTAAGGCATGATGCCCAGGATGGATGTGGCCAGCAGCAGGACCAGCGCACCGCCGAGGGGCTCTACGATGCCACTCAGCGCGCCGATGCCGAAGGCTTTCCAGCGGCTGTTTCCTTCCGCGCGGAGCGGCATGGAAATAATCGCTCCTTCCGGCACATTCTGGATGGCAATGCCCAGTGACAGAGCAAGGGCACCGGCCATGTTGAAATCGGCCGTCAAGGCGCCTGCTATGGCCACACCGACAGCCATCCCTTCCGGGAAGTTATGGATCGTGACGGCGAGCGCGAGTTTTGCCGTACGGGACAGACGGCTCTTCGGGCCCTCTGTTTCCCCGTTGGCATGCAGGTGCGGCGTGATGTAGTCAATGACCAGCAGGAAAGCAAACCCCGATAGCAGCCCGATGGTCGGAGCGGTGACGGCAGAGGCCCCCTCTCCCATTTCCATCGCCGGTATGATCAGCGACCACACCGATGCGGCCACCATGACGCCTGAAGCGAAACCCAGAAGCACCTTCTGCAGCATCGCAGGCATATCCCGCTTCATGAAAAACACGAAGGCCGATCCCAGGGCGGTACCCAGGAAGGGAATCACGAGGGCTGTCAATACCGAGCTCATTTCTTGCCTTTGAAAGTATAACCGGCCTTCTCGACCGCCGATCGGATGGCCTCTTCTGCTGCGGGGCCTTTGATGGTCAAGGTTTTGCGGGAAGCACTGGCACGGACCGATTCGACGCCGGGAACCGCTTCCACGGCTCGGCAGACGGCGGCTTCGCAGTGGCTGCAGTGCATGCCTTCAACAGTATAGACGGCCGTATCGGAATCGACCGCCTTATGGGTGAATCGCTCAAAGAATTTCATGGTAAGAGCAAAGAATATAAGAAGAGTTAATATCGTGGCGCAGATGAACTTAAAAGTTCCGGGCATTCCTTCAGCCGCCCCGCAACAGGGATCGGCCGACGCCATGGGGCTGACCGTCAATCCGATGGCATTGACAATGAGTCCGAAGAGGATGGAAAAACCGACGATGACAAGGAGATAAATCCACGTAAAACGCCTTCCCATGGCCTTTCGGACCACCAGGATGGATGCCAGGTTCACGGCCGGTCCGGCCATCAGCATCACCAGGGCGGCGCCTGGAGAAAGGCCCTTCATCATGAGCGCTGCCGCAACGGGAATGCTCCCGGTAGAGCAGATATACATCGGTACGGCTACGATCAAGACCAGCAGCATCTGCAGCAGGGGCTGCTTGCCGAAGTGAAGGAAAAACTCCTCGGGGACGACCACCTGGATGAGCGCTGCTACGAGCAGGCCGATCACCAGCCTTCCGCCCATGTCCTGGATCATCTGGAAGTAGGCATACTTGAGCACACGAGTGAGCTTGTTTCCGCGCTCCACATGGCAGGAAGAACGCGCCCTGACCTCGCCATCCTCTTCAGGAACGAGCCGGTTGACCAGGATTCCTCCGCAGACGCCGGTAACGAGCGCAGCCACTGGCCGGATGATGGCAAAGCCCAGCCCCATCAGAGAGAAGGTAGCGAGGATGGAATCGATTCCCGTCTGGGGCGTGGCGATCAGGAAAGACGCCACCGCCCCTTTGGAGGCTTTTTCATTGCGAAGACCGATGGCCGTAGGAATGACTCCGCAAGAACAAAGCGGCAAAGGAATGCCCAGAAGCGCAGCCCATAGGACAGCCCACTTGTTACTGCTGGACAGATACTTCCGATAGAATCCCTGCGGCACATAAACATGCAGGATACCGGCAATCAGAAAGCCCAGCAAAAGATACGGGGCCATTTCGCAGACAACCGTCAACAGGGACCAGAAAAAAGATTTCATCACGGCAAAGATAGGAGTTTTTCCAAAGTATTGCAATAGACATTCCCATAACAGGCGTCGTTGTAGAGGCCGGCATGGGATGCGGTGGTATGGGTGGCCAGTTGGTAGTAGAGATCGTGGAGGGCCGCATAACTGTTGTCGTGGGTGATACGGAGAATCCCGGTCTTGCCAAGTGTCGTGTATTTCATATCAAACCCGTTAATTCAGCGAGGTGACAAATGAAACAATAATCCGCCAAATAATTGCGGGAATAAGGAATTTTTGCTATTTTTGTAACCCGTATTTGTAATTATTTTTGTATGAAATACGGGTTCGACAACGCCAAGTACCTCACCATCCAATCGGAGCACATCAAGCAGCGTATTGCCCAGTTCGGCAACAAACTCTATATGGAGTTCGGCGGCAAGCTTTTCGATGACTACCACGCCAGCCGCGTCCTGCCGGGTTTCGAGCCGGACAGTAAGTTCAAAATGCTCTATCAGTTGAAAGACGAACTCGAAATCGTCATCGTGATCAGTGCCGTCGACATCGAGAAAAACAAGGTCCGGAGTGACCTCGGCATTACCTATGATGTAGATGTGCTGCGGCTCAGGGACGAATTCCTGGCGCGGGATTTCAGCGTCAACAGCGTCGTCATCACCCACTACAACGGCCAGGCCAGCGCCGACGCCTATCGCAAACGTCTGGAGCGAATGGGGATCCGGGTGTACTACCATTACACGATCGAAGGCTATCCCAACAATGTCGCCCTGATTGACTCCGAAGACGGCTTCGGGAAGAATGATTATGTCGAGACGACGCAGCCGCTGGTCGTCGTGACGGCACCCGGTCCGGGCAGCGGAAAGATGGCTGTCTGCCTGAGCCAGCTCTATCAGGAGAACCGCCGCGGCATCAAGGCCGGCTATGCCAAGTTTGAGACCTTCCCGGTCTGGAGCCTGCCGCTCAACCATCCGGTCAATATCGCCTATGAAGCGGCGACGGCGGATCTGGACGACGTCAACATGATCGACCCCTTCCACCTGGAAGCCTATGGCGAGACGGCGGTCAACTACAACCGCGACATCGAAATTTTCCCGGTGATGAACGCCCTGTTCGAGAACATCTACGGTGAGTCCCCCTACAAGTCCCCCACCGACATGGGCGTCAATATGATCGGCTCGTGCATCAGCGATGATGATATTTGCCGCGAAGCCTCCCTCCAGGAAATCATCCGCCGCTACTACACGGCGCTTTGCAACCTGGCGGACGGGAAGGCAAGCGAAAACGAAGTCAGCCGGATCTCCCTGCTGATGAAACGGGCGAAAATTACGACCGCCGACCGGAAAACGACCGTCGTGGCCAAGGAGCGGCTGGAAAAAAGCCATGTCGCGACGGCCGCCATCGAACTGCCGGACGGGACGCTCCTTTCCGCCGAGACCTCTCCCCTCCTCGGACCCAGCGCAGCCCTGCTGCTGAATGCCCTGAAGCATCTGGCGGGCATCGCCCACAATGTCAAACTGATTCCCAAGCAGATGATCTCCCCCATCCAGAAGACCAAGGTAACCTATCTCCATGGGCACAATCCCCGGCTCCATACGGACGAGGTGCTGGTGGCCATCTCGATGATGAGCCTGATCGACGAGAACTGCAAGATGGCCCTGGACCAGCTTCCGAACCTTTTCGGCGCCCAGGTCCATTCCACGGTCATGCTCAGCGAAGTGGACCGGAAGACCTTCAACAAACTGGGCATCGGCCTGACCTGTGATCCCGTCAAAAAAATCATTCAGAATCCATAAACCACATAATCTTTTCAAAGATGAATACCCAAGAGAAATTCGTCATCACCATCAGCCGCGAAGTAGGTTCCGGCGGAAGGACCATTGCCGAGAAACTCGCGGCCCGACTCGGTGTCCGCTACTCGGACAAGCGCCTGGTTGAACAGCTGGTCCGGCATTTCGGCCTGTCCATTTCTGAGATTGAGAAAATCAAGGGAACCAAGAAAAACTGGCTGGCAGATATCCTGGCCAAGGTTTCACCCGTCCCGAACAGCGGCGCTTTCATCGGTTTTGAGCAGCGCTACGGGGAAGACTGGGACCACAAAGTGGACAGCGCCAGCATTTTCCGCGCCGAATCGGAAATCATCCGGGAAATGGCCGAGGAAGAATCCTGCGTCATCGCCGGCAGGCTGAGTTTCTATGTGCTACGAGATGTCCCCAACAAACTGAATGTCTTCGTCCACGCCTCCCGCGCCCATCGGATTGAGAGGGTATGCCGCAAGCAGAACCTCACGGCCGAATCCGCAGCCATCGTCATCGATGACATCGACAAGAGCCGTGAGAATTATGTCCAGCAGTATGCCGGTGTCAGCCGCTACGACCTCCGGAACTACGACCTGGTCCTGAATATGGACAATCTGACGGATGACGAGGCTGTTGAATTGATTATCAAATACATCGAGGCCAGTGCATAAAGGATTGCTTATGGCCGCCGCCCTGCCTTTCCTGCTGTCTGTTTCCGCATGCCGGAATCAGGAACGCGTTGTCGCCAGGGCCCTGGAGAAAATGACCCTCCGGGAAAAGGTCGGCCAGCTGTTTGTCGTCCGGCTGGAGTGCCTGGATCCGTCTATCGTCTGGAACGAAACAACGGAACTTCCTCAGTATGAGGTAAGAAGCGTATCCAAGTCCATGGCCGCGACGGTGAAGGAGTATCCCGTCGGCGGGGTGCTCCTGTATGGACACAACATTGACAATCCCGCCCAGCTGAAAGCATTGACCGCCTCGCTCCACGCCTTGAGGGGAAAACCGCTGGTGGCGGTGGACGAGGAAGGCGGCCGCGTCGCCCGCGTGGCCGGGAACCCGAACTTCGGCCTTGACAATGTCGAAAGCATGGCGGCCCTGAAGGGCGATCCCGAAGCGGCCAGACGCACGGGTGCCTATATCGGACACTACCTGAAAGAATACGGTTTTGACATTGATTTCGCGCCCGTGGCGGATGTCAACACCAATCCGGAGAATATCATTATCGGCCCCCGTGCTTTCAGCGACGATCCCGCCGTGGCGGCCCCGATGGTGGTGGCGTACCTTCAGGGGCTCTCCCAGGAGGGCATCACCGGTTGCCTGAAGCATTTTCCAGGCCATGGAGACACATTCTCCGACACGCATTTCGGTTATGCCGCCTCCCACAAAAACTGGGCACAGATCCGCAGCTGCGAGATGGAACCTTTCAGGGCCGGGATTGCCGCCGGCGCCCGGATGATCATGACAGCCCACATCGCCCTGCCGGAAGTGACGCAAACGGATGTCCCGGCGACCCTCTCGCCGATGATCCTGCAGGGGAAACTGCGGGGAGAACTTGGTTATCAGGGAATTATCATCACCGATGCCATCGAGATGGGAGCCATCCGGAACCAGTATTCCACCGAAGAGGCCTGTGTCGGAACCCTTCTCGCCGGCGCCGACATGATTCTCTGTCCGCGGGATCTGCGCCGGGCCGTCGATGCGGTGGTTGCAGCGGTCGAAGACGGGACCATTCCCCTCTCCCGCATTGATGAAAGTGTCCGGAAAATCCTGATTCTGAAGTATTTGCAGGGGCGCTTATAACTGACGGGCGAAGATGCGGAGAAATCCTCCTGCCAATCGGCGGAAGACGGACCAGCCCTTCATCGTTTCGGAGGTTACTTCCTGGCTCTGCTCCAGCTCTTCCAGGAAGAAACGGCGTCCCTCGGAGGCCGTTTCCGCGTCATAAATGATCACATCATCTTCATAATTGGTGAAGAAGCTCCGCTGGTCCAGGTTGGCGGAACCGACGCTGCTCAGATAATCGTCCGCGAAGAAGCGCTTGGCATGGTGCATGCCCGGGCACATCCAGATCCGGACCCCCGATGAAAGAAGCTGCCGGAAATAAGATTCCGCTACGCGGTTCATGAACGGAAGATCGCAGTCCTCCGGCAGGATGATGCGGACATCCACCCCGCGCCGGGCGGCATCGCAGAGCGCTTTTATCGTAGAGAGAGGCGGCGACAAATAGGGCGTAGAACAGTAAAAATACGTTTGGGTGTTCGCCAGGGTCCATTCATGCAGGTCGCGGATGGTCCATCGCCGGTCTTTCGGCCCGTCGAAGAGCACCTGCGCCGTTTTTCCGTCCGGCATGACGGGCGGCTCCAGGGTTTGAACCGGCTCGTTCCGCCCTCCTGCTTTTACCCAGTTTTTCATGAAAACCGTCATGATATCTTGTACGAGCGGGCCGCTGACCCGGATGTCCAGGTCTTTCCAGCGCGAAAAATTCCGGTCCGAGATGTTCCGGCCTCCGACATAGGCGACTCCCCCATCGATGATTTCAAATTTCCGGTGGTCCCGCCGATTGAGATTCACCAGGTTGGAAGCAAAGTGGCCGAGCGGATGAAATTCCGCCACATCGACACCGGAGCGGCGCAGTTTCCGGTAATTGATGCGGTCCATCGGCAGCTGGCCGTGCCTTTCGACCAACAGGCGGACATCCACGCCGGATCGGGCCTTCGTCTCCATCAGGCAGAACAGCGTATCCATGAGCACCCCCCGCTGGAGGCGGTATTTCTCCAGGCAGAGGGACAAACGGGCTCCATTCCAGTCCTGCAAGGTGGAACGAAGACGCTCCTCGCCGTCAGGAAAGAGACGGATGTCATTTCCCTCCCGCGGGGGGAGACCGGTATCCTCCGTCAACAGGGCCGACAGAGGCCGGTAAGCCGGAAGGATGGAAGCATAGAGGCTCGTGTCCCGGGGAGGAAGGATGCTACGCTGCGAAAAACGCTGGATTCCACAGGAAGTCAGCAGGATAAGCATCAGGGCCAGGACGGTATGGCGGCAAAAGCGCATGGACAAAAATAATGATTCTTTTTGTCAAAATGGTGAAAATAAACTATTTTTGTATTATGAAAAAGATTATTTTGATCCTCGCGGCCCTGACGGTAATCCTTCCGGCCGCATCCGCACAAAGCGACTCATCCTCTCCGTTTGAGCTGTACTCGACCGAAAACGGCGTGTTCGGGGTGGACCTCATTTCCCATCTCGGCGTCGGCGCCCATCTGTATTCGGCAGACAACTTCGCGCCCAAGACTTTCGGTAGTTTCGAGGCCTTCTTCAACATCTTCAACCTGAAAATCTACCCGATTCCCGCAGTCGGAATCGAGGCAGGTGCAGACCTGGAATTCAACTGGTTCCGTTCCATTGACAATTACTTCTATACGGACAGTGACCGTAATTTCAAAGTCGGCAAATTTATCGACATCGCCGGAGAAGGCGCCTCCAAGTTGAAAAGCAATGCGGATTTCTTCGGCTTGAACTTCCCGGTCATGCTGAAACTCCGTTTCGGGGAGTTCCGCATCGGTGCAGGCGCCCAGGCCATGCTGAACTTCACCGCCGGGGCCGACTATCATCATCAGAGGGGAAATATGGTGACGGATATTTCCTTCAAGGACGCCAAGGCGAACCTCTTCAGCTATGCCGTCATCGGACACATTTCCTATTCCATCTTCGGCGTTTACTTCAAGTACTATCCGACCCAGCCCGTATTCTTCCCGGCCACGGAAGGCGCTCCTTCCATGAAAAACCTCATGACCGTCGGGATTGCGCTCGGATTCTAACGTCTTCTGAGCGGCTGGAAGAGCCGCTGGGGCAGTTCTGTCGCGAGAATGATGCCGAAAACGATGGCAAGGGCCACTTTCAGGGCGGTAAAGCCCGTGGACTGTGCCAGGGCGAATTGCTCGGACAGCAAATAATAGGTAAACCAGAACAAGCCGGCGCCCGGCACCAGGGTAAAGATTCCACAAATGATGAATACCTGGGCCGGGCTCTTGTATGGCACCGCCGCAAAGCGGGAGAGCAGACAGACCAGGAAAGCGGCGGCGAGGGCCGACAGGGCCGGTGTCGCCCCGCCCAGGCGCAGCATCACCAGATAGACCATCCAGCCGGTGGCCCCGATCACGCCGGCAGGAAGGTAGTGGTCCCGGTCGGCGGAGAACAAGATGGCAAAGGAAGCCGTTCCAATGAAAGCCGCCAGGAACTGGACGAGGTAGGAGGCGGTTTCCGGATGGGTGGTCATTCCGCTCAGGGCAATGACGCCCCCGAAAATCCAGCCATCCAGGATAAAGGCGATTCCCAGGCCCAGTGCGATGCAGAGAAACTGCAGCATCGCGTCCGTCATCCGCGTCAGCCCGGCAATATAATCTGAATTGGCCAGGTCCCGGACCCCGTTGACAAACGGCACGCCGGGGATCAGCGGCATCACGGCGCCGATAATGATATTACTCAGGCTGGAACCGAAACCAAGACGATAACTGGCAATGCATAAGGCATTAGCCAAAAGCGCATTGCAGATTCCACCTACAATCTTGGAAAGATAGCGGCTGCTAAAGCCGAGAACGAACGCATATAGGATCAGTCCGACCACGAAGGACGCGGCACAGTCCATCCATCCTCCGCCGAAAACCGCCGAGAAGCCGGCCGCTCCGAAGGCCGAAGCCAGACAGAGCTCCCAGGCAGGTTTCCCCTTGGAACGGCGGATCTGTCCAAGGCGTTCCCGGGCCTGTTCCAAGGTGCATTTTCCGGCAGAAATATCATAACTGAGCCGGTTGACCGCGACAATCCGGGACAGCTGGATGGCCCGAATGGGAATAAACTCCACATTGGCATAGGTCGAAGCCTGACCACCGGCTTTTTCCACTTTGCCGGCCTGGCCCGTGGTGAAAATTCCGTTGCTGAGCACGAAATAATTGCCGGAATCCACGCCGTAATACGTGGATATCCGGGTCATGATATCTTCCACGCGGGAGATCTCCGCGCCATTCTCCAGCAGGATGTGTCCGGCCTCTGAGGCCAGGGAAAGGACTTCGGTAAAATCAGGCTTCATACGTGGGGGCAAAAATACGCTTTTTTTCGTAATTTTGTACCCGTGAATGCCTTTGCCCATACGATTTGTCAATGGTACGCCGCCTATGGGCGGGGCCTGCCCTGGCGCCACACACGGGATCCCTACGCGGTCTGGCTGAGCGAGATTATCCTCCAGCAGACCCGGATTGCCCAGGGGACGGCATATTGGCATCGTTTCATGGATCGCTTCCCGACGGTGGACGCGCTCGCCGCCGCCACGGAGGATGAGGTGCTCCGCCTCTGGGAAGGGCTGGGCTATTATTCCCGCGCCCGGAACCTGCACGCCGCCGCCCGGCAGATCGTGGCCGGAGGCGCTTTCCCGGACACCCTGGAAGGCATCCGCTCCCTCAAAGGAGTCGGTGATTACACGGCGGCGGCCATCGGGAGCATCTGTTTCGGAGTGGATGCCGCCGTCGTGGACGGAAATGTCTACCGGGTCCTGTCCCGGCATTTCGGCATCGCGACGCCGGTGGGCACTTCGGCGGCGAAAAGAGAATTCACCGCCCTGGCGGAAAGCCTTCTTCCGAAAGGAGAAGCGGCCGCCTTCAACCAGGGCATGATGGACTTCGGCGCCCTGCAGTGTACGCCGCTCTCCCCTGCCTGCATGGACTGTCCCCTTCAGGGAAGCTGTAACGCATTCGCGACAGGCCGGACAACGCTCCTTCCTGTCAAAAAAACGGCCGCCAAGCCCCTGGAGCGCCGTCTTTCCTATGTCTATATCCGCTGTCAGGGAGAAACGCCCATCCGCCGCCGGGGCGAAGGCGACATCTGGCAGGGACTTTGGGAGCCCTATGTCCTGGAAGAAGAAACGCCCGCTTTTCCGGGGATGCGACCTCTCAAAAGCGTCCGTCACCAGCTGACGCACCGGACGCTCCTGGCCGATTTCTACCTGTTGGAAACGCCGGAAAGGCCGCAGCTCCCGGAGGGATACCGGTGGATCAAAGAAACGGAGCTTGACCACTACGCCAAACCCCGCCTGTTTGAACTGCTCCTGGAAGCGCTTTAATCGTCTTCGTCCTCTTCCGGAAGCACGATCTGCTTGTACTGGTTCTTGCGTTTGAGCCAGCGTTCCTTGGCATATTGCTGCATGTCGGTGATGGTGTCGTTTTCATCGATGATTTCCATCCCGAGGATGGTCTCGATGATGTCTTCCAGCGTGATGATGCCCTGGAAGCAGCCGTAATCATCGATAATCAGGGCAATCTGGTCCTTGGTCTTCAGGAGGCTCTCCCAGATGTCGCTGACAGAGGTCTCCTCATGGAACGCGGCAATCTGGCGCTTGATGGCCCCCAGCTTCACATCGAATTTATCCTCCGCCAACTGCTCCAGCACGTCATAGCGGAGAATGTATCCGGTGATGAACTCCGGCGACTCGGCATAGACCGGAATCCGGGAGTTGTGGGACAGTTCCTCCCGCTTGTAGAAGGATTTGAGGGTCATGGATTCGGGAGCGATGGCGGCGACCACGCGCGGAGTCATGACATCGTAGGCCTTGATGTCGTCCAGTTTGATGATGTTCTGGATGACTTTGTTCTCGGAATTGTCCAGCACCCCTTCCTCTTCGCCCATGTTGGCCATCGCACTCACCTCCTCCCGGGAGATTGAGAGGTCCGGATCCTCGTCCGAAATGGTATTGTGGAGCTTGTCGATCAGCCACACGATGGGATACAGAAGGTACACCAAAAAGCGCATGATGCGCGAAAGCCAGAGGAGGTCTTTCCAGTGGGAGGTCCCGATGGTCTTCGGGACGATTTCCGAGAAGACCAGGATCAGGAGGGTCATGACGGCGGAGATGATCCCGAACCAGTGATCCCCGGTCAGGGTCGAAGCCTGGTGGCCGACGGCTGCGGCGCCGAGGGTGTTGGCAATGGTATTCAGCGAAAGGATGGCACTCAGCGGCCGGTCCGGATCCTGCTTGAATTTCAAGAATAACGCTGCATTCTTGTCGCCTTCGTCCTCTTTCATGGTCAGATAGGATAGCGGCGTGGACATCAATACCGACTCCAGCAACGAGCACAGGAAGGAAATTCCCATGGTCAAGAGCAGGTAAATGATAAGAAGCGTCATTTCAATTCATCAAATATCTGGCAAATTTAGTGTTTTCCATCGGGATTTACTAATTTTGTAGTCTGAAATCTAAGAAAGATATGCAAGAACAAATCCTGATACGCATTTCCGGCAAGGACCGGATCGGCCTGACCGCAGAAATTATGACCATTCTCGCCAAGTACGATGCCCAGATTCTCGACATCGGACAGGCGGACATCCACAGCACCCTCTCCCTGGGAATCCTGATCCGGATTGACGAAAGCGCCTCCGGAGAAGTCATGAAGGAGCTGCTGTTCAAAACGACGGAGCTGGGGGTCACCATCGGCTTCGAGCCGGTCTCGGACGAAGATTATGAAGCCTGGGCCGGCCGCCAGGGGCGCAACCGTTACATCCTGACCGCGATCGGACGGAGCCTGAGCGCTTCCCAGATCCAGGCTGCCACCAACATGATTGCCGCCTATGGACTGAATATCGACGCCATCAAGCGACTCACCGGCCGGATGAGCATCATGCATCCGGAACTGAATGTACGCGCCTGCGTGGAATTCTCCATCCGGGGCACGCTGGAGGACAAAGCCGGCCTCCAGAAGCAGCTGATGCAGCTATCCGCCGAAACCGGCATCGATTTCTCCTTCCAGAAAGACGATATGTACCGGCGGATGCGCCGGCTGATCTGCTTCGACATGGACTCGACCCTGATCCAGACCGAGTGTATCGACGAACTGGCCGAAAGGGCCGGCGTCGGCGACAAGGTCCGGGAAATCACCGCCCGGGCCATGCGCGGCGAAATCGACTTCAAGGAGAGTTTTACCGAGCGGGTCGCCCTGCTGAAAGGACTGGACGTGAGCGTGATGCAGGACATCGCGGAGCATCTGCCGATTACCGAGGGAACGGACCGGCTGATGTCGGTCCTGAAGACCTGCGGTTACAAGATCGCCATCCTCAGCGGTGGATTCACCTACTTCGGAGAATACCTCCAGCGCCGTTACAACATCGACTATGTCTATGCCAACGAGCTGGAAATCGATGACAACGGAAAGCTGACCGGACGCTATGTCGGCGAGGTCGTCGACGGCCGCCGGAAAGCGGACCTGCTGAAACTCATCGCCCAGACCGAAAAGGTCAACCTGGCACAGACCATCGCCGTCGGAGACGGGGCCAACGACCTTCCGATGCTCTCGGAGGCCGGTCTCGGCATCGCTTTCCATGCCAAACCCCGCGTAGTCAAGAGCGCCAAGCAGTCCCTTTCAACCATCGGTCTGGACGGAATCCTGTATTTCCTGGGATTCAAGGACAGCCACCTGGGCGAACAGGGACGCCTCCTATAGCAAGACAGCCCCGGCCGTATCACACGGGCAGGGCTGTCTTTTGCCAGGTTTAGGCAATTCAGTAATTATCTCGATGCAAAGTTCGTGTATTTTTGCATATATTTCTGCTCATATTGAATTTCAAGAATAACGCTGCATTCTTGTCGCCCTCGTCCTCTTTCCTGGTCAGATAAGAAAGCGGCGTGGACATCAGTACCGACTCCAGCAGCGAACACAGGAAGGATATTCCCATGGTCAAGAGCAGGTAAACAATCAGAAGCGTCATTTCAATTCATCAAATATCTGATAAATTTAATGTTTTCCTTTCGTATTTACTATTTTTATTGCCTGAATTCAAGAATAATAACAGGTTAGAGCGGATTCTCCACCGCCTCGCGGAACATTTCAATCAGCGCGGCAATCGACTTGTGGATATCGTAATCCTCGGTTGACTGGACATATTCGTATCCCATCCGGCGGCGTTCCTCGGGATGCTCGAGCCAGTAGTCGATGCGGTCGGCCAAGACCTTTGGATCCTTGGCCGGGAAGAGGCTGCGAGCGTCCAGGGCGAATTGCGAAGTAGCCGTCAGGTCCCCTTCTGCAATGACCGGGACGACCCCCTGTTGAAGGGCCTCCAGCGCGGAAAGACCTTCGACTTCGACTGTGGCGCAGTGGATATAGAGGTCGGCTTTGGACGCCAGTTCCCTGAGTCCCTGGCGGTCATGGTACTGGAAGACGGGCGGATACTTGACAATGCCGTCTTCGTAGAGCTTCATGGCCTTGGCTTTGAAATTCTCGGTCTCGGGCCCCCTGCCGGCGAAATAGAGCTGGATACGGGAGGCGTTCCGGCTGTAACGGAGTGCCTCGATCAGCGTCGGCTGGTCCTTCTCCACCGCCAGGCGGCCGATCATGGCGACCAGGAAGGGACGGTTCGGATCATCCTCGTCCTGACGGATACAGGGGTCCGGGATGATGCCGTTGGAAATCAGGTGCAGGCGGGCCTTGAAATGGAAGGCCTTGAGACGCTCCAGGACATTCTCCGTCGGGCACTGGATATCGGAACACAGGTTGAAAACCAAATCCCTCCACAGGCGCAACATCGTATTGTTCAGAAATTTCCATCCGCCGAGATTGATCGAGCAGAACATGTTTTCCGGATGGAGGTGGTAGGTCCCCGTGATGGGCTTTCCCATCTCCTTGGCCATCTTGGCGATGTACCATTCGATAATAAACGGTTCCTCCAGATGGACAAGGTCGCACCAGCGGAGCGCTTCCTCCATCACCTTCCGGTCCACCTCGGCGAATTTGTAGCCATGGGACTGGATCAGCTTGTCGAAAATCGGGACCCTGAAATCTTCCAGAATGTATTCAGGCTGAGGCTGTTCCGCTTCATGGTTCTTTCCGGAAATCACCCGGACATCCTCACCCGCCTGTTTCAGAAACTGTACCGTCCGGCGCGCCGAGGCGGAAAGCCCGTTGCCGGAAGCATAGTAATTGTTGACAACAAATAGAATCTTCATCAATACACAAATTCAAACGCATCAAGATAGAGTACGGAGCCGTTCGCTCCGGTAAAGAAATCGCCGTAACGGCTTGAGGTGGCCGTGATGACCAGGTATTTCGGCGTCCGGTCGTCGTTGTAGCGGATCGGCATGTTGAAATGGACATAGCCGTCCGTCCCCTTCGTGAGCTCCAGCACACCCTTGCCGATAACACGCGGGTCGCTGTCCGTGTCCATGAATCCGCCCTTGGTCGTATCCACGCGGTAGGGCTGGTCCATGTCCAGCAGCACCACGTCAATCAAGCCCTCATCCTGCTTCCCCATCAGGGACAGATAGGGAGCCTTGGCGTAGTCGATGGTCTTCGGCTGGTAGTGATAGTAACCTTTCAGCGCCTTGGGACGTCCCGTGAAAGGTATGCCGAAATCCATTTCGGCTCCCTTGAAATTAACGATTCTCAGAAACTGCCCGGTATAGAGGTTGCCGGCGACGAAGGCCCAGAGGATTTTCTTGGATTCAATGCGGACAGCCGCCTTTCCCTTGCCGGGAACGGCCAGGTGGGCATATTCAGGCGCGGTGCCGTTGATACCGAGAATGGACATGGCATGGTTGGCCGTATCCCAGACTTTCTGTTCGGAGGTCGCATCCTGGGGATAAAGGTTCCATGCACCCTTGGTCTTTGACCATACGTCGAAACCGAAATTATAGACTTGCGCCGACTCCTGGGCTCCGGCTGAAAGTACGCTCAGCGCGAGAGCGAGGCTTGCTAGAATTCTTTTCATATTACAAATTTAGGGTAAAAACCCCATTTTAGCAAAGTCTATGCCCCTTTTGGGATAAAATCACGGCTGTAGGGGTAAAAAGCAAGCCAGCCCCGGCCGTATCACACGGGCAGGGCTGACTTTTGCCAGGTTTAGGCAATTCAGTAATTATCTCGGTGCAAAGTTCGTGTATTTTTGCATATATTTCTGCTCATATTCTTGCAAAATATGTTCTATTTCTACTATCTTTGCATCCATGAAACCGAAAATCGACGCTCTTACTATCCCGATTCTTCGCCGGATGTTCCGTATCACGGAGGCAAACCACATCGGAGAGGACTTTGTCCTGGCCATGGACAACCATGCGCTCGGACGGGACTGGTTCTCGCTCCATCAGCCCTACCTGCTGGCGGAGGGGGTCATCCTCCGGATCATGGAGGGCCTGGCCGTCTATACCGTCAATCTGACCCGTTATGAGCTTCATACGGGAGACGTGCTGGTCTTTCCCGAAAATGCCGTCCTGACCATCGACTGGGTGACGGACGACCTCCATGTCCAGTTCATGACTTTCCACGGCCTGTCCCTGGAGCATCCTGTGCGGGAAACGCGCCGATACGGCCTCTCCGGGGATGACTGGGAGCGTACCGGAGGCTATTTCAACCTCCTGGCCAATCTCGTCCGGAGGGATTTTTCCATGGAAACGGTCCGCCACATCCAGGAGGCCCTGGTGACGGACCTGGACCAGATCGGCGACCTCACTCCGGAAGGATGGATTCCGACGCGACAGGATGAGGTTTTCGACCGCTTTATCGCCCTGCTGAACGAATCCGACGGGACGGAACGCTCGGTCCCCTGGTTCGCGGAACGCCTGTTCATTACCCCGAACCGGCTCAGCAACATTGTCAAGGAGGTCAGCGGCCTGACGGTCATGCAGTGGATCAACCGGAAAGTCATCCAAAATGCGAAGATACTGCTTCGACACAGCGATCTTCGCATCTATGAAGTCTCCGACAAACTGGGATTCGCCAATCCTTCCTTCTTTTCGAAGTTCTTCCGGCGGGAAACCGGGATGACGCCGGCAAGTTTCCGTCAATCGTAATCCAGCGTCAGGCCGTCCAGCCAGAGGGTACTGCCCACACCGCCGGTAAAATAGTCGCCCAGGGCGCTGGAAGCCCCCACGATGACCAACCATTTCGGCGTCCGGTCACTCCGGTATTCCAGATCGATGTGGAAAGCCCGGAAACCATCCGTATTCTCCGACACGGCATAGCGGCCGTAGGCGATGATGGCAGGGTCGTTGTCGAAATCGACGAACTTCTCCTCGGAGCTGACAATCCGGAACGGTTCGGCCCAGTCGGTCAGGATGATGATGACGTGGCCTGTATCGTTCTGTCCCTTCATGGAGGCATAGCGGGGATCCGCATAGTTGATGACCGCAGGCGCGTATGCAATCTGTCCGCTCAGGCCGACGGGCTTGGAAGTGAAGGGAATCCCCCAGTCAAGCTTGGCGCCGAGCCCCTGCAGGCCCACGAAACGGCCCGTGAAGATGCTGCCGGAAGCAAATTTGACGACAGCGTAACTGCTTTCCATGCGGACGGAGCGCTCCCCTTCCGCCTTGCGGCTTTCGTCGGGAACCGTTGCGCTGCCGGTAAAGTTCGCGGTCGCCTTGTTGGCGGTATCCCAGACGACGGTTCCGCCGTTCGGGAAGGGATTCCAGACCTTTCCGTCCTGGTGCCAGTCCTCGAATCCCATATTCTCGGGCTGGACGGGGACCATCGTATGGAAAGCGTTCTCCGGAGAGACATCCGCCCCGTTCACGATGCGACATACGTAGTCCGTATCGGCCATGAGGCCGCTCAGGCGTGCCGTGACGCCGACACCGGCGACGGTCACGTCCGTGGCCCGGCTCCATTCGCTGTCCCCCGCCTTGCGGTATTCCACCGCCGGCGAGCCGCCCGCAGGGAAGGTCCCGCGCACGCGGGCGCTGTAGCAATGGGCGTCCACTTCGGTCACCTGGGTCGAGAGTTCCAGCTGGAAGGCCTTCAAGCGCCAGGTCACGACGTCGTTCCCGACTTCCACTTCAAAAGACCGTTCCATCACGCAGTCCAAGGTCTGCGGCAGCGAAATAGGGGTTTTCTCCAGCGTCGGCTGGTTCTCTCCGGAGGAATAACCGGTCGAAGACAGGATCCGGGAGCCTTCCGCTTCCAGTTTCATGGATTCGAAGGTAATCTTCGACAACGGCTGACTGTCAGGCACATAGACGAATACCGTCTTCTTTTCCAAATTGAACTTGGCCTCCTGGACCTGATTGGTGACGATGACGTATCGTTCGATGTCCTGGGTCGCGGAAATGGTCCAGCGATACTCCTGCCAGGTTTTCAGGACAATCTCGATGGGCTGCCGGAGGTCCAGCGTCTCCGGGAGGGGCGCATACTTGCCCTCGTTCGAGACACTCATCCCGCGGAACGGGACGGCGGCGATGTCCGTCTTCTCTTCCAGGGCAATCACGACCGTCCTGGAAGCCGCATCAATCCGCACTTGTTTCGCTCCGTCCACTTCGAAGCTCTCGATGGCGGAAACGATACGCGGATAATCCAGGTCGTTCTGAAGGGCACACGAACATGCCAGGATGCCTACAAGGGCGATGACTGGGACGTTTTTCATGGACGGCGGGTATCGAAGTACACATGGACACCGAAACGGATGGCCAGCAGGTCGATTTTTTCACTGGCGTTGAAACGCCAGGCACCGCTCTCCTTGACCTGGTTCTCCGTCTGGATCACTTTGTTGAAACTGAAATCGATCAGGCCCACCTGAACCTCGAAATCGAAGTTCTCCGCAACGAAGAAGCAGATGCCCGGATTCAGGCCCAGCGCGACACGGACGTTGTCCTGGTAGGTACCGTGCTTGGCACCGTCCTCTTCGAGCGTGTAGTTCTTGCTCTTGACGACACCGCCGCTCAGTCCGCCTTCCACGAACCAGCCGAAAATCCGGGATCCGAGGAACGGAACGTAGTAGCGCATGGCCACGGCGCCCATGTAGGACTGACGCTGATAGTTGTAGCCGCTGATGGTCAGGGACAGGTCGTTGTTGAGCGAGAGCGCGGCATTGTCCAGGTTGAAAAGGTTCTTCGTATAGTCGAAACGGACACCGATGCTCCAGTTGTCCCCCAGGAAATACTCCAGATAGGGATGGAGGCCGAAGGAATTCCAGCCGCCGCGTATGTCGGCCACATGCGAGGGAAGCACGGTATAACCTTCCGCAGCGTCCCCCACCGTGTTGTTCGAGTAGGCGGCGCTCAAGCCGATGCCCAGGCTTCCGCCGGGGATGAAGACTTTGTTCTTTCCTTCAAACCCGCGGTCAAACGCTTCCTGGGCCTGCCCCGGAATACAGAGCAGGCTCGGAAGTATCAGTAAAAGAAGTCTTTTCATTACAGTTTGCGGTATCCTGTCTCCTCGCGCTGCGCTTCCGTCAGCTCACCCGCATCGAAGATGAGGGAGAACTCGTCCAGCAGCAGGGTCGAGCCTTTGCCGCCGGTGAAGTAATCGCCCAGGCGGGAGGCGGCCCCCACGACCACGACGTAAGCCGGCGTCCGGTTGTCACGGTACTGGAGCGGGAGGGTGAATTCTACATAATCGCTGTTGGTGACATTCGAGGTGAAGTCGCACATGGCGATGATGGACGGGTCGTCATCCTGGAGGAATATCTGCTTGGAGGTATTGATCCGGAACTTGGCGCTCCAGTCGAGAAGATACATCTTGATGGAGCAGTTGTCCATCTCGCCTTTCTTGCCCTTGAAGGGATCCTCGGCATTGTCGATGGTCTTCGGCATGTACTTGTAATAGCCGTGCAGGGCCAGCGGACGGGCGGAATAAGGATAGCCCCAGTCCAGTTCGGCGCCGACACCGGACACCTTGACGAAATCGCCGACATAGATGTTTCCGGCCGCGAATTTCGTGATGACCACCACGGTGACGGTCGTACTTTCCAGGCGGGCCGCCTTTCCGGAGATGACATCGCTGGATTCGGGCGTCGTCGGGACGCAGCCGAAGCTCGCGGTACCGCCGTTCGCCGTATCCCAGATACGGGAGGAGGCGTTCTTGCCCGGATACCAGGCATTGCCGTCCTTGTACCAGTCGTCGAAATTCAGGTTCGGGATATCCTGGGTCCCCACCGTGGTGAAGCTCACCTCGCGGGTCTGCCGGTCCTTGTCGGATATCACCCGGAAGACGTACGCGGTGAAAGCCTCCAGTCCATAGAGTTCAGTGGTGAAGGTTCCGGCGGCCTCATCGGCCGTGATGGCTCCGTCATAGTCGGTCCATGCCGTGTCGGAAGCCTTGCGGTACTGGACCTTCATCCCGGCGGGACGGCCGTCCGTGTACCATTTGCCCCGCAGGATGGCAAACCGGGCCCAAGGCTTGGCGCTGACCGCTTCGGCATCCACCGGCGAGACGATATGGAAATTGAACGGAATCTGGACGTAATGGTCCTTGGTGTCGATGAGCGTGACCGTCAGCGGATAAGTGCCGAGCGGGAGCTTGGAAAGAAGCGTGGTGAAATCCAAGGTCGCGGCCTGGAGGCCGTAGCTGACCGGAGTCACGGCGATGCCCGCCTCGGTGAGGACCGAAAGGTCGGTCGCATCCACGATTTCTTTCGCCTGCGGGACGCCCGCGGCAAGGAGGTCGGCATTGTTGTGGCTGACCACCAGACTCTTGATGCCGTAGGCCGCACCTGCATAGACAAGCTTGGAATCCGTGCTGCCTTTCGGAACCGGGATTTCCGCCGTCAGATCGAAGTTGGCCGTGAGCGAAGGCTGGTTTTCGTTGTTGAAATCCAGATACATCTGGTATTCTTTCTCGACCAGGCTGTCGTCCACGCGGATCTTGACGACGGCTGCGCTGGCGTTCTCGACATAGTCTTCGAGGGAGAAGCGGAGATGGTAGTGCTCCCGCGGTTTGACGTCATGGATATAGACGGGGCCGAGACGGAAGGTTTCGCCCAGCGTATTGACCATCCTTAGTTCCCAGTCCAGGGTCGTGGCCCGGAAATAGGCCGTATCCTTGATGGTCCCTGTCGCGGTGTTGAACACGCAGGCGTCGCTAGTTTCATTGGCGACCGTCACCTTATATTCAGAGAAGAAGTCCGCCGTCTCGGGCGCGAATTCCACCGTGACCATCGTCGTAGCGAGGGACGCGGTAATCTGGGCCGTATTGACACGGTCGGGCTTGACACTCACTTCTGTCGTGCCCTCGTAGGTCGGAACCCAGGCCGCCGTGGCCGTGGTCCCCGAGAAGGCCCGCACATTGTATTTTCCGGCTACGAGCTTGAGCGGCTCGGCCGAGAGCGTCCGGTAGTCCTCGACCAGGACGCTCTGCCCGCCCTCCGCCGGCGTCACCTCCAGAGAGAACGTGGATGCGGGGGCCCCTGCCGCGCTCTTGACCATCGGAATGGCCTCGATGTCGGAGGACAGGCTGACCGCCAGCAGACCGGTTCCCTCCGGCAGCTGTTCCCGCTGGGAGCAGGCCGCCGAGGCAATCGCCATCAGGACGAGCAGCGTTTGAATGCCTTTTTTCATACGCTTACGGCATTACGAAGACAACCGGTTTTTCGAGCGTCTGGTCCTTGGTATCCGTCACCTTGAGGGTGAAGGTATGGCGGGAACCGCTTTCCGGGCCATACACGAGGATGAGCGGAACCAGGTCGGAGAGGGAGAAGTTCACCTCCGTCTGGCCTTCCAGCTGGTCCTTGACGGGAATCATGCCGCCGAGAGCCGACGTCAGGGCGTCGTCATGGATAAGGTCCATCACGAAAGGATTGCCGGGGGCGTAACTGTACTCGCTGTGGCCGCCCATCTGGGCGATGGTCTCGGAAAGGATGTTGGAATCCACCACCACCAGGAAGTCCTTGATAGCTTCCGGAGCCTTGATGAGGATGTTCACGTCCATGGAGGACTCGATCGGGGTCGGCTCAAAGTTCGGGTTGGCGTCCCAGGTCATCGTCGGGGCCGTGGAAGTCTGCGGGTCACCGCCTTCTCCTCCGCCGGGATTGTCGTCTCCACCGTCATCATCACCGCCCTGGCCGCCGCCTTCGACAGGAACTTCAGACCAGCCGTCCACGTTCACGTCGGAGTCCTTTTCGTTCACGCTGTCGTCCAGAACCAGGCTGATGCCGCTGACCGAACCGGTCACACGGGCGTCCAGCTTGATGATGTGATGGTCACGCGGGGCGACCTTCGTAATGGAGAGGGCGGCATGGGTCTCGGAACCGTCGATGGCCCGGTAGGCATCGACCTTCACCATGAGCGGGGCCACGCTGAAATATCCTGGCTTGCCTTCGTCCACGGCGGCCTTGTCCGCCCAGACCAGGGTGTTCACATCCGGATCAGCGGCCTCCCAGGAGGGGGCGTTGGTCACCGTTACGGTATAATTTGACAGTTCTTTCTTGAAATTCTCGCTCAACTGGAACGAAACCTTCATGTTCTGCAGGGTCGCGACCAGCGAGACCGGAGTCAGTTCCCCGACGACAATCGAGAAATCGGCGGAAGCGCCGTAAACAGGCAGATCCCAGGCCGCCTGCTTGGTCACGGGCGACTGGGCGGCAATCGTGTAATTGCCGCTGCCCAGTTCGAGGACCTGCGGCATGTCGCCGAAGCGGTCGAAATGTTTGACATAGCCGTCGGAAGGACGGGTGATGTCGATGATGAATTCGTTGACATCGGTGTTGGATGCCTTGGTCTGGATGTAATCACCACCCTGGGCCATGTCAACGGACAAGGTGCCGACGCCTTCCGCAGGAGCGGCCGGTCTGTGGCAGGAATGAAGGGCCAATGCGATAAGAATGACCGGAAATATCTTTTTCATAACTGTATATTATTCGTAAAGGAGTGTAACGTTATCGAGGCTAAGAAGGTTGCCCACATGGATCGTGTGGCTGCCGCTGAGGGTCGTGACCTTCGTTCCGCCGAGGCCTTGGTGGTCTTCCTTCCCATCGACGGAGGATTGGAAGAAAAGGCGGATGCTGCCGGCCTTCTTGTCGGTCACGGTATAGTTGACCGGAATGGTCAGCAGCGACCAGTTATTGACCGCCGCGTGGCTCTGGAAGGAGCCCGTTCCGATCACGCTGCCGTCGGCGGCAAGCATCTGCAGAGACACGACGAAATCCTTCGTGGAACCGCCGGGGCTGAATTTGTAACGGACGGTCAGGTGGGAGGGACGGCTGGAGAAAGCGTGTCCCTCGGAAGCCTTGGCCCAGGCTGTCCCCTGCTTGTCGTTTCCGGTGCCGATGAAAAGTTCACCGAGCGCCCCTTCTCCGGCCTCAAGCAGGGAAGCGGCCGGACCAAGGAAGATGGTTCCGACCATGACGCTGTTCCCGGCATAGGCGCCGCTTGTAAAGAGGGCCACGGAAGGATAGGACTTGAAGTCCTGGTAGGCAGTGGCCTGGGTGCTGGAAGGTATCCGGCTGAGGCTGTTGACAGCCCACCACTTGTCGTTCGCGTTATCGTAAAGCTGCCACCAGGTGACGTTGAAGTCACTCAGGAGAGCCACCGGCGTAACGCTTTTCTGGGCCGTATATTTCTCGAAATCACCGTTTCCGACCTGCTGCGGCTCCTCCGTGCGGATGACCGTCGGCTCGGAGACATTGGACGGATCGTGGTTGACGATGGTCCTGAGGCGGATGTCCGTACCGGCAGGAAGTCCCGTCAGGTCCGGGAAACTCAGCTGTACGCCATCAACGGCGCTGTAAGGCTGTTCCGCGGACCACACAGTGCCGTCGGCGCTCCACTGGCAGCCGATGACGGCCCCGGCCGGAATCTCGTCAACGCCCTGGATGCGGGCCTTCGGGGCAACCAGTTTCCATCCCCAAATATTGACATCCTCCACGCTGAAGCTGGCGCCTATCGGAGTAGCCTTGACAGAATAACGTCCCGTCGTGCTCAGGCCGAGTCCGTCCGTCACCGTCAGGGTGAAAACCGCGACCGTCGGATTCGCTGCGTCGAAGGGAGCATGGGAAGAGAGATATTCCACCGCCTTGCTGAAATCGACGTATGCGACCGGGTAGTTCTCCGGCACAAGATAATCGATGCCTACGGCCTCCAGCGCGGCTTTTTCCGCATCTGAGGCCTTCACAAGGTCCACATCGGCGAGCGTCAGGCTGGCCGACTCGGTGTGGAGCACGATGCTGGAGAAGCTCGTCTTCGGAGAAATGTCGATGTTGACATACTGTCCGGCCGTCTTGCCGGCAAGTCCGGCGGGATAGGAATAACTGTACTCACCGGAGGTATCACCGCCGTATGAGAAATACGGAGCACGGGAAGGAAGGGCCTCGGAAGGAACCGACAGGTCCATCTCCTTCTCCTCCACGCCGCGGTCCACGTCGATGCCGACCTGGAGAGAACCGTAGAGCGATCCCGTATTGACCCGGAAGGTCACGGCATCGTTCGGTTCGTATGCGACGGCCGGACTCTTGTAGTACACCGTCGTATCCTTGAGGGTCCCGTCCGGCGCCTCGACGCCGCTCTGCTGGGCATAGACCTCCAGGTAGATTTCGCCGCCGGGCATATAAGCACTGCGGGTCTCCCCCTTGCGGAAACGGGCCTGTTTCTTCGTGTACTTCACGTGGCGGACCACCGCCCAATAGTCGGAATAGAATTTCGGGAAGTTCTCCCCGAAGGCTACCGAAAGGCGCACATTGCCGAGCCGGGCGACCGCCGATACTTCGTCATACTTTTCGCCGTTGTCCACATAACCATGGACCGTGAACGGCTGGTCGGCCAGATAATAGGCCTTGCCGAAACCGGCGCCGAGCGAATCACCGTGATGGGCAAGCAGGCGGAATTCTCCTGCATTGAGACGAATCAGGTCGTCTTTCGCCACGCTGTAGGGCTGGCGGTAAAGACGGACGGCGCCTGCATTGTAGATTTCGATTTCGAAATCGTCGATGGAGGGCAGTTCCGCATCTCCATCCGCTTTCGTGACAGAAATGTCATCCTGACCGAGATTGATCCGCACATATCCGACATCGCCGGAAGGCGCCACCGGATCGGGATTCTCTCTCGAACAGGCCGAAAGCGCAAGAACTGTCAAGACAGTTGCAAGCAGGTTCAGATTTTTCATAATTATAACTGATGAACGGGCGCAAAGGTAATGAAAAACCGGCAAACAGGTACATTGTTCGCCACAGCGCCAAAAAATTCACCACGCAAGGCGCGATTTCACCCCATTCGCCGCCAAATAGCCGGTCGTCCACGCGGCCTGGAGATTGAATCCGCCCGTAATGGCGTCGATATCCAGCACTTCCCCGGCAAAGAAAAGGGCGGGGTGCCGGCGGGACTCCATCGTGGACAAGTCGATTTCAGAAAGGGCCACGCCGCCTGCGGTGACGAACTCTTCGCGGAATTTGGCCCGCCCTTCGATCCGGTAGGCATCCTGCGTCAGAGTGGCCGAGAGGCGGTTCAGGCTCTTGTGTCCCATTTCCGCCCAGCGGATGTCTTCCCGAAGGCCGGCGCGGGAGCAGAGCATCTCCCAGAGCCGACGGGGCAGCGGTCCGCTCGTCGATACGACCTGTTTCTGCGGATGGGTCGCATGAAGACTGTCCAAAAGAGAAGGGACATCGGTTTCCGGGAGCCAGTTGATACTGAGCGGCGCCTGATACGCACCTTCGGCGAGTTCCCGGGCCGCATAGGAAGAGAGCCTGAGGGCGGCAGGACCACTCAGGCCCCAGTCTGTCACCAGGAGCGGTCCCTCGCTGCGGAATTTTGTTCCGGGGATGGACAATTGGGCCGGGACGACCAGTCCCATCAAGGCGCGAAGCTCGGGCGAGGGGACCTTGAAAGTAAAAAGAGACGGCACCGGAGGGATTATTTCCAGTCCCAGTCCCTCCAGGAAGGGAATGCCTTTCGGGGCGCCGCCGGTTGTCACGATGACGGCATCCGCCGTCGCCAGAGTTCCGTCTGCAAAACGGAGGGTCCATCCCGGCTCCAGGGCCTTCAGGCGGGCATTTGTACGGACTTCGACTCCTTCCCGACGCAGGGCCGAGGCCAGGGTCCGGACGATTTCCATGGCATCCTGGGACGCTGGGAAATAGCAGTGGTCATCCTGGAGGACAAAGCGGACGCCCTCCGCTTCGAACCAGGAAAGCGTATCCGCCACGCCGAAGGTCTTGAGCGCCCGCTTCATCAGCCGCTCCCCTCTCGGATAGACTTTCGAGAGTGACGTCACTCCTTCAAAAGAATTGGTCAGGTTGCAGCGGCCGCCGCCCGTCACCGCGAGTTTGGACATGGGCCTCTCCGACGCCTCAAAGAGCGTGACGCGAAGCTGCGGGACCATCCGCTTGAGGCAGACGGCGGCAAAGCAGCCGGCGGCACCTCCCCCTATGACCGCGACGTCCTCCATCAGAATATCTTCTTTTCCTTTTTCCGGGCCCAGCGGTCAAAAGCCTCCGCGTCGAAACGGAATGCTTCGCCTTCGGGACGGACGAAACCGGCGAGGCGTACCTGGCGGGAAAAATTCCGCCGGTCCAGTTCTGTGTCCAGGATCAGTTCGTAGAGCCTTCGCAGTTCCGCCATCCGGAAAGGACTCTGCACCAGGATGCCGGCAACCGGGCGAAAGTCCAGGCTGTGGCGCAGTGACAAAAGCGCCTTTTCAATGGGCTGTCTTTCAGATGGTTCCAGCAAAAAACGCATCCCGATATCCATCCAGCCGCTCCCCTTCTGCCGGGAAGTCACCCCGCAGAGCCAGGTCGTCACGCAGTCCCCTTCCTCCACGAGGTCAAAGGGCCAGGACAGGACCTCCCCCCTCGGAGCGTCAGAGACCCTCGCGAGCAGATGGAAGCCGTCAAAAGAAAATACGACGCTGCGGATATGGGCGACTTTTTCCATGGTCTTTCAGAAAAATGCCCCCAGCGCTGAGCGTCAGAGGCATCGGGGAGGTGCGAAGCGGAATCGAACCGCTGTAGCAGGTTTTGCAGACCTGTGCCTAACCACTCGGCCATCGCACCAAACGGGAATGCAAAGATAGAACAAAAATCTTAATCCGCAAAAAATTATTGAACTTCCTCCGCCGGGGGCGCCGTCAGCGAAGACACCACGGCCGAAAGTGAATCGATTTTGAGCATCAGCTGCTGCAACTGAGCGTCTTTCCGGGCCATCTCTTCATCTGTTTTCTCGTACACCTCTTCAATCAACTCGTTCATCTGCCGCTGCGTCAGGCCGAACGAACGCTGGCGGACGCTGATGCGCTCCGCCTTGATCTTGTACTCCTTGGCCTTGTCGAAGAGTTCCGCCTGCTGCTCGCTGTCCATTGTATCGCCGGCCACCAGCAGTTCAACTTTCCGTCCGTCAATGTCGTAATCATAGATATAGTTGTGTCCGATGATGCGGTTTTCCCGGACAAAGGCGGCGACACTGCGTTCAAAATTGTTTTCCTGGACCAGGTTGACCGCCGTCCAGATGCTCGGCACCAGGACGAGAAGAATAATCCCACTCATCAGATGGCGCCGCCTGAGGGCCGTCGCTGTATCGATGCCGCTCACCGTCCTGAAATGGAGATACTTCACCATCACATAGGTCGCCAGGATGATGAACACGGCATTGATGATAAAGAGGAACATAGCACCGAAAAAGAAATGTCCGTCCCAGTTGGAAAGGCCATAGCCGGCGGTACAGAGCGGCGGCATCAGCGCAGTGGCAATGGCAACACCGGAAAGGACGGTTCCGCGTTCCTTCCGGGCATTTTCCAGGATACCGGCGAGACCGCCGAAAAGGGCAATCAGGACATCATAGAGGGAGGGACTGGTACGGGCTTCGAGTTCCGTCGGATTCACCAGATCCAGCGGGGACAGCAGGAAAAAGAGGGTGGAGGCAAGCAGCGAAATCGCCACCATCACCAGCAGATTCCGGGTCGCATCCCAGAGCAGCCGCGTATCGTTCGTCCCGAGAGCCAGTCCCGCGCCGATGATCGGTCCCATCAGCGGGGAAATCAGCATGGCGCCGATAATCACCGCCGTAGAATTGACATTCAGGCCGACCGAAGCGATGATGATGGAAAAGGCCAGGATCCAGACATTCGGCCCCCGGAACCAGATGGAAGAGCGGATCCGCTGGGCCGCATCATCCGTATCAATCTGGCCGCTGAGGCTGGCATATTCCCGGAAACTCTCCCGGAATGCCTTCCATTTACTCTTGTTTGTTTCCATCGGGCATCGATTTAAGGTAGAGGTCGCGCTGGGGGAATGGAATCTCGATTCCATGCGCATTCAGGGCATTGTAGATGGCCTCTTTCGCCCGGGCGGCGAAGGTATAATGCTCGTCCACGGTCGTAAAGAGAACCACCTGCAGGTCCACGCTGCTGTCTCCGAAATTCTTGAAACGGACCTGGATCCCGAACTTGGGTTCCACAATTTCCCGTCCGTATTTGTCGGTGACGCAGAGGGGCTTCAGGGCTTCCAGGATGATGCCCCGCACCGATTCCACATCCGAACCGTACTTTACCCCCACTATGAAATCCAGCAGTTCATAGGAATGGTTCCGGGTCAGGTTCTTGAAATTCTTGTTGAACAGGGTGGCATTCGGGAAGGCCATCACCGAACCGTCGGCCGCGATGATGGAGGTACTCTGGTAGGAGATGCTGTCCACCTTTCCCCGGATTCCGTCACATTCCACGCTGTCCCCCACCCTCAGCCGGCCGGACATGAGCTGGACCCCATAGAAGAAGTTGTTCAGGATGTCCTTCATAGCGAAGCCGAGGCCGGTCGCCAGGCCGGCGCCGACGACCTTGATGGCCGTCGTCGGAATCCGGAGCATCACGAAGAGCATGATGACATAGAAGCCCCAAAGGCAGATTCCGATGACGTTCCCGGCCAGGGTAAAGTTGAAATCCGTCTCCACCAGTACTTTGGAAGGCGACTTCTTGAGGGCGTCGGCAATCTTGTAGCGGCGGTACAGCGCCTTGGCGAGGTAATTCAGGTAGCCGAAGACGAAATAGAGCGTAATCACATAGATCAACTTCGACAGGGACAGACTGATATAGCCTTCCACCTGCAGGAAAGGATAGACATAGTATTCCATGAAAATCTCCTTCAGGTCGAAAACCCCGGAGGCCATGTAGATACTCAGCGGCAGCGACAGGACGATGCCGATCGGCAGCAGGGCCCGCTTGGCCAGTGAATGGAACCAGGTGACGGCGATCAGGTCCTCGTCCGTCCGGTGGGGCATGGCGGGATGGGCCGCGATATACTTCTGACGGGCTTCCCGGATATGGTTCCGGTAGAAAAGGTCCAACAGGTCATACACCGCCGTAATGGTCTGCAGCAGGGTCAGGAAGAAGAACCACCAGATCAGGAGCTGGACCCCCAGCAGGACATAGCCCCGCAGCGCGACGACGGTCGTCGCAAGCATCACCGTCAGCGAAATCCATCCGAAAATCTTGTCCCCGACGACAACCTTGCTGCCTTTGTGGAGGATGACGAGCAGCTGAACAATCGTAAAAATCAGCAGCAGCGGCGGGAAGATGAAATTCAGCATGCTGTTCGGGATGAAGGCAATGCGGAAGGCAATGATCAGAAAGCAGGTCAGGAGCACCGGCGTGTAGAGGGCGACCCCGACCTTGACCGAATCCCCTTTGTACCGGATGACCAGCGAGACCAGGATGGCCGCCAGCATCCAGGCGAACTCGATCAGCAGGGCCGAAGCCATCGAGAAGAAATGCTGCTCGGACAAAGCCCCCGCAATCATGATGCTGGTCGCAAAAAGGATGACCGTCGTAATCAGGATGGTCGCGAAACGGTTGTTGCGGAAGGCCTTGCGCTGGAAGAAAGGCGCCTTCTTCAGGAGAAGAGAGACCACGCCGATGGAAATGACGACGGAAATCAGCAGATAGAAAAGGGCAAAGACGCCGAAGCCGACCACCATAGGTCCCCTCCACTGGCTGTGGACCTCGCCCAGGGTCTTGAGGCTGTACTTGTCGTTGGCATCGGAGACGGCCTGGCGCCAATAGCGGCGGAAGCCTTTCATCAGCGTGACGTAGTCCGTCTGGCCATCGATGAAAATCTTGGCCTGGACATTCTTGTAACGCTGCTGGGCATAGTCATAGGCCGATTTCAGCAATCCGGCCGTCTGTTGGTAATGGGTGCTGTCCCTTACCAGGGCAGCCTTCTGCCCCTGGGCGATTTCGAGGAGCGCCTGGGCATAAAAGAGGCAGCTGTCCCGGTCCTGCCGCCCGATGGAATCCAGTTCAAAGCCGCTGCTTTCTACGGCGGGCAGCTCGGCGGAGTGGCGGCGATGCGCCGGTACTTTGGCATCCAGATAGACGACATGGCCGCTCGAATCCACATATTCCATGACCATGGAGGGCGGAAGGCTTCGGAGCGTATGAATCAAGCGGTCGTAACGGTCGATGTCGATATCCAGGCGCTGGACGATGTCGTCAAAGGGCAGTTTCCGCGAAGAGAACTCTTCATACTGTTTCGAGACCTCGTTCAGGGCATAGGTCATGTCGAAGGTATAGTCCTGCTTCTGGGAATAGAGCATCAGCGAGAGTTCGTTGCTCTGCTGCATCATCTTCACCAGGCGGGCATGCTGGCGGTCACCGCGCCCCTGCATCCGCTGGGCGAACTCCGCATTCGTCCGGTAGGCGGAGCGCAGCTCGTAGCGAAGCACCGACAAAGTATGGGCGAGATCCTTCTCGCTGAGGACCGCAAAAGCCGGAACCATCAGCACCAGCGCGGCGGCAAGACAGAGCAGTTTCTTTTTCATAACTTGCAAATGTATGAAATTTCCATGGAATATCATTCTTTTTTGCATCTCTTTGCCCCGGCAGGGTCGGGAAGCGAGGATTTCGTAGGAACGCTCTATGGCACGGAGGCCAACACCAATTGGACGACCTTCCAGAACTTCTAGACAGCGCAATCACTATTAACACAAGTAGCAGCAACTTACCGTCATGGCAAAGTTGCTGCTACTTGTATGTCATTACACTGGCCCTATACCCCCAGCGCCGCAATTTCTTCGACGGTGAGGCCGGTGAGTTCTTGGACCGTAGCAGGGTCGTAGCCCTTAGCGAGCATCGCCTTGGCAATCTCGGCGTTGCGCCGAGCTACGCCTTGCGCGATGCCTTCCTGACGTCCCTGTTCAATTCCCTTATCCTTAGCGTAGGCAATCTGGTTCCGTATGTCACGCTCTGTAGTCATGTCGCTTAGATATTTGATTTTTTCCTCCGGGGCAAAATTAGACAAATCTGCGGAAGAAAACAAGAGGTCAAAAATTTCGCCGGTCAATTCCTTGGGCCGCTTGACCATGGACGGAAGATTGTACAGGGCGTACCCCAGTTTTTCAGTGAGGGGGGAATCGCTCTTCAAGCGGCATTTTGGTGTTTCGAGGAAGATGTAGTGGAGATCATCCGTCATCTGCTTCCCGGTCTCGTCATCCGTCAGGGAGAATCGATGCAGGAAACGGTCGTCGTCCTCTTCGATGACAAACCGCATGATGCCGATGAAGTAGACCGGCTCGAAACGGTAGTTGTCGCTTCCTTTCAGAATCTGTCGCTGGACGGAGAAAGTGGAGTTGAAGACGGCCCGGTCATAGAAGAAATGCTGCGCCTCACGTTGGACTTCGACAACGAAGCGTTGTCCGTTTTTGTCATAGCATTCAACATCGACGCGGATGCTTTTCTTGCCGGGATTCTGGTTGGTGCTTTCTTCGGAAGCATACTCGATAGAGGCAATTTCCCGTTCCGGAATCAGTGCCTGCAAGAAGAGGAGCATCAGCCGCTTGGCGTTGCCGTACTCTTTGAAAGATCGTTTGAACCATTCGTCCAGGAGGATGTTGGCGAATACGCCACGGTCCTCGTCGTTGGGGGTAGTGAACATGATAAAAGTGTATTGCGGCCTGGGGAACGGCCGGGCGAACTTCCCTCCGGCCCGTTGACAGTAGCGGCCCGACCAGGACAAAGTTCAGAACTATTCCTGGAATTGCCACTATCACAGGGGCTTCCACCCTGCAGATTTTTATGTTTTTGCGATGGATTAACTGTTTTTGCGACGTTTGTCATTGAAAAAATGAGCTGTCGCAATTTTATTTGCGATGACGTGCTTTCTCAAGGATATTCCATCAAGACGGTGAAAGACACGATGCATTGAGCGTAAATGCGACTATAAGACCGTGTCAGCCATCCTTGGGCACGCTTCGCTCTCGACGACCATGGACCTTTACGTCCATCCCGACTTCTCGGAAAAGAAAAAGGCCATCGAAAGGATGGCCAGGATGGTTCGCGTTTGAGGAGGAGGCAACGATGCCCTATACAGGCATATAAGTGACAGCGGCTGTATGTGTAAAGAAATAATACCCTACCTACAAATAAACCGTACACATGCAGAAAGATGGGTGGCACGCCATGGAGCTGGAGGGAGCTGGTTGTGTTTTCCTACCCTTGACCAATTATCGTACGTTTCAATTCGGGCTCTTGCTTTTAACAACATAAAAACCGGAGCAAGCACATTTTCTGCGAACGCAGATAATTTGCAAACAAAAAAGTCTGTTAACCGCTATTTCGGTCTTGCCGTCCGCCTCATCCGCGACGTGGACTAAACCTTTACCCCATACCCTCATATCGGCCTCTCAGCGTGCTGTACAGCGGATTTGACCTCCTTCTGAAATAAAAAATCGTGTAAAATTGGCGTTTTTTTCATATCGCGCGCGACAGAAAACGACCCCTGACAGCGCTCAGGGGCATCTTTTTCAATTAAACGTTTAATATTCGAATAAAACGGATAAGTTGTGTAATCTTTGTGGTCGACTTGATTGCAAGTCAAAGTTCGATAATATATTTGAAATTAGTAGGAATTTTCCTACCTTTGCTCCATGGTACAATGAAGTAGTTGCTTCGACACCGGGGAACAGGCGAATGGTCATCCATTATGGTACAGTCCCATTACGGCTATCGTATTCCGAATGAGTAACCATCGTAGCGAGGAAGTCGCCCCCGGCACATTGAATATAATTTTGAAGGTTGCGGGACTCAAATAGCCCAGCTTATTCCTAATCAAAAACGCTATGAAACAAGTGAAAGTGTTTATTGAAAAGTCTTCCTACGGCTACTCCGCCTATATGGATGATACGCCGCTAGGTTACAGCGTCATCGGCGAAGGGAAAACCGTGGAAGAAGCAATGGATGACTTCAATCAATCGTATGTCGAGATGCGTGATTATCACGAGCGCCACGGAAAGGGATTTGAAGAGGTTGAATATGCGTTCTATTATGATACGGCCAGTTTCCTTCAGGAGTTCAGCAAGGCTTTCAGCTTGTCTGGTCTTGAGCGCATTACCGGAGTCAGTCAGACTCAACTGGGGCACTATCTTCACGGACGGCGGAAACCCTCCTTGAAAACAATCGACAAGATACAAAAGGGGGTCGAAACCTTTGCGCATAGTTTGATGGCTGTCCATTTTGTTTAGTTGCGGAATTTGCATAACTTCGCGGATGTACCCCAAGGGATGGACAAGCGCTATGCGCGTGTTGTGAAGGCGGCACGAATGACGATGCTCCCGGGGGGCTTAAGGCCTCTGTTGTCTCAAAGTGCACCGGCCTCACCGTCGAAGAAATTGCGGCGCTGTAATCACCCCCTCCCCAACCAGATACCTACAAGGACTTACGCGGCAGGAAAAGCCATGGGTTGCGAAGGGTTGGAATTGTCAAAGAGGGCGAATACGGAGCCTTCTTCAAGCAGGACGCCGCCCGGAGATCAATTGACCGCATTCAAAGAATCTGTTTTCTGCAAAATATCGCATTTACGGAACTGTTTTCCTGCAAAATATCGCATTTTGTGAAAATATTGCTTAAATTTACGCAGTAAAATGACGAAGCTATGATGGACCAGCGGGAAAACGCCTTTGCCGGCAAGAACCTTGGATACCGCTTGGAGACCATTGTTGCCGTCCACCTGATTCGCAGATGCAAAATGGAAGGGAGGGATATCTATTATCTGAACGACCGTTCCGGCGAATGTGATTTCGTTGTTTGCAAAGGCAACAAAGTTGAGCAGTGCATACAGGTCTCCTACGACATCTCTGCCGAAAAGACCCGCAAGCGTGAGGTTAAAGGCCTGCTGCTTGCTACAAGACAGACAAAATGTGAGAACCTGCTGCTGCTCACCGACCACGAGAGCGAAGAAATCTGGCAGGATGGCCATAAGATAAAGGTTCAGCCGGTGTATGAGTGGTGTCTGGAGTAAATGAAGCGACTCATAAAGAAGTAACATACAACACTACTATGTGTTTGCAATAAGTCCACAAAAAGCAAATTATTTAAAATCGGCCTCTCAGCGTGCTGTACGGCGGATTTGACCTCCTTCTGAAATAAAAAATCGTGTAAAATCGGCGATTTTTTCATATCGCGCGCGACAGAAATCGGCCTCAGAAGGCGCTGTGGGACATCTTTTTCAATTAAACGTTTAATATTCGAATAAAACGGATAAGTTGTGTAATCTTTGTGGTCATCGTTATTTGATGTTTAACTTTAAAACAGTACAAAGA
>JAEEGL014185824.1_pt1 | contig 33282 bp, 22 predicted proteins | sample 9134231 | NCBI WGS metagenome assembly JAEEGL01 (sample SAMN16246548, study PRJNA631951) | gut metagenome | biome: gut microbiome; feature: rumen; material: fiber-attached | host: Bos | place: Iran: Karaj | collected 2018-10 | reverse complement strand
CGAATGCTGGGAACTCGTGGAGGAGAGCGAAAGACGGAAACTTCCCTGCATGCAGCTGGAGAACTGCTGCTACGGCGAGATGGAACTTCTTGGACTGCACCTCGTCAGGCTGGGGATGCTCGGGGAGATCGTCCACGGCGAGGGTGCGTACATACACGACCTGCGCCATGTGTGCAAGACCGGTGCCCCGAGAGGCGGCGAGTGGGAATGGCGTTACGACGAAAACATGCTACACAAGGGCAACCGCTACCCGACGCATGGACTTCTGCCGATCATGCAGGCGATGGACATAAACCGCGGCGACAGGTTCGACTATCTCGTGTCGCTCGAATCCATGCAGGCAAACTGCGAGATATTCCGCAAGTTCGCCATGGATCCCGCCGACCCGCGCAGGAAAGATCCCGTGATGGAGATGGGCGACATGAACACGACGCTCATCAAGACGAAGAAGGGTCGTTCGATAATGGTGCAGCATGACGTTTCAAGTCCGCGGCCATACACCCGCATTAATCTGCTTTCCGGCACGAAGGGGATCTGGTGGGGCATGCCCTGGCGCACGTACGGCAAGACGCCCACGGTGTTCAAGGTCGGTTTCGAGGACAAGGTGGGCGCCGGCGTCCATGGCTTCATGGAGGATTCCGCCGCAGAGGCCCTCCGCAGCAAGTACGCGCATCCGCTGTGGAAACAGATCGGCGAGGTGGCGAAGAAGGTCGGCGGGCACGGCGGCATGGACTTCATCATGGATCTCAGGTGGGCGTATTGCCTGCAGAACGGTCTGCCGCTCGACATGGACGTCTACGATCTTGCGGCATCCAGCTGCCTTTGCGAACTTACGGAAAAGAGCGTGCGCAGTCGTTCGAAGACGATGGACGTGCCCGACTTCACCCGTGGCGGATGGAGCAAGACGAAGAGCCAGGGCATACTGCAGTGCGACATGTCGAAACTGAACTTCAAATCGGCCAGCAAGGACGACGCCGCGCTGAACGTGTGACGGCAGTCCATGCCGGGCATGGCGACATCAAGCTCTTTTTTGCAGTGGAAAATTTCCGTGTTGCATATGACGGCATGATGCGGTATAATATTCGCATCCGAACAATTTAGAAAACCCAAAAGGAGTAAAAATGAAGACTATGCTGAAGAAGGGCCTTGTCGTTTGCGCGGTTGCCGCGCTTGCCATCCAGGGCTTTGCCACTGAAGCCGAAACCGAGGCCGAATGGCCGGCCGGCGCACCCGATCCCAAGTCGTATGGCTATACCGCCCTGATGCTGGGTATCGCAACGCCGTTCTCGCTGCCGTGGGATTTCGATTGGGACGTGTTTGGCCTTGGCGTGAACCTCGGCTACACGGATGTCAATCGCATGTACGGCGTCGAGTTGGCGCTTGGCGCCAACACCGCGCGTAACACCATGGTGGGCTTGCAGACTTCGTGCATATTCAACTACGCCAACCGCAACGCCTATGGTGCGCAGGTCGCCCTCGTGAACGTCTGCAACCGCGAGACGCTCGGCTTCTCCGCCGATGCAGTCGGCATCAATCGCCAGTTCTACGGTTTCTCGGCCGATGTGCTCGGTTCGATCACCGACCGCAACTTCTACGGTCTTGACGTGGCAGGTCTCGGCAGCGCCGTCCGCGAGGACATGTGGGGCTGGCAGATCGCGCTCGGCGCCACTTTCGCGCGTCGCGTGCATGGCCTGCAGACATCCATCTTCACGATGACCTCCGATCTCCGTGGTGCGCAGATCGGTCTCGTCAACTGGGCCAGCACGTGCTCGGCAGGTTTTCAGATCGGTCTCGTGAATATAATCGCCGACAACCAGGTTCCCTTCATTCCGATCGTCAACGCGTACTTCCCGATCGATTGATTGGATGGGCGATGGTCGCGTCAACGCGACTGTAGCTCAATTGGATAGAGCGTTGGCCTCCGAAGCCGAAGGTTGCTGGTTCGATCCCAGTCAGTCGCACCAATGGAAACATGATGACGCCCGCGGTTGTCTAACCGCGGGCGTTTCGCAACGGAAGCGGTCAAAAGGTTTTGCCGGGCAGATAGATAGACGGTTCGTCCAGAGATGGGAATTCTTGATGTCATAGTGTTCTTCGGGTTTATCGCCGCAGTCATGGCGATAGGCATGATCAAGTCCAAGGGCGTGGGTGGCGATCTTTCCCGTGGGGCGGATGAATATTTCCTCGCGGGACGCGGACTGAAATGGTGGCTGATAGGCTTTTCGCTGATAGCGGCGAACATCTCCGCCGAACAGTTCGTGGGCATGAGCGGGCAGGCCGCTGGTGCGGAAGGGCTTTCCACCGCGAGCTGGGAATGGATCGCCTCCATAGTGCTGGTGATTGCCGCGTTTGTCATCCTGCCGTACTTCCTTCGTTCAGGTATCACTACGATACCGGAGTTCCTCGAGATACGATACAACCATTGGGCGCGGCTTCTCGTGACAATCTCGATGACCGGCATTCTCGTGGTCGCCTCGCTTATCGGCGTCACATACGCGGGATCGCTTGTCATGCACCAGCTGTTCCTTTCGTTCGGGTGGAATGTTCCGTTCTGGACATGCTGCCTTGCGATGGGGGTTCTGGCCGGCGCATACGTCTTCTTTGGCGGGTTGAAGGCATGCGCCTGGGCGGATCTGCTTCAAGGGTCTGCGCTGATAATCGGCGGCGGGGTGATAGCCTACTTCGCCGTACGTGCGTTTGGCGCCGCAGATGCGTCGACACTGACCGGCGCGGACGGCGCGTCCACTGCTGCCGGCGATATTCTTGCGCGTTTCAGCGAACTCAACGGAACGAAGATGCACATGGGCCGTCCTGCGGACGACCCAGCCATGCCATGGACGATATTTCTCCTCGGCATGTGGATACCGCACTTCTACTACTGGAGTCTCAATCAGTACATAACGCAGCGCGTTCTGGGCTCGGGTTCGCTCGCGGAAGGGCAGAAGGGGATCATACTTGCGGCTTCGCTCAAGTTGCTCATTCCGTTCCTTATAGTGATTCCGGGACTGCTTGCCTTCAACCTTTTCGCGGGCGACATGGGTTGGGGAACGTCCGATTTCAAGCCGGATCGCGCGTTGGGCCTCCTCGTCACCAGACTGATACCGCAGGGCACCGGTCTGATGGGGTTCGTGCTGGCCGCGCTGCTTGGCGCGATAGTCTCTTCCCTAGCGGCGGTTCTCAACGCGATATCCACTCTCCTTACGATGGATATCTACGGGCGCTATTTCCGCAAGGCCGCATCGCCGGCCGAACTGGTCAGGTTCGGGCGCCTGGCCACGGCCGCACTGATGGTGGTCGGCGTATTGGTGGCATCCATGCTCAAGGCCGACTCCATCTTCACCTACATCCAAAAGATGCAGCTCTACGTGTCGCCAGGCGTCGTGGCCGTGTTCGCGTTTGGCCTTGTCAACCGTCGCGGCGCCCGTTGGCTTGGGGCGCTCGCGCTCGTGCTCGCGCCGATGCTTTTCGCGGCGTTTTCGTTCGGCTGGCCATCTCTGCACTACCTGCATGCGGCCGCATTCACGCTGCTTGGCACGCTTGGCGTGATGTTCGCGCTCGGCATGTTCTGCCGCATGCCCGTGCCCGTGACATTCGTTTCCGGGACGAAACTCGACATGACGCCATCGCGTGGCGCGATGTGGGCCGGAATCGCCGTGATAGCCGCCACGATCGCGCTATATGCGATATTCTGGTGACGGCCGATGCCTTCTGTCTGACAAACAAAAACCAAACACAATGGAGATCGATCGACAATGAAAACAAACATGTACGTCTACGGCATAATCCTTGCCGCTTCTTCCATGGCGCTGGCCTCGACGCAGATACGGACGGATGCTTCCCCCGATGCGGCAACATACCGTTTCGTGTCATGGAACATCTGGGGTTGGGGCGAGAACGTGAAATACACCCCGGACAAGCGGGATGGCAAGGCGATAAAGGCGGCGCGCGCGTGGAACGCGGATGTGATAGCCCTCCAGGAGGTCTCGCCCAACTGGTGGAAGAGCGCGTTCTTCAAGGAACTGGCTGCGGATTACGGCGTAGTGGACGGCGGCGATTGGAGCGGCGTCAAGCACAACCCCAATCCGCTGATGTACCGCAAGAGCCGGCTGGAACTCCTTTTTTCGGGACGCGAATGCTATCACTTCAAGCTTGACTATTCAAAGGGGTATACCTGGGCGGCGTTCAAGGACAAATCCACCGGCGCGAAATTCATCACGTTCTCCACGCATTACTGGTGGAAGGAGACAGGCGCCGAGAGCGCCTACATCCGCTACGTGAATTCGCAGCGTCTGATCGAAGGCATGGAACGCCTGAGATCCATCCTGCCCGCGCCGGTGATCGGCGGCGGCGACTTCAACTGCCGTACAGGCACGGACGCCTTGAAGATACTCGAACGCCACGGCTATTCGGATGCGCAGAAGGCCGCCGCAACGGTCATACGCGATTGCACGACCTGGCACGATTACCCGGTCAAGGGCGCAGACGGCGTTTTCCGCGGCGCATTCCCCGACAAAGGCAATTCGCTCTCCAACGCGCTTGACCACGTGTTTGCCGACGGTTGCGTGAAATTGCTGCGTCATGAGGTAGATGCCGCCGCTGACGCGCTCGACGTCTCGGACCATTGTCCTGTCATAGTCGACTTCTCGCTGAAGTCCTGCCCTTAGAATAAATGACGGAAACACCCTCATGACCGTTCTTCTTCATGCCTGCTGCGGACCGTGCGCGAGCGCGTGCGAACCGCGCTTGAAGGAGTCCGGTCACAAGGTCGTGCTGTTCTTCTCCAACTCCAACATCGATACGCGAGAGGAGTTCGACAGGCGGCTTGAAGCGGTACGCAAGCTTGCCGCCGCCGACGGCGTGGAAGTCGTTGCCGACGAATACGACCATGCCGACTGGCTGGAGCAGGTCGCGCGCGGATACGAAAACGAACCCGAGAAGGGCGCGCGATGCAGCCGGTGCTTCAGGTACAGCCTCATGCGCGCCGCCCGCTATGCCGCCGCACACGCTTTGCAGGCGTTTTCCAGTTCCCTTACCGTTTCGCCGCACAAGGTTTCGGAAATGGTCTTTGCCGCCGGCAAGGACGCGGCATGGGCCGTGTCTGTCGCAGAATGCGGCGGCGGCGCGGCGCCTGCGCCGGAATTCCTGGAGGTGGACTTCAAAAAACACGATGGCTTCCTGCTGTCGCTCAGGCGAAGCGCGGAACTTGGACTGTACCGCCAAAGCTATTGCGGCTGCGAGTTCTCCAGAAACTCTTGCAAGCGGGGGCGAATAGAGTTATAATCTTATTCCACAGGAGAATCAGACGATGGATCTACATGGAACAATAACCGCCATGGTCACGCCATTCGGAAAGGATGGTGGCGTGGACTATGGAGCGATCAGGGCGTTTGTGGATTGGCAGGCCGAAAACGGGGTCGAAGGGCTGGTGCCGGTGGGAACATCCGGCGAGTCGCCCACGCTCGACCATGTCGAACACCTCAAGGTGATCGAAGAAACCATAAAGCAGGCCGCAGGCCGCATGAAGATAATAGCGGGAACCGGCGCCAACAGCACGGCCGAGGCCATTGCGCTTACCAAGGCCGTGATCGACATGGGGGGCGCCGACGCGACTCTCCAGGTGACGCCATACTACAACAAGCCCAACGCCGAGGGCATATACAGACATTTCGCCACTATCGCCGACCTTGGACTGCCGGTAGTCCTGTACAACGTGCCCGGACGCAGCGGGCGCGAGATTCCTCTCGATGTAGTCGTACGACTCGCGAAGCATCCGCAAGTCGCCGCCATCAAGGAGGCGGCGGGTTCAGTGGAACGCGTAAGCGCCATACGCAACCGTTGCGAGCTTACCGTCCTTTCCGGCGACGATTCGCTGGCGTTGCCGATGATATCCGTCGGCGCGAAGGGGGTCATATCGGTCGCGTCCAACGTGATACCGAAGGAGATGTCGGACTTCATCCGCACCGCGCTTGCGGGCGACATGGCGGCCGCCCGCGCCGCCCATGGGAAATACTACAATCTTTTCCACGATCTGTTTATCGACACAAACCCGATCATGGTCAAGGAGGCGCTTGTGATGATGGGGCGGATAGGTCCCGGTTTCCGTCTGCCTCTCTGCGAAACGACCGAGGCGAACAGGGCGCAGATGCGCAGTACGCTGGCGGGGCTTGGATTGTTAAAGGGTTAAAAGGTTAAAGGGTTAAAAGGTTAAAGGTTAAAAGGTTAAAGGGTTAAAGGGTTAAAAGGTTAAAAGGTTAAAAGGTTAAAGGGTTAAAAGGTTAAAAGGTTAAAGGGTTAAAAGGTTAAAGGGTTAAAAGGTTAAAGGGTTAAAAGGTTAAAGGGTTAAAAGGTTAAAAGGTTAAAGGGTTAAAAGAGGAGAGATTATGAAGATTGCGATTGTCGGAGCCGCGGGACGAATGGGGAAGATGCTGACGGCTCTTGCGGGGGCAGATCCGGCGCTTGAGGTCGTGGCAAAGGTCGATGTCGCGGATGGCTACGACAAGACATGGCCTGCCGGAACAGAGGCCGTAATAGATTTCTCGTTCCATTCGGCGGTACCGGCGTTCATTGCCAAGGCGGCGGACGAGGGAATTGCCTACGTGATCGGAACGACAGGTCTCTCCGCCGACGAGCAGGGCGCCGTAAATGCGGCTGCGCAGCGAATCCCCGTGGTGCAGAGCGGCAACTATTCCCTGGGCGTGAATCTTTTGTTGAACCTTGTCGAGACTGCGGCCAAAGTACTTGGACCCGGTTATGATATAGAAGTTGTCGAGATGCACCACCGGCACAAGAAAGACGCCCCGTCAGGTACGGCGCTGATGCTTGCCAAGGCGGCCGCCGCAGGACGTGGCGTGGATTTCGACAAGTCTGCGGTCTATGGTCGCCAGGGTATCACGGGCGAACGCCCGGAAGGGGAGATCGCCGTTCACGCCCTGCGTGGAGGTTCTGTGGTAGGCGATCATACGGTCATGTTCGCCGGCGATGTCGAACGGGTCGAAATCACCCACAAGGCACAGAGCCGCGAAGCGTTTGCGGCAGGGGCCCTGAAGGCCGCCATATGGGCGACCGGGCAGAAGCCTGGCGCCTATACGATGCGCGATGTCCTCGGCTTTGCGTGAGCCGTCCGCGTCGTCAGTCGACGTATAGCGGCGGAATCTTCTGCCCGGAAGAACGAAGCTTGGGTTTTGCGGCAGGTTTTGCTGTCCCGGCCGCAGGCTTCGCAACAGGCTTGGCAGCAGGTTTGGCAACTGGTTTGGCCGTTGGCTTGGAACCGGGTTTGGCGGAAGGTGCGTCTTTTTTCGCGTTGGGTTTTGCAGGCTGAACGGCGTCTTGCGTTTTCGCTTGAGCGGGTTTTTCGGTGGAGACCGCAGCAGGCGGAGCTTCCTGGATGGCTGGGTCGGCCGGTTGCGCGGTCACGCGGTACAGTATTGTGCATCCCCAGATAAGTAGACCTATCACGAGCAGCGCGCCAACGACCAATACGGCCATTCTCCAGGCGCTCCTGGGAATGTTGCGTACGGAACCCAGCACGCCATGCGACACGACGGAAAGTCCCCTGCGGAACTTGTCTGCGGCCGATGGGCCGCTTGAAGTCGACTCTTCCGGTTCTGCATATGTCGATGCGAATATGTCTTGCGCGCGGATTTCGGGCGGCGTCTCGGCCGTGACGGGAGCAGGATCGAAAAGATCGAGCCCTTTTGTCAGCGATTGCGCGGGTTCATCTTGGGGGGCGTCAGCGACGGCGGGTGAAATGTTTTCCTGCATGCTATCGACGGCACTGCGAGGCGGTTCAACCGGCATGTCGACATTAGCCGCTTCGATGATGCCCGGCATGGAAGATTCGTCGGCTTCAGAGGCGGTTGCCTCGGCGGTCGCCGGAGAGGCGGATTCCGTGGCCTCGGGAACGGCCGGCTGGATGTCTCCTGTCGCGGCGGCTTCTGCATTTGCCGTGGCTGTGTACGTGAAACCGGGCAGCGTCGGCCCTGCAGGTGCGACATCTGGCGCCGGTGCTGGCTCAGGCCTGACTGGTTCGACGGGTGAAGGTGCAGACCTGACTGGTTCGACGGGTGAAGGCGCAGGCGTTTGCCTGGACAGGAACGCATCGTTTGAAACGGGGGGGCGTCGGCCTTGATAGATGTCCATGAATTCGGCCACGAGCGGCTTGGGGTCTAGGTCCAGGCATTCGCATATGAGCTTAACGAATCCACGGCCGTAGATGGCGGCCTTGATAGGTTTGAAGTCCTCCCGCTCCATCGCATTTATTATCTGTACGAGGATATGGGTCTTTTCCGCGATCTGGGAAGTGGTAAGCCCTTTGGCTTCGCGTGCCTTGCGGATGGTCTCTCCGAAGTATGTCATGGGTGACTCCTGTTATGGTTTATGAATTCCTATACGACTGGTGGCTGTTCTGGCGGCGCAGACGCCGACTCTTCGCCTTGATCGGCCTGCGAAGGAATCGGCATGGCGTCAAGGTCTATGAGTATCTCGCGTGGTCCGGCGCTGCGGGCGGGACCGATTACCCCACGTTCCTCCAGCATGTCGATAAGACGTGCCGCGTGGTTGTAGCCGATTTTCATGCGCCGCTGCAGATGTGATGTCGAGGCGCGTCGCGTCGTGCGGACGACTTCAAGCGCCCTGTTGTAGATGTCGTCGTCATTCTCGACGTCGAGTCCGCCGGGCTGGCGGGAGCCGCCCTCGTCGCCGCCCGTATCGCCGTCGCCGCCGTTGTCGTCCAATGCATCTTCGGCGTTCGTCTCCTTGACCTTTCCAAGCTTGGCGGCAAACGCTTCATCGAACTGGGTGGAGGCATGCTCGGCGATGAACCCCGTCACGCGGGCGATTTCGTCTTCCTGTATCCATGCGCCCTGCGCACGGAGCAGCACGCCTTCCTTCGTCTTGTAGAGCATGTCGCCGCGTCCGATGAGGTCTTCGGCGCCGGTGTCGTCGAGGATAGTGCGCGAGTCGATGGAGCTTGACGTCTTGAATGCGATGCGGCCGGGGATGTTTGATTTGATGACGCCCGTGATGATTTTCGCGTCGGGACGCTGCGTGGCAAGTATCAGGTGTATGCCTGTCGCGCGCGCGAGCGCGGTCAGGCGCGCCACCACCGGTTCGACCTCCTTGCGGGCGGTCTGGATTATGTCGGCCACTTCGTCTATCACAAGGACGATGTATGGGAGCTTGTCCGGCAGCGCATCCTTCCCTGCGGCGGTCGCTTCGCCGCCGAAAAGATCTGGCTGGACCGTCTTTTTGCGGGTGTTGAAATCCACTATGTTCTTGCATCCCGGCAGACGGCTGAACATCTTGAGGCGGCGTTCCATCTCTACCTGGGCCCACTTCAGGGCGAATACGACCTTGTTCGTGTCATTGACGATAGGCACGAGAAGGTGTGGCAGGGCGTTATACTGGGTGAATTCCACGCGTTTGGGATCGACCATTATAAGGCGCAGCTCATCCGGGGTGCGGCACATCAGGAAGCCGTTTATTATCGAGTTGAGGCATACGGACTTGCCTTGTCCGGTTGCACCGGCGATGAGAAGATGTGGCAGACCCGCAAGATCGGCCAAAAGGTCGTTGCCTGCGGCGTCCTTGCCCAGAAGCAGCGGCACGTGCATCTTTTTCATTGCCGCCTGCCATGGCGCACCGCGTGCGATGTCGCCAAAGTGCACGCCGCACGGCTTCAGGTTGGGCACTTCTATGCCGACGGCGTTCTTGCCGGGGATCGGGGCCTGTATTCGCAGCGATTTCGCTTCAAGCGCCATCTGCAGGTTTCCGGAAAGGGCGGGGATGCGTTCGACTTTTACGGTTGGCGCGGGGGTGAGGGCGTATTGCGTCACCACAGGACCGGGCACGGTGAAGGCGAGAGTCGTTTCGATCCCGAACTGATCCAGCGTGGAAATGAGTTTCTGCGCCATCAGATTAACGTCCCCATGGTCGGCAGTCGATCCCGCCGGGGGATTGAGGAGCGACAGAGGCGGCAGCACATATGGCCCCTGCGGTTCTTTTTGCGCAGGCGAAGCGGGTTGCGGGGCTTGGCGCGAAGATGTCGCCGGGGGTTCCGCCGCAGGTGCTTTAGATGTCGCGGGCCGTGGCGGCGGGTTTTGCGCCTTTTCAAGCCTCTCGCGTCTGCGGGCTTCTTTTTCCGCTTCCTTTGCATCACGTTCCGCCTGTTTCTCGGCGGCGATCCTTTCCTTCTCGGCCAGGCGTTCCGCCTTGGCGGCCTCCTTCGCCAGCCTGGCGGCTTCGCGCATGGCGGCCTCTTCTGCGGCCTTGCGTTCTTTTTCCGCGATTTCCTCCGGTGTGAGTTCATGCCTGTCCAGGCACCAGTCGAGAAGGCGGCCTACGTTTTGGATCAATGTGCGGAATCCGATGGTCCACAGAAGCGAAAAGAGCATCAGCGACGCCATGAGCACGCCGGAACCGAATGGGGAGAGCACGCGGGTTAGTCCGCGGGTCATCACGAGGTATCCTATCGCTCCGCCCGCGTTCGGTTCGATATTGAGCGAGTGAAGGATGCCTTTTACGGCAGGCGTGCCGCCGGTAAGCTGTATCAGGCATGTGAAGGCGAGCATGAACACCAGTACGCCCAGCATGCGCCGCCAGCAGTTAAGGCCACGTCCTATGATCAAGAGAACCCCGAAGAATATGCAGATTGCAGGAATCATCCATATCGCGAGGCCGAACGTCTGGTAGCCGGCATAGGCGAACCAGTCGCCGGCGACGCCTATGAGATTTGCCGACGGACGCAAGGGAGGTATGCATAGAGTGGGTATCTCGCGCCAATCGTATGAAAGGAGCGCCAGCAACGGAAAGAACGCCACCGGGAACAGGAAAAATCCGAGTATGCGCCGCCTTACGTCGACTTCAGGATGGGATGTTTCGTTATTTTCCGCCATTTGCGGGACCTTTCAGGGGTGTATATACGCGTACGTTTGAAGGCGTGGAGTCCTTCATCGAATAGTATACTACGATTGCAAGAATGAGCGCCAGCAGCTTCAAACCCCAATTTCTGGTGAAGATCGAAAAGAACCGTTTCATGCTACACCTCTTTCTTCTGATCGTCCTCGACGGCCTTTACGGCGCCATCGGGATTGTCGGTCTTGGTTTCCACGGCGCCTCCATTACCGGCGGTTGACGAATCTTTGCCTTTCGTCCGGGAGAAAAGCCTCGCGGTCTTTTCACGGCGGTGGTTGAACCAGTCGGCCAGTTGCTCGTAGGCCGTCTTCTGCTGGGGCATGGCCTTGCGTATCCATCGCACGAGAGACGCCTGGCTGTCCGCGTCGGTGCCTGGGTAGCGGATCAGCCGGCCGTTGTGGGCAACGGAGATTTTGCCGGTTTCCTCCGAGACTACGATGACAAGCGCATCGGTCTCTTCGCTGAGCCCGACCGCGGCGCGGTGGCGCATGCCGGATTCGGAGAGTTCGGTTCTCACCGACACGGGAAACAGGCAGTGTGCGGAGGAAATCCGCCCGTGGCGGATCACGACGCCACCGTCATGCAGGGGCATCGGTTCCTTGAAGATCGAAAGGAGAAGTTCTGCCGATATGATTGCGTCAAGCACTACGCCGCTTGTCTCGTAGCCCTTGAGGGAGATGCCTCGTTCGAACGCCAGAAGCGCGCCCATCTGCCGTTGGGCGAGCTTGCATATGTGGGAGGTGAGCATCTCCGGCGTTACACGTCCGCGGTAGTTGAGGTATCGCGTACGGTCCTGGAAGAGAAGCGATCCGATGGTGGCCAGAATCCTGCGTATCTCAGGCTGGAAGATCACGACGCTTGAAAGCGCAAGGTAGAACAGCAACCCCTGCACGATGCGCGAGAGGACGTCGAAATGGAAAAGATATGTGAACGCGATCAATGCCGTGAAAAGAAGACCTACGCCGGTAAGGACCTGTCCGAAACGCGAACCCCTTGCCGCGCGGAACAGCCAGTAGAACACCATGTACAGGATAAATATCTGTACCACGTCGTTCAGCAGGCCAAGATAGAACGAGAACCCCTCTGTCGTCATGCCAACACCTCCTTTTGCCGCATGTCGTCGGTTTCATTTGCCGCAAGAGCATCTACGACGGCAAGAGCCTGTGCCGTTTCGCGCACATCGTGTACGCGTACGACCGAGGCCCCGGCCATCGCGCACCATACCGCCGCGCCAACGCTTCCGCCAAGGTTCTTGCCGAGGTGCTTCTCACCGGTAAGTTTCTTGATCAGCCGTTTGCGGCTTACACCGACCAGGACAGGCGCGATCTGCGCCATGGTTCTGATGGAGCCCATGAGGGCCATGTCCTCTTCGCGCGTGGTGCCGAAGCCGATCATTGGATCGATCAGGACCTGACTTTCGATACCGTCAAGAGGTTCAAGGCCCTTGAACCTCTTGAATCCCTTGGAATCGCCACCTGAATCCTTTAATCCATCAGATCCATTCTCGAACCGGAACGGGACTACGAGTCCGCAGCCGGTGTCGTGTGCGAGGGCCGCCATTTCCCGCAGGGGTTCGGAATATACGCAGTTTATTATCGACGCGCCGGCCGCCAGTGCGCGCGACGCGGTTTCCGGATGATAGGTGTCTATGGAGACGGGAACGTCTCGAAGCACCGCCGGAAAGCGGTCCAGCACCGGTTCAAGCCTTGCCCATTCATCCTGCCATGAAAGAGGGCTGGCGCCGGGCCGCGTCGATTCGCCGCCGAGGTCGATTATGTCCGCACCTTCCTTCACGCAGTTTCGGGCGCGTGCGATCGCCTCGTCCGGCTCGAAATACCGGCCGCCGTCGGAAAAAGAATCCGGCGTCACGTTGACGATAGCCATCACGCGTGTCCGGTTCAGCTCGAGGCTGAAATCTCTGCAGTGCCATGTCATGTCGTGCTTTCGGGCGGGATGTCCTTGTCGGTCGCTTCGGGCGGGATGTCCTTGTCGGTCGCTTCGGGCGGGATCTCATTTGCGGACGATGTTTCAGTTTGGGCTTCGTCCCTTTTTTTGTGTATGCCCACAAGATCCTCGACGTCCCGGCCGTCCATCGATTCTTTGTCGAGGAGTGTTTTCGCGAGCAGTTCCAGCTTGTCCTTGTTCTCTGCGATCAGGCGGCGTGCCTTTTCGTATGCATCCGATACGAGTTTCTGCACTTCGGCGTCGATGGCTTCGGCCGTCTTCTGCGAATAGGGCGGCGGAAGCTCGGCGGCGGAGAACTGGTTCGGTTCAAGGAACGCCTGGAAGCCGAAATCGCCGCTCATGCCGAAACGGCAGACCATGTTCCTCGCTATTTGAGTGGCCTGGGCGATATCCTGCGCCGCTCCCGTTGAAATGTCGCCGGTGAACATCTCTTCGGCTATGCGTCCGCCGGCGCACACGACAAGTTCGTCCGCGAAATAGTTCTTCGTACGGTTGAGAATGTCCTGCTCAGGCAGGGACATCGTCGCACCCAGTGCGCGGCCGCGGGGGATGATGGTGACTTTGTGCAGCGGGTCTGTATGTTCCAGCAGAAGCTGCAGGAGCGCGTGGCCTGATTCGTGCCAGGCCGTTGTCTCGCGATCCTTTGCCGACATGTTGGCGCTCTTGCGTTCACGTCCCCACAGCACTTTATCGCGCGCCTCCTCGAGAACCTCGTGCGTGACGCCCTCGAGTCCTTTCCGTGCGGCGAGGAGGGCTGCCTCGTTCAGGAGGTTTGCGAGGTCGGCGCCGGAGAATCCGGGCGTTCCCCGGGCGATGCGGGCAAGATCCGCGTCCGGGGCGAATGTTATTTTGCGCCCGTGCAGCTTGAGAATGTCTTCGCGTCCCTTGAGAGTCGGAAGGTCGACGTATATCTGCCTGTCGAAGCGTCCTGGACGCAGAAGCGCGGGGTCTAGCACGTCGGGACGGTTCGTCGCCGCAATGATTATGACGCCTTCGTTCGCATCGAAACCGTCCATTTCGACAAGCATCGCGTTGAGCGTCTGGTCCACCGCATGCGACCCCGAGAATGTCGTCGTGGATCCGCGTTTCTGTCCAACGGCGTCGATTTCATCGATGAAGATGAGGCACGGCGCGTTCTTCTTGCCCTGTTCGAACATGTCGCGCACACGGCTTGCGCCGACGCCGACGAACATTTCCTCGAAGTCGCTTCCGGATATCGAGAAGAACGGTACGGCGGCCTCGCCGGCGATCGCCTTGGCGAGAAGGGTCTTGCCGGTGCCGGGCGGCCCGACCAGCAGGACGCCCTTCGGGATGCGGCCGCCGAGTTTCTTGAAGCGCGCGGGTGCCTTCAGGAACTCTATTATCTCCTGCACTTCCTCCTTCGCCTCGTCCACGCCGGCGACATCCGTGAAGGTCACGCGCTTCTTGCCCTTGTCCTCGTTCAGGAGCTTGGCCTTCGACTTGCCGAAGGCGAGGGGGCCGCCCGAACCGCCGAGCTTGCGGTAGAACACGAACCAGAAGAACGCCGCCAGCAGCAGAAACGGCAGCAGCTGCATCAGGATGGGCCCCCACAGCGACTCCTTCTCCCGTACGGGACAGCTTATCCCGGCTTCGGTGAGGAAGTCCATCAACTTCTCGTTTTCGCCGGGAACCAGACGTACCCGGAACGGCACGTCGCGCCCCTGCAGCTTGCCTTGCAGGTACGTCACGCCGGAATCGAGTTCGCGTACGCGTTCCACCTTTTCCACGGCGTTTGCCGTGACCGCCATCCGAAATTCCATCTGGGAGATGTCTTCGGTCTTGTCGGTGTTCGGCGAAAGAAACCTCATCAGCATGAATGCCAATGCAATCACGATGATGGTGACCCATCCGCTTCGCGACCCTGCCGGCGTGCTGCGGGGGATAGGTCTGCGGCTTGATGAAGATTGTGGATTTTCAGGTTGCTGCTGGGGCATGGCGTGTGCTCAGGTTTTGGGATCTGTGTTTCGCGTGTCGCCCGCCAGACGGTCGACTATAAGCGCTATGGCGCCGTCGCCCGTTATGTTGCAGGCGGTACCGAAACCGTCCGTGGATACGTATAGTGCGATGATAAGACCCTGTTCGGCGGGCGTGAAGTTGAAAAACGAGGCTATGATGCCTACGGCGGCCATCACCGCCCCGCCCGGCACGCCCGGCGCCGCCACCATGGCCACGCCGGTGAGCGCGATGAAGCCGAGGAACGGCCCAAGCGGCGCGGTTCTCCCAGAAAGAATGAGAATCGCCACGGTGAAGCACACTAGCTTGATCATCGAGCCGGCAAGGTGTACGGTCGCGCAAAGCGGAATGACGAAATTGGCAGTGGAGGGTCTCACCCCGTTCGCGAGCGTCTGGCGCAACGTCACCGGAATCGTCGCGGCCGATGATGACGTGCCGATTGCCGTCATGTACGCCGGGAACAGGCCCCACAGCTTGCTTATCGGGTTGCAGCGCACGATCGCCGCGGCGACCGCGAACTGGAGCAGCAGCAGAAGAATCGTAAGGGCGAAGGTTATGGCTATCACACTTGCGAAGATACGTATCACCGCAGCCGCCTTGCCGGCTGCGGTCATGTCGAGGAAGATAGAGAAGATGTATATCGGCAGAAGTGGCACTATGACCTTGGAGACCGCCTTTTCCACGAGTGCGCGGAATTCCGATGCGGCGGCCTTGAGGGTCATTGCGCCCGTCGCGACGATGCCCAGGCCGCAGATGAACGCGAACACGAGCGCGCTCATCACGTCTGCGAGCGGCGGCATGACGATCTTGAAATATGGCGGGAACTCCTGGCCGGGGGCGTTTGCCGCAGATGCGAGCGACGGATCCACCAGCGGCGGGAAGAATGTCGTCGCCGCGGCATAGCCGATGACGCCCGAGACGAGCGTGGAGACGTATGCTATGCCGACCGTCATGAGAAGAAGGCGCCCGGCCCCATGGCCCGTATCCGCGATCGCAGGCGTGACGAAACCGATTATGATCAGCGGAACGATGAATCTTATCAGCTGATCGAACACCATGTTGAAGGTGTTCATGCCGCGCACGGCGGCGGCGGGTGCGAAACACCCTATGGCGATGCCGAGTATGATCGCCAGCACTATTCGGGTGAGAAGTCCGAGTCGAAACTTTTTCATGTGCCGAGAATTATACCACAAACGGACGCATTCTGCTATAATATCCGCCGCCATGGAAGAAGATTACGAATTGCTGGATTCTGGCGACGGACGGAAGTTCGAGCGTTTTGGACGCTTCACGCTCGTGAGACCCTGTTCGCAGGCGTTGTGGCGCCCCGGAAAAACCGCCGCCGAATGGAGCGGGGCGACCGCGAGTTTCGACCGGGAGAACGGCAATCGGTGGCACGGGCGCAACGCCTTGCCGAAGGATTGGACCATTACCTCGGGCGGCATCCGTTTCAAACTCAGCGGGACCGATTTCGGGCATCTGGGCATATTCCCCGAACAGCGTGCACAGTGGAAGTGGATACGGGATACGCTGGCGAACAATGGCTCCGGCGGACTCAACGCGAACAGGCCCAAGGTGCTGAACCTTTTCGCATACTCTGGCGGAAGTACGCTCGCGGCGGCGCTTGGCGGCGCGGAGGTCTGCCATCTCGATGCCGCCAAAGGCATGGTGCAATGGGCCCGCGAGAATGCATCGCTAAATGGACTTGCAGATCACCCCATCAGGTGGATCGCGGACGACGCCCACAAATTTCTCGGCCGCGAGATCCGTCGAGGCCGCAGGTATGACGCGATAATCCTCGATCCGCCTACCTTCGGCCGTGGCGCCGGAGGCGAGATGTACAAGATCGAACGCGATTTGCGCGAAACGTTTCGCCTGGTGAAGGGCGTCCTGTCTGACACGCCCATGTTCGTCCTTTTCTCCTCGCATACGCCTGGCCTTTCATGCCGGGTGGCGGAGAATATTCTTGGACAGCTCTTCCCCGGTGCGACGATCGAATCGGGCGAGATGCTTCTCGAGGGACGTGGGCTTTCATGTCCTTCGGGTATTTTCTGCCGCGCCGTTTTTTGATATAATCCTTTCCCATGACCACAATCCTCAAATACAAGCGGCTATTACCGTCGGCCATGACGGTAATCTTCATGCTATGGGGATTCTCCGGCATGTTCCATCGCGTTTCGCAGGCGTTCAGCTATGTGCGGGAGGATATGTCCTTCGGCTGGTACGTGCCGATCTTCTCGCTTTATGTGCTGTGGACGGACCGTGCCGGCATAAGGCGGGATGCCGGGAATCCTTCGTGGCGGGGATTTCTCGCCTCCATACCTTTCATCGCGATCGCGCTCTTGGGTACGCGCGGGCTTCAGATGCGCATGGAACAGCTGGGTTTCATTGGACTTTGCGTGACGATCCCCTGGACTTTCTTCGGTTATAGAGCCGCACGCCATTTCGTTTTCCCTGCAGCCTTCCTGCTTTTCACCATACCGATCTCGTCGTTCCTGGATTTCTTCACGATTCGCCTGCGGCTTATCGCCAGCTCCACAGCGCTTGGCGTGTTGAACGGGTTCGGCATCGCGGCCGTGCAGAAGGGGACCGCTATAATATCCCAGGGCGCGCATCCTTTCCAGATAGACGTGGCCGAGCCATGTTCCGGGTTGCGTTCCTTCTTTGCGCTTACCGCTCTCACGGCGGCATACGCATGGTTTACCCAGCCGACATGGCTGAGGCGCGGACTTCTTTTCCTTTGCGCCGCCCCGCTTGCCGTATTGGGCAATGTGGTGCGCGTGCTGTCCATCTGCCTTGTCGCCGCCTATGCCAGCCCCGACTATGCGCTTGGCTTCTATCACGATTATTCGGGATATGTCGTCTTTATCGTCGCAATATGCGCGATGGTGGCGGTGGGGGAGGGGATAACCCGCATCTCCAGACGGTTCAAAGGCTCCAAAGACAGTGATGGCGCCAAGAGCGTTGACGGCGCCGAGAACATTGACGGCGACAGGGATGCTAAAGATTCCAATGGCGGCAGCTGGCTGGCGTGGACGGCCTTTGCCGTATTTGCCGCCGCATTCGTGTTCCAGTCGCTTACTCCTGCGGTGAAGATAATGTCGGCGCCTGACGTGTCTTTGCCTGCAGACATCGATGGGTTTACGTCTGATGAAGTTCGATATTGCCAGAACGAGCAGTGCTGTGGCTTCTATAGACTGTCGCGGCTTGACCAGCCTGCCGCAAACTGTCCGGCGTGCGGCAATGCGCTTGACGCTATATCCCTTGGCGAACATCGCATATTGCCGCCGGACACGCAGTTCCGCAGACGTCTCTACACGTCTTCTTCCGGCGCGTCGTTCCTTGTCTCGGTCGTGATCGGCGGTGAAACGAAGAGTTCGATCCATCGTCCGGAACTGTGTCTTCCGGCACAGGGCTATCTGCTTGGAAGGCCCGCCGATTTCAATGTCGGCGGACGTCCTTTCCACTCTGTGGAGATGACCCCGCCGGGCGGTCTGCCTGGTACTCTCGTCTATACCTTTTTCAACCAGGCGGGCATGCGTACGGCATCGCACGTCAGCCGCATACTTGCCGATGTATGGGATCGTTCGGTGTTGAATCGCGTGGATCGCTGGGTAATGGTCACGGTACATGCAAGCGCGGATGGAGGGTTCACCCGGTCGTCGCCCGCCGACAGACGCCAGCTTGAAGTTCTGCTGTCAAGACTTTCGGAGATGTTGCCATGAGTGCGATATGGACTTCCTTTACAGGTTTTCTTGCGGCGTCGGCGCCATGGTGGGGGGCGTTTCTGTCGGCATTGATCCTCTCGCTCTTGCTTGTCCCTGCCGTGCGCGAGCTCAACAGGCGATTGGGGATGGTCGACGCCCCGTCGGCGCGCCGCATAAACAAAACGCCCATTCCGCGCGGCGGCGGCCTGGCCATATTCATTTCTGTGGCGATTGTCGTGGTCGGATTCGAGCCTGTGTTCGGACGCGACATCATTCCGGGCATCAGTACGGAAATGGCCTGGAGGCTCGCCCTGCCGCCGCTGCTGCTTGTCGCGCTGGGCTATGCCGATGACAAGTTCGGCCTTCATCCTGTCGTCAAGCTGGCAGGGCAGTTCGCGATTGCCGTCATCGCGGTCCTTTGGTGCCGGCTCGGTTTTTCAGGCATATTTACAGACATCCCCCGTTGGCTCGACGCCATGATCACCGTCTTATGGCTGGTTGGCGCCATCAACGCCTTCAACCTGATAGACGGATTGGATGGACTTGCCTCCGGCCTTTCCGTAATAGCGGTCGCCGGAATGGCCGGGGCGCTGTTTTGCATAGGGCGTGACGACATGACGTTCTTCCATTTCGCGATGATTGGCGCTTTGATCGGATTCCTTCGCTACAATTTCCACCCGGCATCAGTCTTCCTCGGCGATAGCGGTTCGATGTTCCTCGGCTATACCGTGTCGGCGCTTCCTCTCGTAACCCAGGCCTCGAATTCTTTCCTCGTCGGTGTCGGGATACCTCTGCTGGCGATGGGCGTGCCGATATTCGATACGACACTTGCGATATTGCGCCGTTCCGTACGTGCAGTCCTCAAACGTGGCGCGCATGACGAGTCCGCCGGCAACGACCATGTCATGACGGCCGATACAGATCATCTGCACCACCGGATACTCCGGCGGTTCGCCTCGCAGCGCAAGGCGGCGTTTGCCCTGTTTGGACTAGCCGTCCTGCTCGTTATGATCGGTGTGGGCGGGTTGCTCCTCAAGGGGCGGGCCGTGGCTCTCTTCATAGTAGGCTTCATGGCCGTCTCCTATATAGTCTTCCATGACATGAGGCGGATCGAACTGTGGGACGCGGGGCGCCTGCTGAACGTCGCCGCGCATTCGCCATCTATCGAGTCGCGCCGTCGCCGGCATCTCGTCGCGGTCCCGATGCTGATACTGGCGGATATTTCGGTGCTGGTTCTGTCATGGCTGGCGATTGTGCTACTCCTGAATATGCCGCTTACTGGCAGGATGGTTGTCAGGTGGTTGACGTTGCGTGTCGTGCCCCTTATGCTGTCGTTGATAGTATTCCGCGTTTATGTGACTGTGTGGAGCCGGGCACTGCTGTCCAACTATTTACGCCTTCTCGCCGGCGTGGTCTGCGGTTCCGCGTTGACCTGGGTGGTGGTCGTTCTGGGCAACGTGCCGCACAGCAGGCTGCTGCTGTTTACCGTGGGGTACATGTCCCTGGCAAGCCTGGGCCTGCTGGCCGTACGCATGGTGCGTCCTGCGTTGCGCGATCTTTTCTACGCCCTTGACGCGGGACGTCTCGCGGAATCCCCCGACGCGACGCGCGTCGTGGTATATGGCGCAGGCCTGCGGTACCGTTCCTTCCGTCGCGAGCTGGTGCGGTCTGCCGCGGCGGGCAACCGCGTGATCGTGGGATTGATAGACGACGACATACTTCTCCGCGACCAGTATGTAGGGGGAATCCGCATATACGGCACGCTCGAGCAGGCGCCGTCGATCCTGAAGAAGCTGCGCGCCGATGCCGTAGTGATCGCGGCGGTGCTCACCCCCGAACGCTTGAACGTCGCACGCAAGATGTTCGCTTCATGCAATGTCCCCGTGACGCAATTCTCATTTACGGAGACCAGCCTGTGATTTAAAGTTCCAGCCATCCACAATCAACCAAAGAACAACCATCAACACCATGTCAAAGTTCAACAAAGAAGAAGTGATGCAATACCATCTCGGCGGCAAGGTCGCGGTAAAGCTCCCCAAGTCGCTCAAGACGAAGGACGATCTATGCCTTGCCTATACGCCTGGCGTCGCGCATGCCGTGAAGGCTATCGCCGCAGATCCTGACGCGGTGTATGCATGCACGGCAAAACCGAATCTCGTGGCCGTCGTCTCGGACGGTACGGCGATACTGGGGCTGGGCGATCTTGGCGCGAGGGCGTCCATCCCCGTCATGGAAGGCAAAGCGGTCCTGTTCAAGGCGTTTGCCGATGTGGATGCGTGGCCCGTCCCCGTCGCGCATTGCCGCCAAGGCGGCGAAGACGCGGGTAAGACGGATCCTGAACGTGTGATAGCCGCGGTGAAGGCCATCGCGCCGCAGTATGGCGGAATCAACCTGGAGGACATAGCCGCGCCTGCATGTTTCGAGATAGAGGATCGACTTGATGCGGAACTCGACATCCCCGTCTTCCACGACGACCAGTGGGGAACGGCGGTGATTTCACTTTCTGGGGTGATGAACTATGCACTGCTTGCGGGAAAGCGGCTTGACGAACTGAAGATCGTCATGAATGGCGCAGGCGCCGCCGGCATCCGCATTTGCGAGATGTGCAAGGCGGCCGGCGTCCGCGATGTCACGATGTGCGATTCCAAGGGGGTCATTTCCACATCCCGCACCGATTTGAATCCATACAAGAGCAGGCATGCCGTCGAAACAGACAAGAAGACGCTGAAGGAGGCCCTTGCAGGCGCCGATGTCTTTATCGGCGTATCTGCGGCCAACGTGCTTTCCGGCGATGACGTGAAGACGATGGGGCCGTTCCCCGCCATCTTCGCGATGGCGAACCCGGATCCCGAGATCGATCCGTCGGTCGTGGCCGAGGCGCTCAAGGACCGTAGATACGTCATGGTCACCGGACGCAGCGATTATCCCAACCAGATCAACAACGTGCTGGGTTTCCCCTACCTGTTCCGCGGTGCGCTCGACGTGCGGGCTCGTACCATCAACAAGGAAATGAAGGTCGCCGCCGCAAAGGCCCTGGCCGCGCTGGCGCGCGAAAGCGTTCCTGAGGACGTAAAGGCGATCTACCCGAACGAGACGCTTGAATTTGGAACGGGCTACATCATACCAAAGCCGTTCGACCGCCGACTGTTCGTGGAGGTTTCCTACGCGGTGGCGGAGGCCGCCGTCAAGACGGGTGTCGCCCAGAAGGATGTCGATTTAGCCGCATATCGCGCCGATCTGGTCCGCCGCAACGCGGAACGGTCGTAGAGGCGCCCGCACGGGCATCACGCCATCCGTCATGCGGAGGTGACGTTTCTGCCTCCGGGCAGAAACGCGAATGCGAGCGATATCGCGAACAGCAGGATAACGGGCCAATCGCCGAAGCGTACGTATGGCGTTCTGGTTGCGTTGCGGACCATTGGAACGGATTCTATCTGGCATCCGGCCTGATCCACCAGAGGTTTCCCGTCGCCGTCCGTGAGCCAGCGCGCACGACCAGATGGCATGATGACGCCGGTCACGCCGGAATTGCCTGCGCGCAGGACCGGCAGACCTGTCTCGATCGCCCGCATCACGGCCTGCCAGGCGTGTTGCACCGCCTCGATGGAATGCGAAAACCAGCTGTCGTTGGTGATGAGCACGATGGCGTCGGCCCCGTCCGCCGCCGCTTGGCGCGCCAACGACGGCACGGTGTCCTCGAAACAGATCAGAGGGGCAAGCTTGATGCCGTCAAGGTCGAAAAGAAGAGGTTCGCCGGGATATAGCGATACGCCTATGGGAGATAGCTTCTGCAGGGAAGTTATCCATTTGTCGAAAGGGATGTATTCGCCGAACGGGACGAGGTGCTGCTTGTGGTAGACGGCGACCAGCGCGTTGGTGGCGGCCGGCGAATAGAATGCGGCGCCATTGTATACGCGACGTGTCCCGTTTGAATATATCATGTCGTCTGCCCCGCCGATCACTGCCGCGCCGCCGGAGCGGTTCGAGAAGTGCATGGCGGCCTGTCTCGCGCGGTCGCTTCGGGCGGAACCGAATTCGACGAATGCGCTTTCAGCCATTACTATGAGATCTGGATTCGCCGGCGCCACCTTGTCCAGAAGATCTATGAACGCATGGTATGGATCCTCTTCATCCCTGCGCGAGAATATGCACGGCGCGTTTCGCTGTATGAGAGCCACGCGGAAGGAGGACCGGGAATTGTGGGATGGACTGGCGGGGAGAGGGGAAGGCGTGGACAATGTGATTGACAGGTACGCGGCCAGAAGAGGCAATGCGGTTTCAAGCGTCCGGACGAATCTTGCGGCCCTGGAGTTGCCTTTGGTCTGCCTTTGACGTCCATCTGCACCGTTCAACATCGGTGATATCACGCGTACGAGCAATGTCGCGAACACCCCGTTGACCATCACGACGATGGCGCTGAGAAAATAGACGCCGCCGATCCTTGCCGGCGTGGCGAACGACGGGATGTTCCCTACGGCCGTGCCAAGGAAGTTCCATGCGAATCCGGAGAAGAGCGTCCCGCGCAGCAGCTCGAGCCCCGCCCACAACGCCGGTTCGACAATCACTATGACCGCCAGCTTCATCCAGACGTTCCTGGACTTCGGGGATTGCAGGCAACCACTCTCTTCCCATTCCGTCTTTCGCCATGCTTTTGCATCCAGCCACCCGAACAACGCCATATAACCTGCGCAGAACGCGGCAAGGCCAATCCATCCCAGCACCACAAGGGGCCATGGACCGTTGTTCTTGCATATCGCCGGCATCCACGAGAGTGTCGCGAACCAAAAGGCGAAACCGCAGGCAAACCACCATCCTGCGGCGGCCTTAGGGCGCGAAAGGCGCGTGACCACAAGCATTGGTGCAAGCGCAAAAGCGATATCCATGCTTTCTGCCATGGGCGGGAAAGCCGCCCACATCAGAAATGCCGTGAGCCCCGCCGCCAGTATTTTCCAGGTGTATTTCATCTTCGAGTATAGTTGCTGCGAAAAGTCGACGCCGAACATGATATCAAAGGCATGGTATCCGTCAACCCCAAAAACTGCAAAAATAGGGTATGTACATTTCTGATGTCAACGTGCGGATTGTTTGCTATAATTCCCGTCATCTGCCACAGACAGGATTTCTTATGTCCATCCATACAACTTGCAAGAACAGAACTTCGCTTATGGGCATCGCGCTGGCGGCTGCCTTTGCGGCACGTGCCGGAACGGTTCCGGAAATATCGGTTTCGCCGGATGGCCCGCTGAGTACGCCGGCCGCCGCCCTGGAAAAGGTACGTGCGCTGCGCGCAGAGGGGAAGATCCCCGCCGGGCGTGTCGCAGTCGTGCGTTTTGCGCCCGGAACATTCGAGCTTGCCGGGGAACTGGAGGTGACCGCGGCGGATGCTCCGATAGAGTTCATCGGCGCCAAGGGCTGCAAAACCGTGTTTTCCGGCGGCAGGCGGCTAGGTCCGTTCAGGTCCGGCCCGGACGGCATCTGGCGCTGCAAGATGCCGGAAGGGTTCGTGTTTGAGCAGCTTTGGGTGAATGGACGTCGTGCGCAGATCGCCAGGCATCCAAACAAGTTCTACAACTATGTGCTCAATTCGGCGGGCGAGGATATCGATCCGGTCACAGGCAAGGAGGCCGATCTCCGCCGCCGCGCTTTCTTCACGGACCCCGCCGGCATCGCCTGCCTGGCTGGAATCCCCAAAGACGAGCTGGTTGAGGCGAGCATCCATGTGTGGTGGGCGTGGGACGACGAATGGCAGCGGCCGGTCCATGTCGATGTCGCCAAGGGATACGTGGTGCTGAAGCATCCCGTGGGGCGCGACTTCTTCATGTGGCCGAAATGGTGCCCGCGCTTCAACATCGAGAACTGCCGCACCGCGCTGGATGCGCCGGGCGAGTGGTTCCTGGACCGCAAGCGCGGCGAGCTTCTCTACATTCCGCGCGAAGGCGAAAAGATTGAGAGCACTTTTGCCGTAGCGCCAGTGCTCAAGCGCATCGTTTTCGTCCACGACGCGAACGGGGTCTCGTTCCGTGACATATCTTTCGAGCACAACGGATGGCAGATCGGCAGAGGACATTTTGCGCACCAGTCCGCGTTCATCTCCGCTTCAGCGCTGGAGATTTCCAACGCGACGGACGTGGCCTTTGCGAATTGTCGCGTCGCGCATACGGCCGATTACGGCATGTGGTTCAACGAAGGAACGCACGACTCGTCTGTAAGGCATACGCTCTTTGAAGATCTTGGCGCGGGGGGCGTGAGGATCGGCCAGCGGAAGTGGACGGAGAAATCGCCGCCGGAGAGTCTTGTGTCGGGCGTGGTCGTGGACGACAACATCATACATTCGGGTGGGCACGTCTTTCCCGCCGGCACGGGCATATACATCACTTACGCCCGCGACTGCCACGTGACGCACAACGAGATATGCGACCTGTACTATTCCGGGATATGCTGCGGATGGCGCTGGGGCTATGCCCCCGCGCCAAATCGTGACAACGAGCTTTCATGGAACCATATCCACCATCTCGGCAAGGGGGTGCTCTCGGACATGGGTTTCATCTACACGCTTGGCGACAGCCGTGGGACCATAATCGCGGGCAACCATGGACACGACATGTTCTCGTACGGATATACGGGATCCGGCGGCACGGGGCTATATCCCGACGAAGGCAGCTATGGAATCCTCTGGACCTCGAATCTCGTGCACCATACCAAGACGGCCGCGTTGAGCCAGCATTACGGCAAGGAAAACCGTTTCATCAACAACATCTTCGCCTTCAACACGAAGACCAATTCCTCGGTCGCAGGCCGCTGGAAAGTCGAAGAGCATATTTCGCTCATCTGCTCGAACAACGTATTCGTATGGTCGGGCAAGGAAGGACGTGTCGCATGGAGAGGCCCTGGCGGCGGCAAGCCCGCGCCGGTGCATGATCTCGTGTTCGGTTCCAACCTGTGGTGGAGTCCCGATCCGCTATCCACCAACGCCTTCAACGGCGGCACGTGGGAGAAGTGGCGTGCGGATGGCATGGACGCCGGTTCGATAATCGCCGATCCCATGTTCCGCGATTGGCAGGGTGGCGATTGGAGATTGAAGCCAGGTTCCCCTGCGCTTGACATCGGGTTCAAGCCGTGGGACTATACGTTTGCCGGCGTGCGCAAGGACGATCCGGTGTGGCGGGCCAAGGCGGAATCGATCGTTCCAGAGCCGTATGAAGTCGCGCCGGTGCCGCCGGTCAATCCCGGCAGAAGATCGCACAAGACCAGTTTCGAGACGTCGCGTCCAGGCACGTTCCCGGCCGGAGGTCTCTCCAACAAGGCCGGTTCGAGCCGGAAGGTCGGATACGTCATGGCATCCACAAGGGCGGCCCGCACGGGCAGGCAGTCGCTGGAGATTCGCGACTTCGAGGGATTGTCGCCTAAGTATTTCCCGCATTTCTACCAGTACTTCAAGATCGTGTCCGGAACATTCAGGCTCAAGTTCTCGCTCAAGTGCGATGCGAAGGCAGACTTGACGTGCGAATGGCGCGAGTGGAACAGGAACGCCGCGAACGGACAGTATGCAGATGGACCTTACTTCCGTATTCAGGGCGGCAAGTTCAATCTGTCCGCCAGGCGTATCGGTGCGAAAGGCAAGCCGGTACGCGTAGTGCTCAAGATCGACAACTATGCCATAGGCAAATGGAACGATCTTGAATTCACGGTGCATACTCCGAAAGAAGGCGTGCCGACCTGGGATTTCGTTTTGACGGGCGAGGACGGCACGAAGTGCGAGGAGAAGGGGCTTATGTTCATGCATGGCGACTGCTTGAGCCCGAACTGGATAGGTTTTCTTTCCAACGCAGATTGCGAGACCGTTTCGTTCATCGACGACTACTCGTACGAAAACATCGCACAGTAACGCGGAGAAGCATCCCCGCCATTGCTGGGATTGCCCCGTGGCGTTTTTTCTGATATAATTAAGGCGATTCTTTTGGAGTTGAAAAGACCATGACGGAGCTTGACAAGAAACTTGCAAAGGCCGCGCGCGAATGCAGCGCGGACGCCGTGCGCCGTACGTTTGAGGCTGGTCTGCCGATAACGATACAGGTCGGCAACCGTATTGTCAGGCGCTGGGCCGACGGCAGGGAGGAACTTGTCAAGGAGCTGTCGCCGCAATGACGAAGCGGTTCAGAATGGTTGCGGGCCCCAACGGTTCCGGCAAGTCAACTCTCACTGCATGGCTCATGCGTGACTATGCGGTGAATTTCTATACGATGCTCAACGCCGATGACGCATTTGCGCTGGTGACGCGTTCCGGCGCGTTCTTCGCGCCGTTCCCTATAGATGGTGAAATGCTCGTTGCATACGCACTGCGCTCGGAATACTCCGATGTTGAGAAAAACCGTTTTCGTTCAGGTGAAATATCGGTGGATTCGGATTGCGTACGGTTCAATTCGGCAGAGGCGATAAATTCCTACACGGTAGCCATGCTCGTGAACTTCCTGCAGGACGAGTGCATCGGGCGAGGCATCAGCTTCTCGCAGAAATTTGATATAATTTCGTCCAAAGAAAGATAAGGGACGAATGAGAAAGACAAAGATCAACAGGTTCGCAAAAACCGTGCTGCTGCTGATGGTGTTGGCCGTATTGTCGGCGGGTGCGGAGGAGAACCTCGGCTTCTATATCTCAAACCACGACCAGAGTCCGGAACACAGGGTTATCCACCCGATCGTCGGCAAGACGAATTTCGTCTACGACGCCAAGGGCGCGCTCGAAAAGATACGTGGCGAGGCGATTGCGTTCTACGTCCGCGATTCGGAGAATGTGACGATCCGCAACCTGCGCCTGGACTGGGAACGTCCCTGCATGACGGAGTCGACCATCGTCGACATCGCGAACGGCGAGACAATCGTCGAGATCGACCGTGCGCGTTACCCGGTGATTTTCAAGGACGGACGCATGTTGATGACGGGTCCAGGATGGACCAACGGGACGAGTCGCTGCAAGCTGTTCGACGGCCGGACCCGCGAACAGACCGCCCTTGTGGGGGACATCGCCTTCAACGGAAAGGCGCGGGAGCTGCCTGACGGGCGTATCGCGCTTGCGTACGATTTCTCGACGCGTGGTGTCGGCGGCAAGATCGGCGATGTCATCGCGTTCCGTCCGCACAAGCGCGACTTCCCGGCCATTGTCATCTACGGTTCCAGGAACGTCGTGCTTGAAGATGTCGTGGTTCACGACTCGAAGGGCATGGCGCTTATCGTGCAACGGTCGGAAAACGTGACCTGGCGCGGCACGAAGACGGCGGCGGACAAGACGGCCGGCGTTTTCCCGCGGCCGGGGGCATACGCCTCGTCCCATGCGGACGCAAGCCACTTCTCCAACGTGAAGGGCGATGTCGTCGTGGAGAACTGCTGGTTCGAAGGCATGATGGACGACGCGATCAACATACATTCGACGTGCCTTGCAGTGACGAACGTCCTGTGCGGCGATACGCTCTGCTGCCGCTACATGCATGAACAGGCTGTCGGCTTCGAGATTTTCCTTCCGGGCGAGACGTTGCGGTTCATCGATGGCGACACGCTGGAGACCGGACCTGAAATCCGCGTCAAGTCCGTACGCCAGCTTGGCGAACGCGATGTCGAAGTGACGCTCGAAACACCCGTGCCGGAGGGGTGGGGTGAGGGTGATGCCGTGGAGAACGCCGACTACCAGTGCTCTGCGACGTTCCGCGGCAATGTCATCTGCAACAACCGTGCGCGCGGAACTTTGTTCACGACGCCCAAGCCCGTGCTGGTCGAATCCAACCTCTTCGACAAGGTGACGGGATCGCCCATATTGTTCGCCGGGGACGACTACTTCTGGTACGAGTCGGGGGCATGCCGAGATGTCGTCATACGCGGCAACGTGTTCTCCAACTGCTGTACGGCCGCGAGCCGCCACGGGTATTCCAAGGGGGTGATCTCGTTCTATCCCATCGTACGCGACTTCGAGCGCCAGAAAAAACGCTACCACGGCAACGTGCTTGTGGAAGGCAACGAGTTCAGCGGCTTCGACGTCACGCTCTTGTTCGCCATTTCCACCGAGAACATCGTCTGGCGCGACAACCGCGTCTCCTACAACGACCTCTACGCCGGGTGGGAGGAGCCCCCGTTCGTGTTCAAGCACTGCCGCAACATCGAGATCGACGGGCGGCCGGTCGCCGGCGACACGAAGATCGTCACCGCGCCGCGACAGGAATGCGGTTTCAACGACGGCTGGGAATTCCGCAAGGAACCGGATACGGTCTGGCGCAAGGTCTACGTGCCGCACGATTGGGCGATAGAATCGAAGTTCGATCCGGCGGGCGAACCGGGCGCGGGGCGTCTGCCCTATGCCGGCACCGGCTGGTACCGCAAACGCTTCACGCTGCCTGCCGATGCGGAAGGGCAGTGCGTGTTCCTGGATGTAGGCGGCGCCATGGCGGAGTCCGACGTGTGGCTCAACGGCGTACATGTCGGTGGACGCAAGTACGGCTTCTCGTCATATCGCGTAAACCTCACCGCCGCTATCAAGTCGCCTGGCGAAGAGAACCTCATCGAGATACGTTGCCATGTGCCGCCCAAGAGCGCCCGCTTCTACTTCGGGGCGGGGCTGTACCGTCCGCTCCGCCTGGTGCGCACGCCGCCGGTGCACGTCGGGAGGAATGGCGTGTTCGTCACCACCAGGCTGAAGGGTGACGGCTCCGCGGCCGTATCGGCGCAGGTCGACGTGAAGGGTCCCCTTGCATTCGTCAACGCGGGATCGCTAAACACGTTCAAATGGGGTGACGTGCGCATCGAGAACCGGGTTCTCGGCGAGGATGGGCTTCTGATCCGCAAACCGAAGATGTGGAGTCCGGAAACGCCGCATCTCTACACGCTCGAGACGAAACTGTCCTATGCAGGCGAGCCTGTCGATACAGTCCGCACGAAGTTCGGCGTCAGGACGCTGCGCTTCGACCCCAAGGCCGGATTCTTCCTCAACGGCAAATACCGGCAGATGAAGGGCGTGTGCCTGCACCATGACCTCGGTTCGCTGGGGGCGGCGTTCGACCGTGGTGCGTTCGAGCGCCAGGTGAAGATAATGAAGGAGATGGGCGCTGACGCGATTCGCACCTCGCACAATCCGCCCGATCCTGCCGTGCTGGACGTATGCGACGAAATGGGCATGATGGTGATGGACGAGGCGTTCGACTGCTGGAACCGGCACAAGTTTCCCGCCGACTACGCCACATGGTTCCCGGAATGGCACAACAAGGAGTTCACCGATTTCGTGCTGCGCGACCGCAACCATCCATCCGTCGTCATGTGGTCCATCGGCAACGAAATCCCGGATACATACGAGAAGCCCGTGCCGCTGCAGGCGATCCGCACGGGCAAGGAGCTCACGGCCATCGCCCACAAGCTGGATCCGACACGTCCCGTGACGATGGGCCACTGTCGCGCCTTTACGATGACGAACGGCATGGCGAAGGCGACGGACATCTACGGCGCCAACTACCTGCCCGGCGACTACGCCTGGTATCTGGCGCACGGCGAGGGACGGCTGGGGCTTGTCGCCACGGAGACATGCTCGGCCGTGTCGACCCGCGGCGAGAACGACCTGCATGCGTTCAGGAAGAACAACTACATGCCGGCCGTGGAGTTCGCCGCCCAGACGAACAATCCGGCCTGCTACGGCGAATTCGTGTGGACTGGGTTCGACTATCTCGGCGAACCGGACCCGCACACGAAGAAAGGTGCGCGAAGCTCCTACTATGGGATCGTGGATCTTTGCGGATTCCCGAAGGAACGGTACTGGACATACCGCGCGCACTGGAGGCCGGAGAATCCCGGACGGCCCGATCCGGAATCGGCGGGTCCCGCCGTCGGACTTGAACTGACGCAGGAACGATTCCGCGATCTCGTGTTCGTGAAGGTGCGGGCGGTCGACGCGGCGGGGGCGACGGTAACCAATTTCAACGGCAGGCTCTCGTTCACGGTCGGTGGAGCGGTGAGACTCGCGGGTGTCGGCAACGGCGACCCGATGGATTACGATTCCCTGCAGGGTGATTCGATCCAGGCGTTCCACGGACTTTCACAAGTCATCCTGCGCGGCAGGTCCGGCGAGCTTGGCGTCAAATCGCAGGAACTAGGCAGACATGTCCTTGCCGTTGAATAGCAAGCACGATCCCCGTTTTGAAGGTTTGAAATCAACGTAGGGATATGGTATCATACAGACATTTCCATTTATCAAAAACAGACAGGAAGAAAATTATGGAACAGAACAGAAGAGAATTCATCAAAGGTACGGCATGGATGGCGGCTTTGGCCGCTGCCGGCGGCGGATTCGGCGGATGCATGAGCCTGGGCGGTACTTCGTCCATGAGCAATTTCGCGGTTGCGCCCCTAAAGAAGATCCGTGTGGGAATAATAGGCATCGGAAGCCGCGGAACTGGCGCGGTGCACCGCATAGCCCTCATCCCCGGTTGCGAGATCGTCGCGCTCTGCGACCTGCGGCCCGAGGCGGTCGAGTCCGCAAAGAAATGGCTAAAGGAAAAGGGCAAGCCGGATCCGAAGTATTGCTACAGCGGAAAAGAGGACAGCTGGAAGGCGCTTTCGGACAACGACGGTGTCGATCTCGTCTATATCGTAACGCCGGCTCCGCTGCACCCGCCGATGGAGGTATATTCGCTTCTCGCCGGCAAGCATGTCCTCACAGAGGTGCCAGGCGCGCAGACCATGGACCAGTGCTGGGAGATCGTAGAGACATGCGAGAAAGTCCGCCGCCACTGCATGATGCTCGAGAACTGCTGCTATGGCGAGATGGAGATGCTGGCCTGGAATCTTTGCCACAAGGGACTTCTCGGCACTCTCACGCATGCCGAGGGCGGCTACATCCACAACCTCACCGGCCGCCACATGGAGCATCCCACGGACAAGAACAATTTCCGCACCCGTGCCAAGAAGGCGCAGGCGCTGGCAAAGCCTGGTTCTGAGGTGAAGTCTTGGGGCAACACGTATCCTACCCATGCACTTGGACCTATCTGCCTCTACATGGACATAAACCGCAGCGACCGCATGGAAACCATCGTGTCGCTCTCGTCGTTGGCGGCGGCGCATCAGGAGTTCGCCGCGGCCACGTACAAGCCTGAGGAGTGGCAGAACCATCTCAAATGGGCTACGGGCGACATGAATACGTCGATCATCCGTACGGCGAAGGGTCGTACGATCATGATGCAAGTCGACCAGTGCACTCCGCGTCCGTACAGCCGCATCAACCTGATACAGGGCACGAAAGGCTGCTTCTACGATTATCCGCCGCGCCTGGCGCTGTCGAAGAAGCCCGGCGAACACGCGGGATGGCTCTCCGAAGACGCTTTCAAGAAGGCCAGGGAGGAGCACAAGCATCCGCTATGGAAGTCCGTGGGCGAGATCGCCAAGAAGGTGGGCGGCCATGGCGGCATGGACTTCATCATGGACCTTCGCTGGGCATACTGCCTGCAGAACGGTCTGCCGCTCGACATGGACGTGTACGACCTCGCGAGCTGGAGCGCTATCGTTCCGTGCTCGGCGAAGAGCGACAAGGCCGGTGGCGTACCCGTCGAGATTCCTGACTTTACCCGCGGCGCATGGGAAACGGCGAAGCCGCAGCACATCGGCGACGTAGACCTCGGCAAGATGGGGTTCGACCCGTCCACGGCAAAGAAGGACAAGTCCCAGTTGAACGTCTGATGTTGTTTACGGTAGGGCTGCGTTGTGCTATAATACGACAATTACTTGAACACACAAAGGAGATACCCGATGAGCAAAGCAATCTATGAAGCCGCGAAGAAGCGGTACGCCAAGCTTGGCGTAGATACCGACAAGGCCATCGCCACACTGGCCAAGATACCGATTTCCATGCATTGCTGGCAGGGCGATGACGTTGGCGGTTTCGAAAATTCGATGGGTGCCACTGGAGGCATCCAGACGACCGGAAACTATCCGGGCAAGGCCCGTACCCCCGAAGAGCTGATGGCCGATATCGACAAGGCGCTGTCCCTGATCCCCGGCAGGCACCGCATCAATCTGCATGCGTGCTACGCGGTGTTCGAGGACGGCAAGAAGGTCGATCGCGACAAGATCGAGCCCCGGCATTTCCGCAAGTGGGTCGAGTTCGCCAAGAAGCGCAAGCTGGGGATTGACTTCAACCCGACGTTCTTCTCGCATCCCCTCGCCGACGGCCTCACCCTTGCAAGCGAGGATCCGCGCGTGCGCAACTTCTGGATCAAGCATGGCATCCAGTGCCTCAAGATAGCCGAATACTTCGGCAAGGAGCTCGGCACGCCATGCGCGATCAACTTCTGGGTGCCGGATGGCTTCAAGGACGATCCGACCGACCGCTTCGGGCCGCGCAAGCGCCTGAAGGAGTCGTACGACAAGATCTTCAAGTACAGGTACGACAAGAAGCTCTGCGTGCCTACGATCGAATCCAAGCTCTTCGGCATCGGCGTCGAAAGCTGCACGCCGGGATCGCACGAGTTCTACATGTGCTATGCGATAAAGAACAATCTGCTGTGCCTGCTGGACACAGGCCACTTCCACATCTCCGAGAATGTTGCGGACAAGATCAGCTCGCTGATGCTCTTCTCCGGAAAGGTGGCGTTCCACGTCTCCCGTCCGGTGCGGTGGGACTCCGATCACGTCATCCGCTTCAACGACGACGTTCGCGCCTGTGCGCATGAGATCGTGCGTCTCGGGCCGCAGAACTTCATCAT
>JAEEGL015404857.1_pt1 | contig 33284 bp, 20 predicted proteins | sample 9134231 | NCBI WGS metagenome assembly JAEEGL01 (sample SAMN16246548, study PRJNA631951) | gut metagenome | biome: gut microbiome; feature: rumen; material: fiber-attached | host: Bos | place: Iran: Karaj | collected 2018-10 | reverse complement strand
ATGTGTTAAGCCTGCCGCTAGCGTTCATCCTGAGCCAGGATCAAACTCTTCTTTGTATATACACTATAAATCTTAGTTCGACCCCGACAGCTTCATTCCTCAATTCTAGAATTAACGCTCTCGATTCAAAAAATTCTCGGTACTTGCTTGTACTAATCTTTCAACCTTGTCAATGATCTTTCAAATGCTCCATTTCTGAAAAGCGGGTGCAAAGGTAGTATCTTTTCTGGAACCTGCAAATTTTTTTTGAAAAAAGTTTTCAACATGCCGTTGTTAATCAAAACACGGCTTTCAAGCCCCTACAATCCAGCAACGACTATAAGTGACAATCCCACAATAAAGAAGAGGAACATCAAGCCCAGCAAACCGTAGACTTTCTTGTCGGACCCTTTGAATTCTTTCCAGACAAAAACTCCCCAGATCGCCGCGATCATAGGCGCGCCCTGACCCAGAGCATAAGACACCGCGGGACCGGCGGCCTTGGATGTGATGTAGCTGAGAGCTGTTCCCAGGCACCAGATCGCTCCACCCAGCATGCCGACCAGATGAGTTTTCGCGTTTCCGGCGAAATACTGCTTATAGGTGACAGGCTCCCCGACAAAGGGCTTCCTCATCACAAGCGTGTTGAACAAGAAATTACTGAGCAGGACACCCAAGGTGAATATAACGGATGCGGTGTAAGGAGTAGCGTAAGGATGTACGAAGGGGACCTCTCCTGTCACATTGCCCATGCCACGCATGACAAATGATGAGAAGAACGACATGACGATACCGGCGATGAGGGCGAGAATAACTCCCTTCTTCTGATCGGCCTTGGAAACATTGGACTCGCCTTTCTTCCCGGAGGCGATACCATTACATATTATGGCCACCACAACGAGGGCGACTCCTATTGCCAACAGGGCGGCGTTACCTTTATCATTGGTGATGTAGTTATTGATAACCCCAAGAACAAGGGCAATGCCGACTCCGAGAGGGAATGCCACAGACATGCCGGCGATGGAGGTAGAGGCGCTGAGAAGGATATTGGACGCGTTGAATATGATGCCTCCGAGAAGTATCCACCCCACGCTCTTCAACGAGATATGACTTATATTATAAAAGAAAGACTCGCCATCAGACCCGAAACTGCCGAGAGTAAGCGCGAGAAGCAAAGCGAACAGGACCATGCCTATCACATAATCCCAATAGAAGAGCTCATACCTCCAGCTCTTGGCCGCCAGCTTCTGGGTATTGCCCCAGGAGCCCCAGCAAAGCATGATAATGAAGCAAAGAAAAACCGCGAGAGCGTAACTGTTAACGATTACCATAATAACTGAATATTAATGAATGAATATAGTCGCATATATCGCGCAAGTTACGGTTTTTAGACAAAAAAAGAAAGGGCGGAAGGCCGTTTTTAAGCCTTCCGCCCTGACATATTCTTTATCGCGGACCGATTACATCATGCCACCGGCGGGCATTGCGGGAGCGGCGGGCTCCTTCTCGGGGATGTCCACGATACCGCACTCGGTGGTAAGGAACATACCGGCGACAGAAGCGGCATTCTCCAGAGCGACGCGGGCGACCTTCGTAGGATCGATAACACCGGCCTCGAAGAGGTTGACGAACTCGTCAGTACGGGCGTTATAACCGAAATCTCCCTTGTTCTCACGGATCTTCTGGATGATCACGCTGCCCTCAACACCGGCGTTAGCGGCGATCTGGCGGAGAGGCTCCTCGATAGCGCGGGAAATGATGTGGATACCTGTGGTCTCGTCATCATTCTCGCCCTTGAGGTTCTTCAGAGCCTCGGCGGCACGGATGTAGGCGACTCCACCGCCAGGAAGGTACCCTTCCTCAACAGCGGCGCGGGTGGCGTTCAAAGCGTCCTCTACCCTGTCCTTCTTCTCCTTCATCTCGATCTCGGAACCGGCACCGACATAGAGGACGGCGACTCCGCCGGCGAGCTTTCCAAGCCTCTCCTGGAGTTTCTCCTTGTCATAGTCGGAAGTGGTGGTCTGGATCTGCTTGCGGATCTGGGCGACCCTGTCAGCGATGTCTTCCTTGACACCAGCTCCACCGACGATGGTGGTGTTGTCCTTGGTGATGGTAACCTTCTCTGCCCTACCGAGCATGTCAGGAGTGGTGTTCTCAAGAGTGAATCCCCTTTCCTCTGAAACGACGATAGCGCCTGTCAGAGTGGCGATGTCCTGGAGCATTTCCTTACGACGGTCACCGAAGCCAGGGGCCTTGACGGCGGCGATCTTCAGGGTACCGCGCAGCTTGTTGACCACGAGAGTTGTCAGAGCCTCGCCATCGACATCCTCAGCGATGATCAGAAGGGCCCTTCCCTCACGGGCGATAGGCTCAAGAATAGGAAGGAGATCCTTCATCGTGGAGATCTTCTTGTCGCAGATCAGGATGGAGCAATCGTCAAGGACAGTCTCCATCTTGTCAGGATTGGTCATGAAATAAGGAGAGATGTAGCCCCTGTCGAACTGCATACCCTCGACCACCTTGACCTCAGTCTCGGTGCCCTTGGCCTCCTCGACAGTGATGACACCGTCACCCTTGACCTTGGACATCGCATCGGCGATAAGCTTGCCGATGGTGGCATCGTTGTTGGCGGAAACAGTTCCGACCTGCTCGATCTTGGAATAGTCGTTCCCGACCTTCTTGCTCTGCTTCTTGAGGTTGGCGACGACAGCGGCGACAGCCTTGTCGATACCCCTCTTCAGATCCATGGGGTTGGCTCCGGCGGTCACGTTCTTCAGGCCCACATTGATGATGGCCTGGGCGAGAACGGTGGCGGTGGTGGTGCCATCTCCGGCCTGCTCATTGGTCTTGGAAGCGACTTCCTTAACCATCTGGGCACCCATATTGGCATACCTGTCCTCAAGCTCGACCTCTTTGGCGACAGTCACGCCGTCCTTGGTCACCTGGGGCGCGCCGAACTTCTTGTCAATAACGACATTACGACCTTTAGGGCCAAGGGTCACCTTGACGGCGTCGGCCAACGCGTCAGCTCCTTCTTTCATTTTGGAGCGGACATCCACATTGAATTTTATCTCTTTTGCCATGATTGATTCCTCCTGATTACAGAATAGCCAGAATATCTGACTGCTTGACTATCAAATATTTCTTATCTTCGACGGTAACCTCCGTTCCGGCATATTTGCCATAGAGGACTTCCTCACCGACTTTAACCTCCATCGGTTCGTCCTTCTTTCCGGGACCGACGGCGATTACCTTTCCCTGCTGGGGTTTCTCTTTTGCCGTGTCAGGAATATAAATTCCCGAGGCTGTCTTTGTCTCGGCCTCCTTGGGCTCGATCAAGACTCTGTCTGCCAATGGTTTGATCATGATATTAAGATTTATTAATGTTTTTAACTCAAGCGTCCCGGAACATTTCCAGGGCACGGGAAAAGAATCAAAGGCTGTGCCACCGGAATGCGACTGACAAAATGTCACCAGCCATAAAAAATATTGTTTACTCCTTATTTTTATATATATTTGTTGTTACAAACACATTGACCCATGAAGAAAACAGCAAAGGCCATTTTGGCCATACTGACCGTAGCTGCCATAGCGGCAACGGTTCCTTCTTGCAGCCGGTTCGGCAAGAGTAAGGGGCAAAGTACTGAATTTGCCACCTTTATCAAAGCCTACACAGGAGGCATCATATCCGACAAGTCCACCATCCGTGTGGAACTGACCTCGGACATACAGGACGTGACTCCTGGTGCGGACATTAAAGATGGCATCCTGACATTTACCCCCGCCATCAAAGGAACAGCCCGCTGGCTGTCCCAGAACACCATTGAGTTCATCCCGGAGAACGGGGCTCTCAAACCTGGCCAGGCATACACCGGCAAACTACGCCTGGACAAGATCCATAAAGTCGGATCATCCAAATTCAAGAAATTCTCGTTCAATTTCCTTGTCGCGATCAAGGAAGCGGTTCTTTCGCTGGACGACATAACCATCACTCCGGCGTCTCCGGACAAAGCCAGCGTGAGCGGATCCATCGCCCTGACGGAGGAACTCCCCGTAGAGAAGGTCAGCAAGATGATAGAATACAGCTATCCTGATAAGTCCGGAGAACTCACTGTGACCGCAGGCCAGGACCAGCTCAACTACCACTTCGACCTTGTCGGTCTGAACCGTAGCGACAAAGATAACATATTGAAAATCACGCTCAAATCCGGTGACACAGGTTTCGTCGCCGACTCAAAGATAGAGACCACGATCCCTTCCATGAACGGGTTCAGGATTGTCAGCGCGGAGAGAGTGGAGGCGGAAGACCCCTACATCAGTGTATTCTTCTCAAACCCGATCGAGGATGTGGCTGACAACTCTGGGCTCTTCAAGCTTGACGGTGTCGGCCGGTATTATATCCAAGCCGAGAACTCCAGGGCGAAGATTTTCTACGAGAACCCCGAAGACACTCCTCTCTCCCTCGTTGTTTCGGGCAATGTGAAAAGCTATGACGGGGTCAAGCTCGGAGCTGATTTCTCAAAGTCGTTCTCGGCGACCGAAGAGAAGCCAGCGGTCGAGATCCCTCTTTCCGGGAATATACTTCCTAATTCCAAGGAGCTCATCCTCCCCTTCAAGGCGGTCAACCTGTCGGCCGTGGATATCAAGGTCATCCAGATCTATGAGGACAATGTGCTCATGTTCCTTCAGGACAATGACCTGGACGGGGACAATTCCCTCCGCAGAAGCGGACGTCTAGTCTACAAGAGGTGCGTCCGCCTGGACTCCGATCCTTCAAAGAATCTCCATAAATGGCAAGACTACAGCGTCGATCTTTCCGGGCTCTTCAAGCAGGAGGCCGGGGCGATCTACAGGGTCAGGATAACCTTCAAACAGGACTACTCTGTCTACGGTAAGTCCGTCGAGTTCAAGAGCGGGACACCGACCAACGAGCTCGTGACACTTTCTCCCGAGCTGGCCTCCGACAAGGATTTCGAGGATTGGGACACCCCTTCACCTTGGTTCTACGAGTCTTACTACGATTGGGACGCTTACGAATGGGAAGACCGGGACAACCCCATGAAGCCCACATACTACATGGATGAGGATAAGTTCCCGGCCATCAACCTTGTGACTTCGAACCTGGGAGTCATCGCCAAGTATTCCGATGGCGACAAGATCTGGGTCAGCGTGAGCGACATCCTCTCAGCGGAGCCCGTTTTCAACGCGGAGCTTTACGTCTACAGCTACCAGCTCAAGGAAATCGGATACGCCAAGACCGGGACTGACGGAATGGCAGAGGTCTCCCTGTCCGGGAAGCCTTTCGTGGTCGTCGCGAAACGAGGCGGCGCCACCAGTTACCTTAAAGTCGCCGCGGGGGACGAGAAGACCCTCAGCCGCTTCGATGTCGGAGGAAAGGTCCTCGACAAGGGATTGAAGGCCTTCATCTACGGTGAGAGAGGAGTCTGGCGTCCTGGAGACACGCTCCACGTCAGCCTCATTCTCGAGGACAAGGAAGACAAGATTCCTGACAACCATCCCGCTGTCATGGAACTTTACACTCCGGAAGGACGTTTCTATGCCAAGAATGTCAACGGCAACGCCAAGGACGGCTTCTATGTGTTCAACATCCCCACCAAGCAGGATGACCCGACCGGAATATGGAACGCCTACTTCAAGATCGGCGGAGCGACCTTCCACAAGTCGCTCAACATCGAGAGCGTCAAGCCCAACAGGCTCAAGATCAACATTGACATGGGTGAGGGAGCCATCGAAGGAGGCGGAAGGGTCCCGATATTCATTTCATCCAACTGGCTCACCGGCCCGCCGGCTTCCGGCCTGAAGACGAAAGTCAACATGACACTCAGATCCGGAAGTTCCACCTTCAAGGGATATGAGGACTACATCTTCAGGACTCCGATGTCGAGTTTCTCAAGAAGCGAGCATGACCTCGTGGACTACAATCTCAACCAGAACGGCGAGCTGAGGATAAACGTCGAGACCCCCAAGGCCAGTGACGCCCCCGGCATGCTGACAGCTGACATTGTCACCACCGTAGAGGAACCTGGCGGAGACATCAGCTTCAACACAATGTCGGTCCCCTACTCTCCCTACTCGTCATACGTGGGAGTCCGTCTTCCGAGTGAAGGCAACAGCCACTGGCTTGAGACGGACAAGGATTACAAGATAGATGTCATCGTCGTCGACAAGGACGGAGCCCCCGTGGCCGGAGACGACCTCTCATATTCCATCTACAAGATAAAATGGAGCTGGTGGTGGGAGAGCAGGGACGAGAGTCTCGACTCCTACGTCAACAGCTCGTCAGCCGAGATGATCTCTTCCGGCTCCATGAAGTCAGCCAAGAATGGAAGCGCGATACCTTTCAGGGTGGACTATCCCGAATGGGGCCGCTATCTCCTGATCGTAAAGGACAACAAGAGTGGTCACATCTCTGGAGGCATCTTCTACGCCGACTGGCCCGCATACAGGGGAAGGTCCTCAAAGTCAGATCCTGACGGACTCGCGATGCTGTCCTTCTCCACGGACAAGGAGTCCTACGATGTGGGAGAGACCGTGACAGTCTACATCCCTGCAGCAGCCAAGGGCCAGGCCCTGGTCTCCCTTGAGAATTCCAGGACCGTCCTGTCCAGGAAATGGGTCAAGACATCCGGAGACGGAGATGTCACCTACACATTCAAGGTGACTCCTGAAATGGCGCCGAACTTCTACATCCACATAACACTGCTTCAGCCCCATGAGAGGGCCGACAATGACCTCCCGATCCGGCTCTACGGCGTCCAGCCCATCCTTGTCAACGACAAGAACTCCCATCTGGAACCCGTGATAGAGATGCCTGACGTGCTGCGTCCTGAAGAGGAATTCAAAGTCAAGATCAAGGAGAAATCCGGCAAGGCTATGACCTACACGCTGGCCATCGTCGATGAGGGTCTGCTGGATCTGACCGGATTCAAGACCCCCGATCCATGGAAGGCCATGTACGAGAGGGAGGCCCTCGGAGTCAACACCTGGGATCTCTATGACTATGTCATCGGAGCCTACAGCGGAAGATTCTCCCCGATGTTCAGCATCGGAGGTGACGAGAGCGTGAATGTAGGGGCCAAGAAAGACAACCGCTTCAATGCCGTCGTCAAGTTCATCGGGCCATTCACCCTCCAGAACGGATCGGCGACTCACAAGATTACCCTCCCGATGTACGTCGGAAGCGTCCGGGTCATGCTCATCGCGGCCCACGGATCACAGTACGGAAACGCCGAGAAGACCGTTCCCGTACGCTCCCCGCTCATGGTTCTGCCCACCCTCCCGAGGGTAATCGGAACCGGAGAAAAGGTGACGCTCCCTGTCAACGTGTTCGCGCTTGAGGACGGCGTCAAGAACGCCAATGTCAACGTCAAGGTCGAGGGACCGCTCAAGATAACCGGAACAGACAAGACTTCAGTGAGCTTCGACAAGCCTGGAGACAAGCTGGTCAAATTCGCTCTTGAGGCAACCGGAGAAGGTGTAGCGAAGGTCACGGTCTCCGCTGACGGCAACGGTCATAAGGCCGGAGAGACGATCGAGATCTCGGTCAGGAACCCCAATCCCGCCACAGTGAGCGTCACCCGTTCGATGATCGGCAAGGGCGAGAGCAAGCATTTCGGTTTCTCCCCCTTCGCCGCGGGACCGGAGCAGTGGGCCACCTTGGAGCTTGCCAGCTTCCCTTCAGTTGATTATGAAGGAATATTCAAGTTCGTGAAGGATTATTCCTACAACTGCAGCGAGCAGCTTGCTTCTAGAGGTATCACACTCCTTTCGATAAAGGACATGATTCCCGAGGAGAAGAAGCAGGAGGCTGATAAACTCATCCCCGACATCCTCCAGCAACTCTACCAGAGACAGCTTGGAAGCGGCGGATTCGCCTACTGGCCGGGATCCTCCGATGCCAACGGATGGGTCACTTCAATGATCGGACAGTTCATGGTCATGGCCTCACAGAACGGTTTCAGCGTCAGCAAGGGCGTGCTCGCCAGCTGGGCCAGATACCAGAAGAAAGCCGTCCAGGACTACAGGGCCAATCCAGAGTATCCCCTTTGGGACTTCGAGCAGGCCTACAGGCTCTACACTCTCGCCTTGAAGGGCGAGGCCGAGAGCGGTGCGATGAACCGTCTCAAGGATTCCGAGAACCTGTCCATGCAGGCTGGCTGGATGCTGGCTTCCGCCTATGCTGTGGCCGGAAAGAAGAATATAGCCAAAGACATGGTCGCCAATCTCAGGACAGATTTCACCGAATACACAGAGTCAGGCAGGACCTTCGGGTCTTCAACCCGTGACAAGGCCGTAGCCCTTGAGACCTGCGTGCTGATAGACGACGTGCCCTCCGCCATGGACATCGCGCAGGAAGTTTCCAAAGCCATGTCCGGAGGATGGTACATGACCCAGGAGACCGCTTTCGCCTCCAAGGGAATGTCAAGTCTGGCCGCCAAGGTCAACACCGGCAACCTCGAGGCCGATGTCACACAGGCCGGTAAGGCCACTCCAGTGAAGACACCGAAGTCTGTCTATGGACTCGCCCTGGACACCCAGGCCGGAGGTTCTGATGTCAAGAACAACTCAGGCGGAGTCATCTACGCCACCCTCATAACATCGACCGTACCCGAGTTCGGCGTCCGGAACGAGGCCCAAAGCAACGGGATCAACATGACCGTCACCTACACGTCCTCCAACGGTAAGATTATCAATCCCACCGAGATAGCTCAGGGAACCGATTTCACCGTCACCATCACAGTCGGCAACACCAGTTCCATGAGGGACTACACGAACCTCGCTCTCACCGAGGTCGTTCCTTCCGGATGGGAGATATTCAACGACCGTCTGTTCGGCTCCGGTGAGAACAGGAGCGGATACTCCTACAGGGACATCCGTGACGACCGTGTCATCTGGTACTTCGATCTCCCGAGAGGCAGGAGCAAGACTTTCAAGGTCAAGATGCACGCTGCCTACGAGGGCGAGTTCACCCTTCCTTCCGTAAAATGCGAGGCTCTTTACGACGCCCACATCAGCGCCAATTCAGCCTCCGGGACAGCGAAGGTAACATCTGAATAGATGAGGGGAAAGAAGGTTCATTTCAAGAATGCGCGGCGGCCAATTATCTTTTTGGCCGCCGCCATCTTGATTGCCTACCTTCTCTGCCTTCCCAGGAATATATTCAAAGGCACAACGTATTCAACGGTCATTGAGGATCGGAACGGTGAGCTGCTCGGAGCGAGGATCGCCTCCGATGGGCAGTGGCGCTTCCCCCCTTCCGACAAGGTTCCGGAAAAGTTCAAGGATGCCATCATCGAATTTGAGGACAGATGGTTCCCTTATCACCCGGGAGTCAATCCGGTGGCAATCGTCAGGGCGGCTATCGGGAATATCAAGGCCGGCAAAGTGACCAGCGGAGGAAGCACGATCACCATGCAGGTCATCAGGATCTCCCGAGGCAAGGAAAGGACAATGTGGCAGAAGTTGATCGAATCCATCCTCGCCACAAGGCTTGAACTGAGGTATTCAAAAAAGAAGATCCTCGCGCTCTACGCTTCCCACGCTCCGTTCGGAGGGAACGTGGTGGGGCTGGAAGCGGCGGCATGGAGGTATTTCGGCCGTCCTCCCGAGGAGCTTTCGTGGGGAGAGGCAGCCACGCTCGCCGTCCTGCCCAACGCTCCGGCAGACATACACCCCGGGAAAAACAGGGACCGGCTCCTCCAGAAGCGCGACCGTCTGCTCAGAAGCCTCCACAAAAGAGGCAAACTGAGCGATTTGGATCTGGAACTAGCTCTTGAAGAGCCGCTTCCACTTGAGCCGGTGGCTCTTCCCAGAGATGCCCGCCACTTGACAGACCGCTATAGCAAAACCTCAAAAGGACAACGGGTAAGGACTACTGTTGACATCCATCTCCAAAGACAAGTCCAGGAAGTCACGGACCAGTGGAACAGTGACTTCTCCCTGACCGGAATCAATGACCTGGCGGCCGTCGTCATCGATGTGAGGTCGGGAGAGATCCTGGCCTATGTCGGCAACGCTGATCCGGACCGCAAGAGGCCAGGATCGGATGTGGACATCGCCGCATCGCCACGAAGCACGGGAAGTATACTTAAGCCAATACTTTACTGTGCATCTCTCCAGGACGGAGAGATACTTCCCCACACTCTGCTCCCCGACATTCCCGTCAATCTCAACGGCTTCTCACCCCAGAATTTCAACCGGGAATTCGCCGGGGCGGTCCCTGCCTCAGAAGCTCTTGCCCGCTCGCTTAACGTGCCGTCTGTCCACATGCTGCGTAAATTCGGGGTCCCGAGATTCCTGGACATTCTCCGGAAATCCGGGCTCACCACCCTGACAAAAAGCGCCTCCCATTATGGGCTCTCCCTGATCCTCGGGGGAGGAGAAGCCACCCTCCTTGACATCACTTCGATGTATTCGAGTATGTCCGCTTCCTATCAGACAGGATTGAAGGATTTCCCGCTGACGGACAAATGCGCTCTCTGGCACACTTTCGAAGCCCTGAAAGAGGTTAACCGTCCCGATGAGATGGACTGGAGACTGGTCAGCTCGCTAAAGAAGATCGCTTGGAAGACAGGGACAAGCTACGGCTTCCGCGACGCCTGGGCGGTCGGGGTGACCGCCGATTACGCTGTCGGCGTGTGGGCTGGAAACGCCCAGGGGCAAGGAGTCCCGGGACTGACCGGAGCCAGGACGGCTGGTCCCGTCTTGTTCGACATATTCAATCTCCTTCCGGCCAAGGATGTGGAGAACGCCTATGCTGCCGGAGGATGGTTCAAGGAACCGGCTCCTGGCGATTATGAGCTGATGGAAGTCTGCCACAGTTCCGGACACCTCGTCAGCCCGAGCTGCGAGAAAGCCGACACCATGATGATCCCGAAAAAAGGCATCAGGACCGAGCCTTGCCCCTACCACAAGACTCTTGACGGGATCCGCACGTTCATTCTCCCGCCATCGATGGAATGGTACTACAGGCAGCATCATCCCGAGTACGACCCCTACATCCCGGCCAACAAGGAGGATTATGCCCCGATGGAGTTCATCTACCCGGAAGGCGGCGCAACCATCTACATTCCCCGCCAGCTCGACGGCAGCATCGCCGGTGTCACCTTCAACCTCGCCCACAGGGACCCTGGCCAAAACGTGTTCTGGCATCTCGACAATGAATATCTTGGGCAGACCAGGTTCATCCATCAGATGAGACTGAATCCTTCCCCTGGCAAGCACACAGTGACCGTGGTCGACGAATCCGGCAACTCCTACTCAGTAGGGTTCACCATCGCGGAGAACAAATAATAATTTTTTATATATTTGCAGGTTAGGAAAATAACTAAAATCACATCGATATGAGAAAGATTCTGGCCACTTTGGCCGCAGCTTTGACACTGGTGTCATGCAGCGAGAATTTCAATGCGGCATATCTCCTCTCCAGTGGAGTCAAGATCGCCCAGGCCGCATCCGTCACCGACGAGCAGATGAAGGCTTATGTCAGCCAATATGTTCAGCAGCTTGACGCTCAGAACCAGGTGCTTCCTGAAAGCAATGCCTATGTAAAGAGGGTGCGTAACCTCACCAAAGGCATCACTCAGGTCGACGGCACACCCTTGAATTTCAAGGTCTATCAGACCAACGATGTCAATGCTTTCGCCTGCGCCGACGGAAGTGTCAGGATTTACACCGGTCTCCTGGACAGGATGACTGATGACGAAGTGCTGGGAGTTGTCGGCCACGAGATCGGCCATGTCGCTCTCCAGCATTCCTTGAAGCAGTATAAGACAGCTCTTCGCAACTCCGCGATCAGGGATGCGGTCGTCTCGACCGGCGGTGCTGTGGCCATCCTGACCGCATCACAGCTTGGGGACCTTGGAGAGGCCCTTATGAGCGCCAAATTCTCCCGTAAGCAAGAAGCCCAGGCCGACGACTACGGCTACGACTTCCTCGTCGCCCACAAGAAGAACCCATGGGCGATGGCGATGTCTTTTGAGAAGCTCTTGAGCCTGTCCAACGGTGGAGCCTCCGCCGGAACCCAAGCCGCTTCATCAAGCTCGGCCGTCTCGGAGATATTCTCGGACCACCCGTCAACAGAAAAGCGCATCGCGACCATGTCGCAACGCGCTATCAATGACGGCTACAAGCGTCCTGCCAAGTAGAGACAGCCTTTACATCTTATCTACCACACTGGGGACGATGGTGACATCGTCCCCATGTTTTTCAGGGGCACTTTGATACTGGGAGGCCGGCGGGATGTCACCCTGTTCCCTAATCATATCCCCGTCATGCGGGTGGCAAGAGGTGAAAGCCACGGGAGCGATAGCCGCAAGGCCCATGGACAAGCCGACTAATTTGACAGCCTTGCCAAGCCTTTTACGGGCGGCAAGCTGGCTCTCGAGATACTCGACTTCCGCCTCGCACTTGGGGCAGGTCCCGGCACAGGAGCCTTTATGGCGGCACTCGGAGGTCACGAACTCGATCTCATTCTCCGCGGCGATCTGGCGGCGGATCTCCTTGAGCATCTTACAAATTTCTTTTCCTCTTTGCATAATCGATGTCGTATTTGAATTTATCTATCCTTTCAAAACCCAATTCCCGGACAACGGCCTCACTCCTGAGAACATCCGCCGGAGTGTTATAACCCTGGATTGAGGGAATCCTGACAACACAGCGGCCCGCCAGCCCTTCTCCAGCAAGAAGTCGCAGATTGTCAAGGACTTTGCCATTATCCTTCCCGGTGTAGCGGAAATATATTTCCGGATCCATGTCCTTGATGTCTATTATCCAGCAGTCCGCCACAGGAATCAATTCCTGGACGGCAGCTGAAGGGACGTTGAGCGAAGTCTCGAGGTTTATATTCCAATCCGGTCCGCACACTTTCCTGAACTCACGGATGAACCCGCTCCAAAGGAGCGGCTCCCCTCCTCCGAATGTCACACCTCCACCAGTGGCCAGGAAATACAGTTCGTCCTTCCTCAATTCCGAATACAGGGTCTCCGGAGTATGGACCCGGCACTGATTGTCTTTCAACAAGGCTCCGGGATTCAGGCAATACTCACACTTCAGAGGGCAGTACTTGAACGCCACGAGCGTCGTGACTCCCTCACCGTCGACCCCGATCCTGAGCCGGGACACCCCGAAAACTTCCGCTTCCATATATTAAATCCCGTTTTCGGAAAATCTTGCATGAAAACCGGGGAAATCAATAGCGATAGTCCGGACGAAGCGAGACGGAAGTCGCCGTCGGGAAATCGGCAGGGACCTCTCTGGTCACTTCTCCTCGGGCGCACCACTCAGATCCCCTTATCAGAAGCTCCTGGAAACCAGCGCATTGCATTGCGGGATTATCCTCAAGAGTCTCCCCGCAGTGGCCAAGCATCGTGTGGAATATCCTTCCCTTCCCATAGCGGACAGTGAAGACCAGAGGCTCTTCCCTGCCTGATCCGCCAGTTTCGGGAGATGAATATGCGGTGTAAAGCAGGGCGTCGATATTTCCCGGGCCCCTCATCCTGTCGTACAATTCGTCACTGGCGTGCTTCCAGTTCTCCGGCAAGCCTTTCACGATGGGGTGCTCCGAGTCACGCCTGTTCATCACATATTCATGTCTTGCGCCGTGGGATCCCCCGGAACCGGGAGTCTCATCACGAGTGAGGCCGCCATCTTTCCAATAAACGTAAGGCCCTGATTTCTCGTTTCTTCCGCCCCAGCCTCCGAGGGCTATAATCTCGTTATATTCCTTCCAATCCGTGAATGAGTTGTCAGCGGCGTGATAGACAACGACTCCCCCGCCGTTCTTCACAAAATCAAGGAAGGCGGCATTCATCTGCTCCGACCAGGGATCTCCGTTATAGTCAAGGACCACAAGCTTGTACTTGCTGAAATCCACATTGAATCCGGACATGTCCTCCCCGGCGGCCGGCGAGACAGCCACGTCCATCGTGAATATTCCCGAATTCTCAAGAGTCAGCTTTAACGCCTGATGGCTCACAGGCCAGTTATGGTTGTTCTGTCCAGTGATGATGACACCCTGGATCGGCTTGCTGCCACAGGCCGTTAATAAGGCCGACATTAAGGTCAGCCCGATGGCAAAAAGTTTGGAAATAGTTCTCATTCAGATATTTATTGAATATTACAAATCAAAAGGGATTTCTCCTTCCATGAACAGGCAGGCCTGCCCGGTGATGTAAACCCTCTCCTCGCCGAGCCGGACACCGACAATGCCTCCCCTCTTGGAGATCTGCTTAGCGCGCATCACGGTTTTGCCAAGTTTAGGGGCCCAGACCGGAGCCATGTAGGTGTGCGCCCTTCCGGTCACGGGATCTTCCGGAACATCGACATCCGGATAGAAGCATCTGGACACGAAATCATATTCCTTGGAAGTGGTGGTCAAGATCATCCCGAGACCAGGAACTTTCTTGATCAGATCAGGTTCCGGACGGAAATTCCGAAGTCCCTCCTCGCTCCCGACCACAATGACGGTGTCTCCCCCGTCGTAATATGCCTCTTTGGCAAGACCGCCGGACGCTGCCAAGATCGCCTCATCGACCGGGATCGGTTTCACCTTGCCGATCGGGAAGTCCATGGTGAATCCCCCTTCCCCGGGAGTGACCACCAATTCTCCGCTCAAGGTGTCAAAGCACATCCTCGTCACGCCTTTATCGGCGTAATTGTAAAGGGTGAAGGCTGTCGCGAGAGTGGCGTGACCGCAAAGGTCGACCTCTCCACCTGGGGTAAACCACTTCAGATCATACCTTCCAGGACCCTTCTTTACGACAAAGGCGGTCTCGGAATAATTGTTCTCGATAGCTATCTTGAGCATAAGCTCAGGGGATGGCATCTCCCGGCAAGGGAGAACAGCCGCGGGATTGCCGGTAAAAAGTTCCTCGGCAAAAGCGTCAACAATGTACTGTCTCATAATACAAATATAGCCGATTAACATGATAATCCCGTTAAAAACGCTTATTTTTACATTCATGAGAAAAACGTTGCTATTTGTCTTGGCGATTTTGTCCATGACATTCCTGCATTCATGCGGCCCTACGACCGAGGGCCCGGTGCCGGTGTGCCACCTGCTGGTCTGCTGCAGGGGCTATAACTCCGGAAGCACATTCCTTGTTCAGGACAATTGGAATCCCGCGCATGACTATCGGGACATCGCCCAGGTCAGGGACATCCTCCAGAAGATCAAGGATGCCGGAATCAATGTCGTCAGCATAGACTTCACCAATCCCTCCCAATGGGAAGCTTGGGACGAATACGGAAAGATGCTCGACAACATCGTCACCGTCTGCCATGAGAAAGAGATGGAGTTTCTCATATTCATAGGCAATCCCGCCGCATGGAGGATGAAATTCTGGAACGGGATAGCCGGAAAAATTTGGGATAAATATGCCCAGGACCCTTCCTACCGCCGCTACGGATTCGGGGATGACAGGCCACTTATGGTGGTTTTCCTGCCGGGCGAGAGCTTCTGGCCGCTTTGGGAAAACACACCGGACGAGGAAAAGGACAACCTTAAAAAGTTCCGCCTAGGGACTTGCCAGGTCAACGACCCGATAGATCCCTGTCCCTCAGATGGTTGGGGTTATAGGAATATTTCCGAAAGCTCTGACGGGGCCGTGCGTTTCTGCAGCCCCAACTCCGGGGTTCCTCCCCAGGACTGGGCCAGGGTAGATGCAGCCGAATGGGAAAGAAGAGTCGAGTGGGCCTTGGGAGCCAAGGAATATGCCGTGATCGGCTCTTATGACGACACCTGCGACGCCATCCACTGGGGCATCAGTGACGCCAGCGCCTCCGAGCGGCCAGTCCACATCAACCCCTCAACCGTCAACGACCCGTTCATCTACTACAACATCGTAAAGAAAGCCTTGACAGGGAAATGAAAGGCTCTGTCGAAATCCTTTAAATAGAGACTTCCACCATGCAAGGGAACGAATATGAAAGATCGTTCCTGGTGAAAAGGGTTTTCTTTCTGAGCGCATCGGAAGGATTCAGTTTGCCTTCGAAAAGTGTGTCATCGCCATGCTTCACGATGACGGGCTCATTCAGATCCACAAGCTTCTCATTCAGGAATATACGCACTTTAGAATAGTCGCAATCCTCAATGGTTATTGTATTTCCATCTATCTTGGCGGTTAGCATGCTCCCTTTTTTTGCTTCCTGAAGCGGAATTCCAAGCCAGTAAGAATATTCCTTCATGACATCACCCTGGCACCATACGACTTTATTCGGATAGGGGTTCCGGGTGTACTTCGCCATCCACGGTACCGCGGCGGCATCGACACGGTCCATCCAATGAGGCTTGCCCTCAACTATATGACCTTTATGGATATAGCCTTCAGAATCAGCTTGTTGGAGCTTATCCAGCTCTTTAATCCTAGCCTCACACTCTTTGTTGCGATCGTATGCGCTGTCAAGCGCCCCGCACCAGATCATGAACGGGAGGTTGCGAAGGCTAAGGAGCGAGACATCTCCGGGATGACCTGCCATCATCGAAGCGGCGGCCCAGTGGTCTGCCATCCGGGGGGCAAGACGCCAAACCCCATCTCCTCCAGCGGAATAGCCCATCAGGTAAACCTTGTTTGGATTGACATTCCAGCAGGTGACGGCAAGCTGGATGATAGTCTCATAGAAAACGTCTGATTCAGGCTGGAAATGGAGATCCCAGGTGTTCGTGATCGCTCTCGGGCAAAGATAGACACCTTCTGATGGCTTGTAAAGTTTCTTCTGGTTTTCCCACTGCTGGTCATTGACTTCAGGCGCAGCGCCTCCGCCTCCATGAAGGGAAATATACAGAGACCTTCCGTCAGAAGGTTCATTACCGTAGATAATCCACCAGATGGGCATGGTATATTTCCCGATGACGATCTTTTTCTCTTGAAGAATGTTGGACAACGCCGTGTGGACAGAATCCCTCCACTGCCCCTCCAATGTGCTGAGGTCAGCCTTGTAGAAATCCTGTACCATAGTCTCAGGTGCGTCTTTCCCGGAATCATCTTCCGTATTGTTTACCCTATTATTTTTGCAACCGGCGAACAGAACTGCCATTATCGCCGCGAGAAAAAGTATCTTCTTCATATCCTTATTTTTGAAAAAAGCACCCACGTCTCCGTTAGTGCTTTATAATCTGATCAGTGGAAACAACTGGATTCGAACCAGTGACCCCCTGCTTGTAAGGCAGGTGCTCTGAACCAGCTGAGCTATGCTTCCATAATGTCGTTCCTTGAAGGGAGTGCAAAAATACTATAGTTTTTTCAATTCCACAAAATAAAAATTTCATATCTTGCGGATCATTTTGAATAGTTTGAGCCAATATATGAGCACACGAAGAAGTAATTCCACAGCCCTTAAGGCCGTCCTGTCGGCCGCGATCATCGTCATCGCATCTTCCTGCGGCACCGTAAAGCAGGGCCAGTCATCAGAGGCTTCCGCCAAGAGTTATTTCCAGACATCCTCGTTGCCGGACGCTGTCGCTATCATCCCCGCACCGGTCAAGACTGACGATCCCAGGTTCGCCGGAGACAAAGCGTATTACGAGTGGGGAAAGACTTTACGAGGAAGAGCCAGAGGAAAGATCGCCCGAGAAGATGCCTCCAACTCCATGGACGACATGGCCAAGTTGTTCGAAGAGGCTATCGGCTTGAGATTCAGCGAGGAACTCACGCCCAACCTTTATCGCCTCCTTTCCAAGGCAACCAAGACATCTTCCGCGGCTAACAAAAAAGCCAAATCATATTACTCCCGCCTACGTCCCTATGTCGAGTTCTCAGAACCCACAGGAGTCCCGGAGGATGAGGAAAGCCACAGGAAGTCAGCGTCATATCCTTCCGGACACACAACAAGAGGTTGGACCATGGCTCTCATCTTGTCTGAGTTGCTCCCCGAAAGGAGCCAGGACATCTTGGAGGTGGGATACAGATATGGGGCAAGCCGCGTCATCATTGGCTACCACTATCAAAGCGACGTCCAGGAAGCCAGGACCGCGGCTTCCGGAATCGTGGCGGTGCTCCATTCCAGCGAAGATTTCCGCGAGGACATGAAGAAAGCCCAGAAGGAGATTGACTCGATGTCACGTTTCGGAAAGAACCGAAAATCAAGCGGAAACCCCTTATTCCCAGGCTGGTACGCCGATCCAGAGGGAGTTGTGTTCGGCAATGAGTACTGGATTTATCCCACATGGTCGAGACCATTTGACGAGCAGCTTTTCATGGACGCGTTCTCCTCGAGGGACCTGGTCCACTGGACAAGGCATGAGAAGGTTCTCTCCAAGGAGAATATAAGCTGGCTCCGCCGGGCGCTCTGGGCACCGTCCGTCATTGAGAAAGACGGCACTTATTATTTCTATTTCGGAGCGAACGACATGCATGAGAAAGGTGAGGGAGGCATAGGAGTGGCTGTCGCCGACAATCCGGCAGGGCCTTTCAAGGACGCTCTCGGTCATCCGCTCATCGACGAAGTCATCAACGGTGCCCAGCCCATCGACCAGTTCGTGTTCAAAGACGATGACGGGACCTACTACATGTACTACGGAGGCTGGCGTCACTGCAATATGGTGAGACTGGGAGACGATCTGACGAGCCTGGTTCCATTTGAGGACGGAACCATGTTCAAGGAGGTCACACCCAAAGGCTACGTCGAGGGTCCTTTCATGCTGAAGAGGAACGGCAAATACTATTTCATGTGGAGCGAGGGCGGCTGGACCGGTCCCGACTACCGTGTGGCCTACGCGATGTCCGACAGTCCTTTCGGCCCGTTCGAGAGAATCGGTACTATCCTGGAGTCTGACATGGACATAGCCACCGGCGCAGGCCACCATTCAGTCATGAAAGGTTCCGGCAAAGATGAATACTACATAGTCTATCATCGCCACCCGCTTCAGAGTTCCGACGGAAACCACAGGGTGGTCTGCATAGAGAGGCTGTATTTCGGTCAGGACGGAAAGATCCTTCCAGTCAAAATCACATTCGAGGGAGTCCCCGCCAGCAAGCTACGTCACTGATTTTCGTATTCCAGGACTACCTTTATCAGCTTATATTTGCTGATCATACCTTCATGGCTATGGTCATGCGAAGCTGTCCTGGTGGCAAACGCCAGGTATCTCTCCCCTCCTATGAATATGAATCCCGGAGATGCCAGGCCCCATTGCTCGTCCGGCTCGACCCAGCGGTTCAACTCGCAAGGGAGCTCCCGCACAAAACCACCGTCCACGAGATATGTCCGGAACCAACTGTCGTCGGTGGTACCACCATGGGTGTTGTAATAGGTCGGAAACAGCAGGTCGTAACGATCGTCCACCTTGCAGGCCGCGGAGTTATACAGGCAGTCACCAGCCATGATCTCCGGTTCTCCGAGAGCCTCACCATCGAGGGTAAAGTCCGCTAACGTGACTCTACGGTTCTGGAAGTGCTCTTGAGTCTGCCGTGAATAAAGCGTCATCCGTTTTCCCCTGGGAATGAAGACGTTCTGGGTGTCGTGCTTGAAGTCGTAAAGCAACTTAGGATCGACAAATTCTATCCCATCCTTGGATCTCCAGAGGAACATACAATGCTTCCCGTCCACTTTCTGGTTGCCGACCAGGCGGTAAGGCCAATCCTTATCCTCCACCATACAGACCGAAGACTCGATCAGAGAATCCATTATCTTGGTTTTCAACTCATAGTGGAAGCCATCGGACGACTCCGCGAGATAAAGGTTCTGGCTCCATTCATCTTCTGCGATCGAATTTTTCTCATTACCCGAGAAATACATCCTGTAAGTCCCGTCCGGTACTTGGATGATATTGAAATAATTGATCAGTCTCATCCCGAAATCCGCGTTTTGGACTATCTGGACAGGAGCTTCAGGAAAGCTTACAGCGACAATGTTTTTCTTGCCGCAGGAGCAAAGCAGCGCGGCAAGAAAAACAATGGGAAAAAAATTTCTCATATCCTATTCAAGAACGTTGACCGTTCCGCCGAACTTGTCATTGGCGCGGTAGTGAGGAGCATAGAGCGACTCGATGGTGACGACAGGAGCGCTGAAAGTGCCTTCCTGGGTGATGTAGAATTCCTCTGTCACCGTGGTGTTCTCCTCAGGATAGACATCAAAGTAGTACTCGGTGCGGTCAGCCTTAACGTTTCTGTAACCCTGAGGCGAGACAGCCCATGAGCCGATCGGGCGGTACCACCAGCCGACATGGCCGGAGAGCTGATCTACAGGTCTGAAAGCGGCCTCGCGAGGAGCAACAAGTTTCACGAAACTGCGGTTCTCCTGGTTCCAGATCTTGTATTCGGTGATGATCTTCTCTCCCCTGCTGAGTTTCATTCCAGGATAGATCTCAAGAAGGTTCACAGAGGAGTTCTCGCCTTGGACCTCCTTGTAGAAATGGCGCTCGATGGTGAAGCCGTTGCCGGCCGCGACAATCTTGTTGAATGGCTCGCGATAGGTCTTGCTCATCAGGATAACGCGCGTTGACAGAACATCTTCTCCGCCCGTCAGCACAGAGTTGATGGCGTCGACGAAGGCGGGATCCTCGCCCCATTTCTGGGTTTCTTTCTGGAGCATCATCCAGATGCGGATGCCGTCGGCGATCTTGGCCTCCTGCCCTTCGGCTCCGCTCCCTTCGACTCCGCTCAGGGACCGGGCAGGAGTCGAACCACGGTTGGTGAGCGGAGTCGAACCATGGACCCTTGTATCCGAGAGCAGGTCGCAGAGCAGCGAGTGGGCATAAAGCTCGCTCTCGAGAAGGCCCCTCCACGGCATCACCGCATTGGGATAGTACCAACCACCGTCACGGTGCTCGACAGCATATTCATCAAGAGAAGCGATGTCGGCCACGATTGAGCTTCTCATCTTCTGGTCGGCTGACATCTTGATTCCCCAGTCGGAGGCCAGCTTCAAGCCACCCTCACCATAGACCAGATTGACCAAAGTCTTGATCCTGCGGGCCTTAGCGAGGATCTGTCCCTGCAAGCCACGTCCGTCCTTCTGGGAAGGAATCAGGTAGTCCTTGATGTATTTCTTGAATTCCTTGAAGTTCTTGGAATATTCACTCGCCTCGCTGATGGTCTCCTTTGAGACATCGAACTTGACTGAGGAATACATCGAGCGGACATGGGCGTACTGGGCTGTGGAAAGCCAACCGCTCCAATAAGGCCAATCGCTATGGACGAACTGGTTCTTATCCAGGAAGGCGACAGCTTTCTCAGAATCAGCGACTTCTTCCGCCAGACCGGCGTCCCGCAGCTTGGCGAAACGCTCCAGGACCACAGCCGTGATGACCGGTGAAGACTTCATTCCCTCGAACCATCCGAAGCCGCCGTCGGCATTCTGGCAGGCGACTATTCCATCAAGGATGTCCTCATCTGAAGTCGTGATCTTGAAGTCAGCGCCAAGTTTCTGCGCAATCCGGCGGACATAGTAGGCCTCGGTCAGGGAGAGGATATCCTTTCCGGCCGGCTCGACCTTGGAAGGGATGGCGTCCAGAACCATCTGGCGAACATCGATTTCTTTGTATTCCGCTCCAGCAGAGGTAGTTCCAGTAAATGCGGAACGAAGTCGCTGGATAAGGGCATTCTTGTCCATTCCAGCGAGAAGGACAGCTGAATGGGACTCAGTCAGAGTCTGTTCAGCCTCATAAACCGGCAGAGGGACGAGCACCGCATCCGAGAATGACTTGGCGTTGTCAGCGAACACGACCTTCAGCCCAAGCATGTCATGTCCCTTGGGATCGACCGTGAACTCGACCGGAACAGTCTTCCTTGCGGGGACTGTCACCTTCTTGGAGACAGTCGCGAAAGGCTTAGCCCCTTCGATGTCAAGTCCGGAATATGTCTGGAGAGCCACAGTTCCTGAGACCGGTTTGTCGGTGGAACTCGAGACGGTAGCGTGGAGGACATATTTGTCGCCCTTGTAAATATACTTAGGTTCCACCACATTGACTTTCACCGGGATAGAGACCGTCATCTCCTGCCGCAGAAGGGCGTTCTTCATCTCCTTGGTGTGGGCGAAGACCTGGACAATGAAGGTGGAAAGCTTATCTGAAGTCTTGAACTTCAAGGTTGCGGAGCCATTGCCGTCAGTCCTGAGATAAGGCTCGAAAGCGAGGGCCGTCGAGAAATCAGAGCGGACGGAGACTTCGTCAAGATCGGCAGCGGAAGCGTCCTCAGCTGAGAGATAAGATTCCTCAACCATAACCTGGTCTTCCATCATCGGGGCCGCCTCTAGCACCATGGCTTCATTAACCGCCCCTGCAGCGGCACGGGTCTTCATCATCTTACGGTCGCCATAGTCGAAGATCCTGCCCCGGTCAATACTTCCGTCCATCACGTCGAAATAGACGGGCCTGGCGCCAAGGTTGACAAGCCTGACAGTCTCCCACTGATTCGGGGAAATCCTCTCCGAGGCCTTGTCAAAGATAGCGGCGACCATTTCGGTCCCCGGATCCGACTTCAGGGTGAATGAATATTGCTTCCCAGGATAAGCCTTGTCCTCGAATGAGGAGAAGGTCAAAGGAAGGTTCAGGATAGTCTTCTCCCTCTTGAACTCACGGTGGAAAATATAGTGCGTCCCGTTACGGAAGTAGAAGATATACAGCGTCAAAGCGTCCGGATATTCGCTCTTGTACTCGAACGACAAAGTCTTGACGGAGCCTTCCGAACCGGGCTTTCCGTCCAGATGGACAAGCTCTCGTCCGAGAGGTTTTCTGTTCTCATCGAAGAGTTCGGCGACAGCCCAGACAGGACCCGCACCAGCTCCGAACTGGACCTTAATTTCCTCACCGTCCTTCACAGAGCAGTCGGAGCAAGAGCCGACCAGCTTAAAGAAATTCTCCACATCGGCATTCAGAGCATTGTCCCCGTCTCCGATGACAAGGATCTTCATCTCGGACTTGGAGGATATCTCCTTCCCATCAGTAGCTTTGACGCTTGAAGTCGCGACGAGGGTGTAAAGTCCTGGAGCATGGATGGTTATCTCCTTGGTGGAGCCGGACTCGGCCTCTCCGCCAGCCACGACTTTATCATTGCTGTCTTTCAACTCGTACTTGATGTCCACGGGTACCGGCTGTCCCTCGTTATTTCTGGAGGTGAACGTCACCTTTGCCACATTCTCCGACAAAAGCTCGCATTGTCCGTATTTGTCTTTTCCAAGGGAGATGTCTCCCACCGCGGCATTCACAAGAGCCATTTCGATGTTGAAGGCATCCAGGACAAAGACCCTCCTGGAGAACTCGCTGGTCTCACCGGTGGCATCCATGACCTTGACCGTGACCCTGTACCAGTACCTGTCCTTGACTGAAGGGAACTTCACGGAGAAAGAACCGTCGGACTCGAGCTTGACCTCCCCGTCGGCGACGATATTGCCCCAACAATCAACTTCGTAATTCACTTCAGCTGCGTCAAGCGGGTGCCCGCTGTAACTGGACACCTTTCCCTTCACCTCGATCTCGTCGCCCATGAAATAAAGCTTGTCAATGCTGTCGAAGGCGAGGTCATAAGTCGGGAGGACAAACTCATCCACGACAATCGACTTGGTCTCAAGGGTGCTGTTCTTGTGACGGACCTTGATAGTGTACCGGCCGTTCCTTTCCCCTTTAGGAATCTTGAATTCTCCGGCCACCGATCCGAACTCATTGGTTTTCAGTTCAGTCTTGGCAATCTCCTTATCTTCCGCATTAATGAAACTGACCTCGACAGCCTCACCGGCCTCAAAAACCTTGAAACTGACATACTGGTTGCCAGAATACAGGACAGCCTTGTACTTCACGGTCTCACCGGGATTGAAAGCGGTCTTGTCGGTGAATATCTCACAGTAATCGCTGACACGGCCTTTGCGCTCGGAGTAGTAATCCCTTGAATCGCGAATGCTCTGCTCTTTGGAGAAGTGCAGGAAGCCGTCAGGATCCTTCCAGCATGCGCGGAGGTAATAATAGGTGTCTTTCTTCATCACCTTCTTCAAATCCTCCGGCAGAGGAGTGAAACCGTCGACCTTGACATCCTTGGCCTCGGCAACGACCTTGCCTGAGAGGATGAGAGCCAGGTCCACTTGAGGCAGAGGCTTGCCGGTAAGGTATTCAGCCACATAGAACTTGCGACCGTCGAAATCCTCTCTCAAAGCTATTGACAAAGTCTTGGAAATATACTGTCCCATGGTCTCGACCTTGCCGTTCTTGGCCTTGACGATGTAGTTGCCGTCGTCGCACCTTGGGATGGGAACCTTCACTGTGTCAAGGACATAAAAGCTCTTCACGGGATTGTCGACCGTTTTCTTGAATAGAGGGGTACCTTCCTTGTCGTCAAGGTACATGGACACCTCGACACTGGGAAGATTCCTCAACGTCACGACGATGTCATCACCTTCGAAGAAGATCGAGACATCCTTTTCCTCAAGTGTCTCTATCTGGTTCTTGAAACTATCGATGGTTCCAGCGATCTTGGAGTCGACCCCCGACCTGAACGAAAGACGCTCTTTCTCAGCGGCCTTGATGTCGGCGTACAGGGCTTTATAGTCAGCCTCTGTGCCTTTGTTGCGGGACAGGTTGCTCATCCTGTCATCGAACATAAGGGCCTTTCCGAAAAGGCCGACAGCCTTTCCGGAATATTTGGCGACGAAAGCCTTGACATCGTCTTCCCTATAGGCCCAATACCGGCCCTGAAGGGACACATACTCATTCCAGGCGGCGTTCGGGTAAGTTTCTCCCAAATATTCCTTTAGCGCTTCGAAGCCCTTTGAAGAGTTCCTGCCTCCGAGCCTCTCGGACCAGAGGGCATATTCATAGTCATCCTTGATGAAATCGTTCAGGAGCCCGTTCATCTGCCCGTCCGTCCTGGTGTGGAAAGCCTTGTTCTTCCCGGCCTGGAGGCGGGTCTTGTTGGCAAGCACGAAGTCAAGAAGACCGGAGCCGCCGTATGAGGACCTGTAGGCGTAGGTCACGATCGGCTCGTCATATTCCTTAATCGCGTTAGAGAGGAAGGTGTTCATCTCCTGTCGGACCTTCCAGTTCCTCGAGACCTCCGCATCGACCTTCTTCACGGCCGCGTCATAAAAGTCCCAATGGAAACGCTTCGCCTTGGCCTGCTCCATTATGGCGTCGAGCGCCTCGCTCATCTTCTTGGGCAGGTCGGCTTTCTGGGCGGAATAGTAGTTTTTCCAGAGCGAGGTCAGAGCGTGGCCTTGCTCATCAGGGTTCTTGGGCTTGTCTGTCTTGACATAAGCGCAAGCGACAATGGCGGCGGCACAAATGACCACAGCCACGAGAATCAGGTAGAACATATTCTTTTTCATAATGATTGGGAGTTCGTTACGGCGTAGGAATACTTCAAAAACCTTGCGTCGAAAGAAAAGGCAAGGCTTCCGAGAGAAGATAAGTGCTTCCCCCTATGAATATCAAAGGATTACGTTTCTCATCGAGAGAAAGGGCAGCAGCTATCGCCTCCTCCGTGGATCCTGTCCGGACCACTCGGCAAGATCTTCCGGACTCCTTGAAGAAAGCTTCCATGCGACATGCGGCGTCTTTCGAGGGCAGTGCCCGGGAAGAATTCAGATCGGGAAGGATAAATGTAGCCTCCCGGGGCATGAGGGGCATGATCCCGTCCAGATCCTTGTCCGCCATGACGGCGTAAACGATGATCAAGGAGGAGTATTCACCTGTCGCCATCATCTCCTCCAGCTGGGTGAAATTCTCTTTCAGGGCGGCGGGATTATGGCCAAGGTCAGCCACGATGAGAGGATTCTTCCTGACAATCTCCCAGCGTCCGTGGAGCCCTGAGATGGCAGCTGTCCTGGAAAGCGCCCCAGCTGTCCTCGCGTCATCGGAAAGACCGGAATAAAAAGGATTCTCTTTAAGAATATCCAAGGCTGCCAAGACCGTCCTTAAATTCTTCGCCTGATAGTCCCCCCGAAGGTCCAGGGACTGAAGGATTCCCGCAAAAAGTCTTTCCATTGACAATTCGGAGTCCTGGGCGAATGTCAGGGGGCTTCCAACTTCCCTGGCCTTCGATTCGAAGACCGGACGTGTTTCGGGAAGATACTCCCCGACAACGGCAGGAACGCCAGGCTTGATGATCCCGGCTTTCTCACCTGCGATAGCCTCGAGAGTATTGCCGAGCAAGGCGCAGTGGTCAAGGGCAATGCTGGTGATGACGGAGAGGTCCGGGGTGATGATGTTCGTACTGTCCAGTCGCCCTCCAAGACCTGTCTCTATCACAGCCACGTCGACTCCCTCGTCAGCGAACCACTTGAAAGCCAAGCCCGTAGTTATCTCGAAGAAAGACAAGTCCAGCTCGTCCATATCCTTCTCGTACCTGCAGAGGAAATTGAAAACATACTCTTCCGGAACCAGGACTGGTGGCCGGTCCTGCCCTTCGACTGGCAGTTCTTCCGGCGACGGGGACAAGTCCCGTCTCGCAGCGCTTCGCGCCCTATCCGGGAAAATGCTCGCCGGGGCTTGTCCCGTCACCGGAGGGCACAATATCCTCGCGCGTTCACGGAAGTCAATGATATGGGGGGAAGTGTAGAGGCCGACTTTGAGGCCGGCGGACATGAGCGCGACCGAAAGCATGCTCGCCACGGAGCCTTTGCCGTTGGTACCGGCGACATGAATTGTCCTATACCGCTCCTGAGGATTCCCGAGCAGGGCCGCGAAACGCCTCATGTGATCAAGGCCAGGCTTATACGCGTCGCCAAAAGGCACTTTCTGAACAGAAGGAAACCTTTTGAAAATCGACTCCAATTTATCTTTGTAAGCTTTTTCCGAATAATTTTTCACCGGCATTGGCAATGACTTTTTTGAACTCAACTCAAAAATACTTAAATTTACGGACATTTGACACTGAATGAAAGAAAAAACCTCAGCTTTACACTCTGAATATATCATCGACGGGATCCCCCGCCGTTTCACCCCGGCGGACATTCTCAACGGATGCTTGGACAATGAACCCGAGGAGGATATCCCTTACGAGGAGTTCGAACCGATTGTGGACGAGAGTGTGGACCCGTGCCTGGCTGCCAATCTATTCAAGAGCCAGGACGCCCAGGAGTATCTCGCCGGCATTTCCGGGATCCTTGGGTCGCCGAGAAATTGTCCGATGTCTTTCCCGGAGGAGTTCACGAGGAGCCGGATAGCCAAGGCTCTTCTGGACACCATCTGGATGAAGGGGCATTTCAGGCTCAGTGACCTCACCCTGGCGGCGAAATGGAGATGGAACATGAAGCCGCTTGGCAATATGGCGGCTTTCTACGCCTCCGTCGAGGCCTCCGCCGACTATCTTGACAGCCTGGGGATCAGTTTGGGAGCATATTCATTCACAGAGAGCGAAAAGGTCAACCAGATCTCATTCAAAGTCGCCGCCACAGATCGTCCGGAGGATCCTGACGAGGAGATCGGCCTTGAGGATGAAGAGATTGACCTCCCGGGCAACGCTCCGTTCGGAAGCCCGCATCCGGTGATCGGAAGACGCAGGGCCATCCCTGACAAGATTGTTCCGGACCCTGACAGCTGGCTGCTCTTCGTACCTTTTGACAGTTGCGAATTCAGGCTCGGAAATTCCTTGTTATGTGAGGTTTACGGGCAAAATGGAGACACTGCTCCGGAGGTCGGGGACGGGGACTATTTCATCGACTGCTTCGAAGTCATCCGGGAATTCGTGGAGGACAAGGTCGCTCTGGCTGGAAGGACCGTGAGTGATGGCGGCCTGCTGGCGGCTCTCAAAGCCATGTGCGGAGACTCCATCGGAGCGAAGATCGACATCAGCGGGATCATGAACGCCTACGACGAGGACAAGAGCGTCAGGATCCTGTTTTCCGAGATCCCTGGAGCGCTTATCCAGATCAAGGACATCGACTACGATTACGCCGACGCCGAGTTCCTGCTCCAGGACATAGCATATTACCCCATCGGGCATCCTGTTCCCGGTGAGAACACCATCAAGATAAAATCCGGGAGGGGTGGAGGAATATCCGACATCCTCCAGTCCCTGCTCAACAGTCAGGCATCGGAAGGAGAAGATTGACAAGCGAATAGATATGGCAAGATACACTAGAGTCCCGACAGCGGGACAGGGCGGCAGGAAGCCCAAGATCTTTGTGCTGGACACAAACATCATCCTGCATGACTATAAGGCGATCCGCAAGTTCAAGGATAACGACATCGTGATTCCGATCGCCGTTATAGAGGAGCTCGACAAGTTCAAGAAAGGAACCGACCAGCTCGCCTACAACGCCCGCGGCTTCATGAGGGACCTTGACAGGATTTCCGACGGACATCTGTTCGGGAAAGACGGGATTCCGATCGCGAAGGGACTCGGCAGGATCAAGATCGAGCCGAACCACCCTTTCCCCGACGACATGAAGGATCTGTTCAAAGATGACATCCAAGACCACCGGATCCTCTCGACAGCCATCTGGATAAGGGACAACAATCCCGGGCGTTTCGTCGCCCTTGTCACCAAAGACATCAACTTGAGGATGAAATCCAAAGCCGCGGGCATGGAGGTCCAAGACTACATGACCGACCGCTTGGAGGACGAGAAGGTTGAGAATTCCATCAAGGAAGTCCTGACGCTGGAGAATATTGGCGAGGAGGTGTACAAGGGCCTGGCCTTCGATCCCCAGAACGCCGTGCCTTGGACCGCCATCACCAAGGCACGCCCGAAGCCCAACCAGCTGTACAAGATACGTCAAAACGGAGAGACACTTTGCGCCCGCTTCGATGACGATCAAAACAAGGTGGTCCTTGTCAAAACCCGGTATGTCTACGGGATCAAGCCTCTTAACGACGAACAGAAATTCGCCATCGACGCTTGCCTGAACCCTGACATCAAGCTCGTCTCCATGACCGGAGGCGCCGGTACCGGCAAGACCCTCATCGCGTTGGCTTCAGCCCTGGAACAGGCCAGGGAATATGACCAGATCATCCTGACGAGGCCTACAGTGGTGCTGGGCAACCAGGACATCGGTTTCCTTCCCGGAGACCAGAAGAGCAAGATGAGCCCATTCGTCCAGCCACTGATGGACAACCTCAACGTCATAAAGTCAAAGTTCAAGTCCACCAGCAAAGAGGCTTTGAGACTTGATGCCATGCTGAAGGAAGAGAAACTCCTTATCTCTCCCCTCGCCTACATTAGGGGACGGAGCCTTGGAAGGGTTTTCTTCATCTGCGACGAAGCGCAGAACCTGACTCCCAACGAGGTGAAAACCATCATAACAAGGGCCGGCGAGGGCACAAAAATGGTGTTCACTGGAGACATATTCCAGATCGACCAGCCCTATCTCGACCAATGGTCGAACGGCCTTACCCATTTGAACGAGAAGATGAACGGTCAAAAGCTCTTTGAGCATGTGTTCCTCAGGATCGGGGAAAGGAGCGAGCTTTCGGATCTCGCGTCAAAATTGTTATAACCAATCATTTTTGTTATCTTTGCAACCCTTAAGAAAGACTATAATCAATTAAGCAGTTTTTAAATATGTTCGACAAGAAGAAAAGAGTCTATCGCTTCGGAGGCAAGACCGCCGAAGGAGACGGGCACATGAGGGAATTACTCGGCGGAAAGGGAGCCAACCTCGCCGAGATGAGCAAGCTTGGAATGCCGGTTCCCGCCGGATTCACCATCACCACAGAATGCTGCGCCGAATATTACTCCCTTGGCGGCGGCTACACCAATGATCTTAAGAAAGAAGTCGCTGAGGCGATGAAGGCCACCGAGACCATCATGGGAAAGAAGTTCGGCGACCCTTCAGATCCGCTGCTCGTGAGCTGCCGTTCCGGAGCGAGAAGCTCCATGCCCGGCATGATGGACACTATCCTCAACATCGGACTTTGCTCCGCCACTCTTCCCGGCATGATCCAGAAGACCGGCAACCCGAGATTCGTCTACGATGCTTACAGGCGTCTGATCATGATGTACTCCGACGTCGTCATGGAGAAGGCCGAAGGTATCGAGCCCGCTGACGGGCAGGGTATCCGCCAGCAGCTTGACAGGATGATGATGGAACTCAAGGAAAAGAAGGGCTACAAGTCCGACACCGACATCACCGCCGACGAGCTCAAGGACCTCTGCGAGAAATTCAAGGTCAAGGTCAAGGAAGTCCTTGGAGTTGATTTCCCCGACACCGCCCAGGAGCAGCTCTGGGGCTCAATCGGAGGAGTCTTCAAGTCATGGAACGGAAAGAGGGCCATCGCCTACCGCAGGATCGAGAAGATTCCTGATGACTGGGGTACAGCTGTCAACGTGCAGTCAATGGTCTTCGGTAATATGGGCAACACCTCCGCCACCGGAGTCGCCTTCTCCCGCAACCCCGCCAACGGAGACAACAAGTTCTACGGAGAGTGGCTCATCAACGCCCAGGGCGAGGATGTGGTCGCCGGTATCCGTACCCCCAACCCTCTCAATGAGGCCACCAAGACAGAAAAGAACAAGGATCTCGAGTCTCTCGAGACCGCTATGCCAGAAGTCTACAAAGAGCTTGACGGCATCCGCCTGAAGCTTGAGAAGCACTTCCATGACATGCAGGACATCGAGTTCACCATCCAGGAAGGCCACCTCTGGATGCTCCAGTGCAGAATCGGAAAACGTACCGGCCTGGCAGCCCTCCAGATGGCTATGGATATGGTCGACGAGAAGATGATCGACGAGAAGACCGCAGTCATGAGGGTCTCCCCTTCACAGCTCGACGAGATTCTCCACCCGATCCTTGACCCTGCTTCCGAAAAGAAAGCCAAGGTGCTCGCCGTCGGTCTGCCCGCTTCTCCGGGAGGATCCGTTGGCCAGATAGTGTTCACCTCCGAGGCCGCCATGGAGGCCGCCGCCAACGGTATGAAAGCCATTCTTATCCGTGAAGAGACCTCTCCGGAAGACATCGAGGGCATGAGGGCAGCCGCCGGAATCCTCACGACTCGTGGTGGTATGACCTCACACGCCGCCCTTGTGGCCCGCGGCTGGGGCAAATGCTGCATCGTGGGATGCGAGGCCATGAAGATCAACTTCGAGGAGAAGACCGTTACCTTCAACGAGAAAGACACCTTCAAAGAGGGTGACTGGCTCAGCCTCAACGGTTCCAAGGGCTTCGTCTATGGTTCCAAGATCGAGACGATGGATGCCTCTGAGAACCCTCTGTTCAAGAAATTCATGTCGATTGTCGACAAGTTCCGCAAGCTTGGAATCAGGACCAATGCCGACACCCCCGAGGATGCCGCCAAGGCTCTCAGCTATGGCGCCGAAGGTATCGGACTGTTCCGTATCGAGCACATGTTCTACGGCGCGCATTCCGAGAAACCTCTATCCAAACTCCGCAAGATGATCCTTTGCGACACCGATGCCGAGCGCAAGGCTGCCCTTGAGGATCTGGAGCCTTACATGAAGGCCGCCGTGAAGAGCACGATGAAGATCATGGACGGCAGACCGGTCGTGTTCCGTCTGCTTGACCCGCCTCTCCACGAGTTCGTTCCCAAGACCGAGGAGAAGAAGAAAGAGGTCGCCAGGGAGCTTGGTGTTTCTGTCGAGGAGATCGAGAAGAGGGGTGAGGCCCTTCACGAGGTCAACCCGATGATGGGACACAGGGGCGTGCGTCTGCATGTCAGCTTCCCTCTGATAGCCGAGACCCAGTACAGGGCAATCTTCGAGGCCACCGCCGAGCTTCTTCTCGAGGGCTATCATCCGATGCCCGAGATCATGATCCCTGTGACCATCTCCGCCCGCGAGCTCAGCTTCCAGAAAGCTATCTGCGACCGCGTCAAGGCCCAGGTTGAAGGGATTAAGATCCAGAACATCGACTACAAGTTCGGAACCATGATCGAGATTCCGAGAGCTGCCCTGACCGCTGACAGGATGGCCCGCGCCGCCGAGTTCTTCTCATTCGGAACCAACGACCTCACCCAGATGACGTTCGGTTTCTCACGCGACGACATCGGCACCTTCATGGGTGACTACCTCGGCAACAAGATCCTCGATTCCGACCCGTTCCAGACCATCGACGTCAAGAGCGTCGGCAAGCTGGTCGAGTTCGGTATCCAGGGCGGACGTTCCAAGAGGCCTGACCTCAAGTGCGGCGTCTGCGGAGAGCATGGTGGAGATCCGGATTCTATCCGTTTCTTCAACAAGATTGGAGTCGACTACGTCTCCTGCTCACCTTTCCGCGTGCCTATCGCCCGCCTTGCCGCCGCCCAGGCCGCTATCGAGCAGAGCAAATAGAAACCTGACAATCAACAATTTAAAAGGAGTTTGTCCACAAAGACAAACTCCTTTTTTTGTATATCGTACATCCGCCCCACCGCTAACTCCGAAAAATTTCAAGAGAAGTCCGAAAAATATTAGGAGATTAAGGATTATTATTCATATCTTTGTAAAAAGAGGTTGTAATATAGTATGCGCAGACTTACAAAGAAAGAGCGGATAATCATGGATCACTTCTGGAAACAGGGCCCGATGTTCGTACGGGACCTGCTGAACAGCTACCCTGATCCGAAGCCCACGTTCAACACACTGGCTTCACAAGTCCGGACACTGGAGCAGGACGGATTCCTTAAGCGGGACCTACTGGGGAACGCATACCGCTATTCTCCAAGCATTTCCGAGCATGAATACGGGCGAAAGACCATTTCCGGGACCATTGAGGATTATTTTAACAACTCCTACCTGGATGTCATCCACTCGCTGGTGAAAGAGGAAAGGATCTCACTGGAGGAACTCAAAGACCTGGTAGAACGAATCGAGAAAGGAGAATAGCGATGGGAGATTTCCTGATCTACACGGCCAAGGTGGCCGCGGCGCTCGTCGTCTTTTATCTTTTCTTCCGGCTTCTTTTGAGCCGGGAGACTTTCCACCGTTTGAACAGGATCGCGCTGATCTGCGGTCTGGTCATCTCTTTCGCGCTACCACTTTGTGTTATTACAGTCAACATAACAATCGAACCGCAGCGTATTCCCAGCGCACCAGATCCTCTCAATATCAATCTGGTAGATACGGATTGGTGGGTCACAGTTCTTTTTGGAGTCTTTATCCTCGGGGCAATCGCCACTCTTGCCAGGCTCGCCATAGCCTACTGCCGAGTCCACAAAATGATCAAAGATGGAGAGAAGCATCCCCAACCGGACGGGAAAATAGTAGTTGTCATCAACAATCCAGAAGAGGAGGAATATCACTCCCCTTCCAGTTGGATGGGCTACATATTCCTTTGCCGGGAGGACTTCCTATCCGCTGAAGCGACTGGGCTCTATAGCAGTCCGGCCTACATCCACGAGGCTGCCCATTCGGATCTTCATCACTCCATAGACCTGATGTTCATAGATCTCTGCTCACTATTCCAATGGTTCAATCCCGCCATTT
>JAEEGL010901064.1_pt1 | contig 33285 bp, 24 predicted proteins | sample 9134231 | NCBI WGS metagenome assembly JAEEGL01 (sample SAMN16246548, study PRJNA631951) | gut metagenome | biome: gut microbiome; feature: rumen; material: fiber-attached | host: Bos | place: Iran: Karaj | collected 2018-10 | reverse complement strand
TGAGGGAGAAAGAAATAGATTTCGTAGCTATGCGGCGAGATGAAAAGATATATTTGCAGGTTTCGTATGATATATCTACTGCGGAAACGTTAGAGCGAGAGGTGGCTCCGCTGCTTGCGGTGAAGGACGCGTATCCGAAACTACTGTTGGCGCGTACGAGGCAGCCGGAGCAAAACTATGAGGGTGTGAGGGTAATAGACATTGCGGATTGGTTGATGGAGGAGTGATTACGTGAGCTATTGTGCTGATTGCGTGTGCTATGAGCGGATTTCAAACTCGGAGGTGTTTTATGTGAATTTAGTATTTTGTTTTGCGATTTTGTGTTAAATACGTGATATAATAGGCTTAAGCTAAATTAAGGAAATTGAAAATTGTGGTCATACAGAATTACTATAAAACGATAGCGTTAAGCCTAGGCATGATGCTTGGGTTTACTACTGTGCTTGGTATGGTGCTAGCTAGTAGTCAGGTGATGGCGGAGGATAATTCAGTCGTAGATGAGATCAATATCACTGTTCCAGTCTCCTGTACTATGTCTGGTACTGGTATGGATTCACATAATGCCGAGATAGAAAATGGACTCTATAAAGACAAAATAGGAACCACTACTCTTCATGCATTTTGTAATGATAATGAAGGATTCGCTATATATGCAGCAGGCTATACAGGAAATGAAATCGGAGGAACAAATAGTAATAAACTAGTAGGAACAAATGCCAGTAGTAATGCTACTATAGCATCCGGTACCGCTACATCTGCTGGTAACCCAGACATCTCCAACTGGGCGATGAAACTCGCTATCTCACAAGATTCTGGCGATACCACTAGTACTAATGCTTTTACGATTGATTCTGCTCCTAACGTAGCTATTCCAAGTGAGGCAGAACAAGGCGCTACAAGTGCCTCATTCTCAAACTACCATGTAGTCCCAAATGAATACGTTAAAGTAGCACATAAGAACTCTATGACTGACATGACCGCAACTACGGGCGGAGTAAAGCTCACTACCACCTACGCTGCTTACATTTCTAAGACTCAACCGGCGGATACATACACGGGACAAGTAATCTATACGTTGGTGCATCCTTCCACTACCGATGCTCCAGTTCATCCTGATCAAATTGGTGTACGATATCATGCTGACTCTACCTATCAATTCGCAAATCATGAAGCTAAGAACCTCGTAGCTTATAAAGAAACCTGCGGCCCAGATGGCACTAATACTGTAGAAAATTCTAGCTGTAGTTATATAGCTGATAATGGTACATATACTGATACTACTCCAATTAGTATGTGGTATGCACTAGACAATAACAATAAGAAGATTTACTTTGATAATGAGTCTGCAGTCCTAGCTTACTTAGCACAAAATAATAATAACCTCCTAAGCACTACCATAGATGTTTACGCCACAACTGTGGCTAGACTAGATACTGACAAAAATGTAAATGTTAAACTAAAATCCCTAGCTGCTGGTACGACTAAGTCCTATTATAATGACGATACTCTCATTAAGGCTATCCGAATGTCTGATACTTTACCAGAGAACTTCACTCCATCTGACGAAAATACTATCTCCCTCGCTACTTCTAGATATCCTGTTTATATCTGGTTTGATAATACTAATGATGCTGGCATCATCTACGTTTATACAGAAGCAAAAGAAATACTCATGAACTTAAATTCTAGTTTTATGTTTGATTATTTTACCGCTCTTACCGACCTCTCTGGTCTTGCCAGCTGGGATACTAGTAATGTGATAAATATGGGCTATATGTTCCAAGGCGCCACCTCTCTCACCGACCTTTCTCCACTTGCTAGCTGGGATACTAGTAGCGTGACGAATATGGGTGGTATGTTTCATGGCACCACATCTCTCACTGACCTCTCTCCACTTGCTAGCTGGGATACTGGTAGCGTGACGGATATGAGCTATATGTTCTATGGCACCACATCTCTCACTGACCTCTCCGGTCTTGCCAACTGGGATACTGGTAGCGTGACGACTATGGGCAATATGTTCCGAAACGCCACCTCTCTCACCAACCTCTCTGGTCTCGCTAGCTGGAATACCAGTAGCGTGACATATATGGGCGATATGTTCTCTAACGCCACTTCCCTCACTGACCTCTCTGGTCTTAATAACTGGAATACTAGTAGCGTGACGAATATGAGCTATATGTTCTATGGCGCCAAATCTCTCACTGACCTCTCTGGTCTCGCTAGCTGGGATACTAGTAGCGTGACATATATGGGCAATATGTTCGGAAACGCCATTTCTCTCACCAACCTCTCCGGTCTTGCTAGCTGGGATACTAGTAGTGTGATGAATATGAGCTCTATGTTCCAAAACGCCACCTCTCTTACTCAGGCAGGCGTAGATGCTATTAATACTTGGGATATTACTAACGTTGGTAATGGTAACTTTAAATTTATGTTTAGATATGTACCATATCACCCAACCTTCACGAAACGACAGGGGACTTGGGATAGTTCCGGTACCTTCACTCCTTCGTCTTAGACGGTTGGCTAGTCATCTTAGATAGAACTGTTTGTTTGCTTTTAGGGCTGTTGAGATAGATGATTACTAGGGATCAACAAAAAAAATTTTAGAAAAGTAAAATGAACCCTTCGGGTTCCTTTTATTTTTCTGGTAGTCGCGGCGGGATTTTGTTTGTGCTTTTTCAAGCACAAACAATTCGTGGGGCGTCGCCTCAAATAATCTAGAGTAAACTCTAGATTATTGTTCGGCTCCTACCACGAGCGAACCCTGCGGGTTCGTACCCTTCGCCGTGGTATCAATAGAACAAAATAAGACCCTTTGGGTCTTCTTTTGTTCTATGGTAGTCGCGGCGGGATTCGAACCCGCGATTGCATGGATGAAAACCATGTGTCCTAGGCCTCTAGACGACGCGACCATATAGCTAATATTATAACAATAGAATCTAGAAATTGCAAGAGTAGGTAAATTTTACTCGGAAGGAATCGCGATTAAAAGGCGGCTCTGGGTAGAATTTGGCGTAGGTTTTATTTTCGTCGCAATATTTAGCAATTAGTTCGGCGCGGGATGGATTTGTCTGTCTGTCATAGGAAAGCATTTGACGTAAATGAACTGTGCCGAAACCGTATTTCTGGTATTTTTCCATAGTTTTGTTAAAGGAGACGGAGTTGGTTGATTTTTGGGCAGTGGTTAGGTTCTCGTAAAGATAGTTTTCGTAATAAACCCTTGATAACGCATCTAACTGATCTTTGACGGCTTTTTCTGGATTATGAAACAGTAGCGAGATGGTGGCTGCAATAACGGTAATTACTAGAACGATAATAACGATTAGAATAATAAGAGGAGCTACAAAAGATGGTTTGGATTTTTTGATGTTCTTTCGACGTTTTGTGTTAGACTTAAGCTTTTTGGTCATGTCACCATCTTACCATATAATGCGAGTTATGATAAGATAATAACATGAGTAAATTTTTTAAACGAACAAAGATATTAGCTACGATTGGGCCGGCGACGAATTCGGCGGAGAAGGTAGAAGAAGTAATTATGGCGGGGGTGAATGGGTGTAGGTTAAACTGTTCTCATGGTTCGAATGAAGAGAGGGATCAGCAGATTGAGTGGATTCGCGCTGCAGCCAAGAAGAAGGGTCGTAGTGTAGCGATTTTGCAAGATTTGCAAGGACCGAAGATTAGACTAGGTATGATTAAGGATAACCATTTGGATCTAAAAAAAGGTGATGAATTGGTGCTAGAATACGGAAACTTTGAACATGATGGCGGAATGACGGTGCCGGTACAGTATAACCTTGCCGAGAAGGTGAAAGTGGGGGAGCCACTCTCGATGTTTGATGGGAATGTGAAGGCTGAAATTATTGAAATTGTGTCTGATACAGCGATTAAAGTGAAAATTTTGAACGATGGGTTTATTATGTCGAGGAAGGGGATTAATTTGCCAGATACGGATTTTGGCGGCGATATTTTGACTGAGAAAGATTTAGCGGATATAGAATATGGTGCGGGGTGTGATTATGATTATGTATCGCTGTCATTTGTACAGTCGGCGGAGGATATTGTAAAACTGAAGCAGTTGTTACTATCGTATGGCTCTACGGCTAAAGTGATAGCAAAAATCGAGACAAAGAAAGCGATTAGTAGCGATGAAAATCTGGAAGCAATCGTAAAGGCGGCTGATGGCATCATGGTGGCACGTGGCGATATGGCAACTGAAGCTGGGGCAGAGGTAGTACCGATTGTGCAGCGAAGATTAATTGCGTTGTGTCGTGCGCATGCTAAGCTTTGTATTGTAGCGACTCAGATGATGGGTTCGATGGTAAACTGTCCAGAACCCTCGAGAGCTGAAGTTTCCGATGTAGCGACTGCGGTAGTTCAGGGTGCGGATGTAGTAATGCTTTCGGATGAAACTGCGAATGGTAAATATCCGGTAGAGACAGTGAAGGCAATGAAGAAAGTAATTCTTTACACGCAGAATCATTCAAGAATTGCGCCAATTATGAAGGACCCAATTGGAGAAAAGTCGGAAATATATGATGCGATTTCGAGTGCGACCGCACGGCTAGCTGAGACGATTAATGCGGATGTGATCGTATGTCAAACTGCTTCAGGGGTGACGGCGACTACGATGGCGGCGCAGAGACCTAATTTGCCTATTGTATCAGTAACGCCTAATCCGAGGGTAGCAAATCAATTAGCGCTTTGCTACGCAAATTCGGCTTTTGTGCGACCTTATGCGGAAGATTTTGGATATGACCTTGCGGTAGAGTTGAAAGCTTCAGGATATATCCAGACAGAGGAAGGCGTGAAGGACCTGACTGCGGTGATTGTGTCGGGCGATCGCGACAAGGTGGGGACAGACACAATTAAGATTCGGAAGATTTAACTGTATTATTTACCCTGTGCTATAATCGGTCTATGAAAACGATTCGAGACATTGATGTTAAAGATAAAATAGTCCTGGTGCGCGTTGATTATAATGTACCGCTAAAGGATGGTAAAGTTGAAAGTGATTTGCGGATAAGGGCTAGTCTACCTACGCTTAATTATCTGCTAGAAAATGGCGCGAAGAGAATTGTTTTGATTTCGCACCTAGGAAGGCCGGAAGGGAAGGTTGACGAGAAATTTACTTTGTCTTCGATTGCGGATGCTTTGAAGAAGCTTTTACCGGGACAGATTATTAAGTTTTGTTCTTTACCGAAAGAGGGTGAAGTGATTTTGGCACCAGAAAATGCCAAAATCGTGTTGTTAGAGAACTTACGTTTTGACCCGGGCGAAGAAGGGAATTCAGAAGCGTTTATAAAGAATATTATCGACGCTACTCAAGCCGAACTGTATGTGCAGGATGGGTTTGCGGTGATTCATCGCGCTCATGCTTCGACCGATGCGGTAAAAAAGTTTTTGCCAGTTTATGCGGGGCTTTTACTAGAGAAAGAGGTTGAAAATCTTTCCGCCGCTGTAAAAAATCCGGAAAAGCCGGTACTTGTGATTATTGGTGGCTCAAAAATTGATGATAAAAAGCCTTTGATTGATAAATTTGTAAAAATAGCCGACCATATTGCGATCGGTGGTAAGATTGCGGCGGATGGTTATACTTCTAATAATCCGAAGATATATGTCGCGCATGATTTTGATGAAAATGCTAAGGGCGAGAAATTAGATATTGGACCACTTTCTACTGCGGATATCGCGAACTATATTACAGATGCAAAGACGATTATTTGGAATGGGGTATTGGGATATGTGGAGGATTCTACTTATGCGACTGCCTCGACGATTGTGGCGGAGCTAATTGGGGAACATCAGGATGCTAAGACGATTATCTGCGGTGGCGATACGACTGGATTTGTCGAAAAGTTGTCTGAGGATCACCCTAATTTGCAGTATTCATTAATATCCACTGGCGGTGGTGCGGCACTAGAGTTTTTGCTCGGCAAGACCTTGCCTGGGCTTGAAGCGGTTAAAAAGTAATCAGTCTGAGCGGAGGCTCCAAGCAGCATTACTCACCTATGGCAGCCTCGGGTTCGTCGCCCGTTTGAGGGTGAAGAGTAACTATAAAAAAATACAGGAGTGGTTTATTTGACTTTACAAGTATGCGTCACATGATATAATGGCAGTATGAGAAAAGCACAGACTTATCAGCAGTTAATTGGGGAGACTGTTGAGCATATGCGTCTCGAAAAGGGGTGGACGCAAGAAGAATTAGCTAAGATGGTGGGCTCAAGTCAATCGGCAATTCATAGGATAGAAAAAGGTGGACAGAATGTGTCTCTCGGTATGATAAGGAAGCTATCGGAAGCACTTGGGAACCAAATTCTCTCTATTAATGATTCAGCCTCGCAGAGTTTTCGGATACGAGGTGGGAAAGAACTGTCTGGTGAGATTACGATAAACACCTCGAAAAATGCGGCAGTAGCACTACTTTGTGCTTCACTTCTTAATACTGGAAAAACTGTTCTTCATCGAGTGGCGAGGATTGAAGAAGTGTCCAGAATAATTGAAGTTTTGGAATCTATTGGTGTGAAATGTCGGTGGACAAATAGGCGACGTGATCTAGAGATTATATCACCTAGTGAATTGAAGATGGACGAAATGGATATAGAAGCGGCTAGAAGGACGCGTTCGATTATCATGTTTTTGGGGCCACTATTACATCGGTATAAGAAATTTAGAATTCCGTACGCGGGAGGATGTTCTCTGGGGGTGAGGACGGTGGAGCCTCACCTAAAGGCTTTGGAACCATTTGGGCTAAAAGTAGATGCGGCTAAGAATAGTGGGTTTTATGAGGTGGAGGTAGACCAGAAAGTGTTAAATAGCACTGAGGACAGATATATTGTTTTGACGGAGCGTGGCGACACGGTGACGGAAAATGTGTTGATGGCGGCAGCTTTGTTTCCTGGGAAGACGACGATTGTGGGGGCGTCGCCAAATTATATGGTGCAGGATGTATGTTTCTTTTTGCAGAAGCTCGGAGTAAAAATTAGTGGAATTGGTACCACTAAATTGGTGGTGCAGGGGAAAGCACAATTTAACTTAGATACTGAGTATTATTTGTCGGAAGACCCGATTGAGGCGATGAGCTTCATCGCTGCGGCGCTAGTGACTAAATCTGAAATGACGATTTTGAGGGCGCCGATTGAATTTTTGGAGATTGAGCTTGAGGTACTCAAAAACATGAACGCGAAGATAACTAAATCACCAGAGTATTATTCCCTCAATAAACAAACAAGATTGGTGGATCTTACGATTAAGAAATCTGACTTGGTGGCGCCGGTAGATAAAATTCACCCGATGCCGTTTCCGGGGCTCAATATTGATAATTTGCCGTTTTTCTCGGTGATTGCGGCTGTGGCAAAGGGGCGGACCTTGATTCATGACTGGGTGTTTGAAAACCGGGCAGTGTATATTACGGAGCTATCAAATCTCAATGCGAAGGTAGAACTACTAGATGCGCATAGAGTATATATAGAGGGGCCAACGAACTGGCGGTCGGCTGACTTGACAGCACCACAGGCCTTGCGTCCGGCAGTGGTGGTGCTAATTGGCATGTTGGCGGCGCCAGGGACATCGATTCTTAGAAATGTTTATCCGATTAAACGCGGATATCAGGATTTTGCGTCTAGGCTCAGGCATCTCGGGGCAGATATTGTGCCACTGACTGGGATTTGATTTTCGGAGTAATAATTGTAGTAGTTGTTGACGGGCTGTTAATAAAAACTTTTGATTATTTGCTATAATAGTGGAATGGATAGAATAGTGGAGGGACTAAACCCGGCGCAGAGGGAGGCGGTGGAATGCTTAGAGGGGCCGCTCTTGATTTTGGCGGGGGCTGGGTCTGGAAAAACAAAAACATTGACGCATCGAATTGCGAATCTGATAGCTCACGGCGTGCAGCCTTCACAGATTCTGGCAGTAACGTTTACTAATAAGGCGGCAAAAGAAATGCGGGGGAGGCTGTGGGATCTGCTTGGTGGGGGTGGCCGAAATACCTCCTTCGAAGGGACTAAGACTTGGGCGAGCGCCCCGGAGCGGCCCGAGAAAGAGGCATTTGGGCAGGACCCCCACCAGATGAATTCGGAGCCGCCACGGTCATTTATGCCGTATATGGGGACGTTCCATGGGATTGCGGTGAAAATCTTAAGAATTGAAGCGGAGGCGCTGGGGCTAGACAAGAATTTTGTGATTTATGATATGGATGATCAGGTGGCGCTGATCCGGAGAATTATCAAGGACTTGAAGATGACGGACAATAAACAGTTGAGGCCGAAGTCGGTGCAATCGATAATATCGAGCGAGAAAAATCAGGGAAATGGTCCGGATGAGTATGAAGCAAAAGCGCTTTATCCAAATCAAAAACAGATTGCGAAAATTTTCTATCGCTATGAGGAGGATAAACAGAAGGCGGGGGCGTTGGATTTTGATGATTTGCTACTAAGGGAACTGGAGCTTTTGCAGAAGTATCCAGAAGTGAGACGAAAATGGCAAGAGCGATTTGAACACATTTTAATAGACGAGTATCAGGATACAAATACGATACAATATAATATCGTGAAGCTGCTTGTAAACGAGAAGCAAAATATTTGTGCAGTGGGGGACGACTGGCAGTCGATTTATTCGTGGAGGGGGGCAGATTTTACAAATATTCTGAATTTTGAGAGAGATTTTAAAGGTGCGAAGGTAATAAAATTGGAACAAAATTATCGTTCGACGGGGAATATTCTGGAGGCGTCGCAGAAAGTCATTAACAATAATCAGACTAGGACAGAAAAGACATTATTCACCGAGTCTGGCAAGGGTGAGCCAATAGATATTGAAGCTTTGCAAGACGAGGCGGCGGAGGCGAACTTTGTAGCACTCAAAATCATTAGTATGCAGAGAGACTACCCGGATTTTAGCGACTTTGCAGTATTGTATCGGACGAATGCGCAGTCGTATGCCTTTGAAAAGGCGTTTATTAACATGCATGTTCCGTATAAGATCGTGGGCGGGGTGAGGTTTTACGATCGAAAAGAGGTAAAAGACGTTCTAGCGATTCTTAGAATTATTGTAAATCAGCGGGACGTCGTGAGTTTTTCTAGGGTGGTGTCGAATGTGTTATCTGGGATTGGTGAGGCGTCGCTTGCGAAAGTGATTTCGGCGATGAGTTCCATTGAGGGGTCTGAACCGTTGTTCAATCCTGATCTTCCGGAGGTACTAAAAGCTGGAAAAGCCCGGAACGGATTGACACGGCTAGTCAATTTTCTGAAAAAGTACCAGGATAAAGACGGTAAAAACGTAGGGGATATCGTGAAGGATGTCGTGAATTATTTTGACTTTAAGGCGCTTACGGACGACGGTACACCGACGGGTGAGGAGAGAATGGGGAACCTAGAAGTGATGGCGGCGAATGCTAATGAGTATAATAGTCTGGATGAATTTTTGGCGGATGCGAGCTTGATGTCATCGGCGGATGAATCGTCGAAGAAAAATTCAGTGACACTAATGACTTTGCATGCGGCGAAGGGGCTGGAATTTCCGGTGGTGTTTATCGTGGGGCTAGAAGAGGGACTATTCCCGAGTGGGCGATGTATTGATGATGGAGCGGAGCTAGAAGAAGAGCGGAGATTAATGTATGTAGGAATGACGCGAGCGATGCAGAGGCTGTTTCTGACCTATGCCGGATCTAGATATACCTTTGGGAGTAGGAACTATAATATGCCGTCGAGATTTTTGATGGAGCTAGGCTATAATCCGTACGGTTCGAGTGGATATAGGGATAGAGATGGAGATGGGTTTACGGATTTTGGCGAGGAAGATTTTGATGATTTTAATGATTTTGGCGAATCAGGAGCGAATCCGTTCCCAGATGATTTGCCGACGTACGAATAGTGGTTCGTAACAAAAAATGACCTAAATGGTCGATTTGTTGTGGTGGTCTGGGTGACTGGACTTGAACCAGCGGCCTCGACTTCCCAAAAGTCGCGCGCTACCAACTGCGCCACACCCAGAATATTATCATTATATCATATTCTTTAATAATATGATAAAATTGTAGGAATAAAGGAGAAAGTAAGTGGCGGAAAAAATGCAAAAACAGCCTAATGGGCGCAAAAAACCTAATAGTACTTCTAATATGGTGCGAAGTGTTTTGTTAATATTCGTATTGATTTGTTTTGGAATGCTCGTGATAAACTCAGCTGGCATGAAAGGGGTGCAGCAGATCGAGGTGCCGATTTCTGAGGTGATTCGACGGGCGAACGATCCGAATGGTGACATTGCAAAAATTACTGTAACTGGTAATGTACTAGACATTACCCTGAAAGGCAAGGACCAACCGACGGAGACTTCGAGAAAGGACAATTCTGGAACTCTGTATGATCAGGGATTAGTTAATCACTGCGCAGAGCTTGAAGGCAATGAATTAAAAAACTGCGAGGATAAGTACCCTATTATAGAGTATAAGGAAGATATAGATGTGATGGGGATAATCCTTGATGTGGCCTTAACTGTTTTGCCGATTTTTGCTTTGGTAATTTTCTTCTCTTGGATTATGAAACAAGCGAATTCTGCAAACAATCAGTCGATGTCCTTTGGCAAATCACGAGCAAAGTTGTATGGGCCTGACAAAAAGAAAGTTCTGTTTAAGGATGTGGCTGGTAACGAGTCGGCTAAGCAGGATTTGACGGAGATCGTAGATTTCTTGAAGAGTCCAAAAAAGTATGAGAAGCTTGGCGCTAAGATTCCAAGAGGCGTACTTCTAGCTGGTGAACCAGGGACAGGTAAGACATTAATGGCAAGAGCGGTGGCTGGGGAGGCCAATGTGCCGTTTTTCTCGATTTCTGGTTCGGAATTTGCGGAAATGTTTGTGGGTGTGGGCGCCTCGAGGGTGAGAGATTTGTTTTCGAAGGCTAAAAAGAACGCTCCGTCGATTATCTTCATAGATGAGATTGATGCGGTAGCGCACAAGCGCGATGCACGAGGTGGGGCTGGGCGTGAGGATGAACAGACTTTGAACCAGATTTTGGTTGAGATGGATGGATTTGATAATGATTCTGGCGTGATTGTGATGGCGGCAACGAATCGTGTTGATATGTTAGATAAGGCGCTACTACGTCCGGGGCGATTCGATAGACATGTGAATGTGACTTTGCCGGAACGTAAGGATCGTTTGGAAATTCTAAAGGTACATTTTAAGGGTAAGCCAGTGGAAGGGGATGTGGATCTAGAATCTCTAGCAAAGAAGACCGCGGGGTCGTCCGGTGCGGATTTAGCAAACATCGCGAACGAAGCGGCGATCACGGCGGCTCGGGAGGGGCACAAGGCCATATCGAATAAAGATTTGACTGAGGCATTTGAAAGAGTGGCGATTGGGCCAGAGAGAAAATCGAAGGTAATGAACGAAAAGGAGCGAAAGATTACGGCCTACCACGAGGCAGGGCACGCGATTGTGGGGCACGTGCTACCAGATTCGGACCCGGTACATAAAGTGACTATTATTCCGCGCGGCTCTACTGGTGGTGTGACGTGGTTTTTGCCACCGGAAGATAGAAGCTACAAAAACATCTATGAACTCAAAGACATCATGGCGAGAGCAATGGGGGGTCGGATGGCGGAAAAGATTGTTTTTGGCGAGGACGCAGTAACGACAGGTGCTTCGTCGGATCTAAAGAATGTAGCTGAGCTAGCTAAGTCGATGATTATAGAAGAAGGTATGGGTGCATCGACGCGAAATCTAGTATTTCCCAATGAGGCAACTGGGTATTATACTATTACGACTGGTAAGCCTTACTCAGAAAAGACAGCGGAAACTATTGATGCCGAGATAAAGAAACTTTCAGATGAAGCGGCTTTGAGAGCGGAGGAGGTGCTGAAGGCAAATAAGGCTGTTCTAGACAAGCTTGCGGAAGAATTGTTGGCGCATGAAACGCTTGAAGAAGCGGAGCTTGAGCCGATTTTGAAAGCAGCTAAAATGCCGGCTACTGCAAAACTGCATTAGGTTTTGGGTTTTAGAGGGTATAAGTTTATTAAAATATTTCGATGATAATTAGGATTTAGATGCAATTAGGGCTAGTTATGATCGAGGGGCTAGAGGAGGATAACTTATGGATAGGTTAATTAAATATTTTGTACCAGAGAAGTACATTTTGGATATAGAAATTGATAAAAATGCTAAGACTATCGGTGGCACAGTGGTAGTGGAGGGTCATGCGAAAGCGGAGAATATCAAATTCCATGCGGTTGGCCTATCTATTGATCAGGTAGTGATGAATGGGAAAAAGGCTGAGTTTGGGGTGGAAGATGGCGTCTTAACGATATTTAAGGCCCCTAGGAGCGATTTAAGGGTCGAAATAGGGTATCACGGCCCTTTGAATGAAAATATGCAGGGAGCGTATCTTTCTACTTACGAGTACAGGGGCAAAACAGAGGCGATTGTAGCAACACAGTTTGAGAGTCATTATGCGAGAGAGGCGTTTCCTTGTGTCGATGAGCCAGAGGCGAAGGCCGTGTTTGAGCTGATGATTACAATACCAGATAAAAATGACCTAGTTTTAGCGAATACGCCTTTATTGGAGAAAAATGGGGACAAAATGATTTTTCAGCCTACGCCAAAGATGTCGACATATTTACTTGCGTTTGTGATTGGAAAATTCCACGGAAAAACGGTTAAAAACTCACATGGGGTAGAGATTACGACATATTGTTCACTAGCGCAAGATGTTAACGCGGTGGATTTTGCCAACGAAATTGCGGCGAAGTCTTTGGAGTTTTACGATGATAACTTCGGTGTGCCGTATCCACTAAAAAAGCTTGATCAGGTGGCGTTGCCGGACTTTGAAGCTGGCGCGATGGAAAACTGGGGACTAGTGACCTACCGCGAATCCATGATGCTGGCTGGAAAAGAGGCTACGCTTGGCACCTATAAACTGGTGGCTTTAACTGTGGCGCATGAATTGTCACACCAATGGTTTGGCGATTTAGTAACAATGAAATGGTGGGATGATTTGTGGTTAAACGAATCTTTTGCAAGCGTGATGGAATATTATGCAGTAGATGCGATTCGGCCGGATTTTAGGATATTCGAGTCGTTTTTTACTGGGGACGCTTGTGCAGCATTGAATCGTGATGCATATACTGGGGTACAGTCGGTACACCAGGACGTCGAAGATCCTAATGAAATTGCTACTTTGTTCGATCCGGCTATCGTGTATGCGAAGGGGGCAAGGTTAATGTTAATGTTAATTCGTCTGATGGGGTGGGGAGAGTTTTGTAAGGGATTAAAGAATTATTTTGAGGAGCATAAGTATAGTAATACTGTAGGCGATGATTTATGGCGAGCTTTGGCGCCTTATGCGGAGTTTGAACCGAAAAAACTAATGCATGCTTTTATAGATAAACCAGGATATCCGGTGATTACAAACAAGAAAGGGAGTTTTGTAGAGTTTAGTCAGAAGAGATTTTTGCTAGATGGGCCTAGTGCCAATGAATCGTGGCCAGTGCCAAATGTAACCGAGGATATGTCTGGACATTATGTTTTGGATTTGTCGGAGGACGAGTTTGCAGAAAGATTAGCTCGTTTTGGGGAGCTAGGGCTTGAAGAAAAACTGAGACTTTTGATTGACCGAGAATTGATCGTAAAAGCGGGGATGCGGAGTGCGGCTGATTTAGTGCCGCTCGCGATGAAGTTTAAAGGAGAAGAATCGGCTGCTGTATGGAGTAAAATTGCGACAATAATCGGTAACTTGAAAGCGTATGTTGATGACGACTCGGCCGAAGAGGGTCTTTTGAGAGAATACGTTGGGAAGCTAGTGGACGAAAAACTAAAAGAGGTTGGTATAGTAACCAAAAAAGACGATGATGAGAATATGATTCGGTTAAGAGCGAATCTTTTGGCTCTAGATTATTACGCCAGAGACGAAAAAAGACTACGCGAACTTGCGAAGATGTATACGGAAGACTACCGTGAAATGGATAAAGAAATTAGGAATGATATTTTAAGCGCTAAGGTGTATTTTGAACCTGGAGTAGTAGGAGACTATATGCAAAAGTATCGCGAGATAACTGATCCGGAGGTGAAGGAAGATTATCTGATGGCGGCATGTTTGGCGAGAGACGAGAAGGAATTAAGTAAGCTTGTAGAATTACTAGGTGAAAACGCGGTAGTAAAGCCGCAAGATCAGTTCTATCTCTTTTTGGCGTTATATCGCAATCATAGAGTACGGATGAAGGTATTTGATTGGCTAGTCAATAATTGGGAAACGGTCAGAAGAATTGGTGGAGATAAGTCACTCGATCATTATCCGGTTTATATCGCAAAACTAGCTAGAACGGAAAATGAGCTAAAAAAGTATGTTGAGTTTTTTGGCTCGATGAAAGATGATACAGCTTTAAAGCGAGCAATTATGATTGGTGAAAACGAGATTAAGGCTAGGTTAGAATTGATTGCAAAGGGGAAGAAAGAAGTGGTGCGGGCGATTGAAGTCGCTTTATGAAAGTCGTAGAGAAATATGGTTCAAACATGCTTTGAGGGTGAATAGTATATAATAATACTAAGCAAATGGAGGATTTATGATTAATGTTAATTTTAATACCGAAATAGATAAGGCTAAGGCTAGAGAGATAATAACGGAGATCTCAAAGGATGCAATGGGCGGGTGGATGAGTTTGCCGAAGAATGTAGATATGGGGGAATTTGCACGGATTAAAGAGGCAGCTAAGAAGATTAACGAAGATAGCGAATGTTTGGTCTGTATTGGGATTGGGGGTTCGTATTTAGGGTATAGGGCAATTATCGAGGCTTTGAGGCCAAAATCGGAAATTAGAATAATCTATGCAGGGAATTCCTTGTCTCGACGCGAACTAGAGTATGCTTTATCGGAGGTAGGAGACCATGATTTTTCGATCAATGTAATATCAAAATCTGGTACTACGTTGGAGCCAGCGATCGCTTTTAAGGCGTTTAAAGAGAAACTTATTGAAAAATATGGAGAAGAAGAGGCCTATAACCGAATATATGCTACAACCGATGCTAATATAGGGATGTTGCATGATGAAGCGGTGACAAACGGGTATACTAGATTTGTGGTACCTGATAATATCGGAGGAAGATATTCGGTGTTAACTGCTGTAGGGTTATTGCCTTTAGCTGTAGCAGGCGTAGATGTCGAGAAGTTGCTCGAAGGCGCATCTGACGCAGTGGATAGTGTAGTGGATGTAGCAACGGAGTATGCTTGGATGCGCTTTGCTCTGGGTCAGAAGGGTTATGATACTGAGATATTTGCGAGTTTTGAACCTTCTACGCTTTACTTTAACGAGTGGTTAAAACAATTATTTGGCGAATCGGAAGGAAAAAATAAACAGGGGATATTTCCGGCATCAGTAATCTATTCGACGGATTTACATTCGTTGGGACAATTTATGCAAGATGGCAGGCGTAATCTGTGGGAGACAATTATCGATTATCCGACCGACGAAATGAACGAAAAAGTTGTAAGGGCTGTAAAAGTGGCGCATGTTGGTGGCGGAATTCCGGTACTAGAGATTAGTGTTGAGACTTTTGACGAGAAAGGATTTGGAGAGTTAATCTACTTCTTCGAATTGGCATGTGCGATATCGGCAAAGCTATTTGGGGTTAATCCATTCGATCAGCCTGGGGTGGAGGCGTATAAGAGTGAGCTCAAAAAACTGATGAACAAAACCAGCTAGCTTGGTTTAGTAGTTCAGACCTTAGGAGGATAAGAGGTGACAAAAAAGCGCCATCTGTGGCGACTATGGCACGAAGATTCAAGATTTTGCAGTTTTGGTGCCCGCTGAGAGATTTGAACTCTCACAGTATTGCTACCACTAGCACCTGAAGCTAGCGCGTCTACCAATTCCGCCAAGCGGGCTTTTGATTATTATACCATGATTTACTTCGTAATAATAGTGCCAGCTTTGCCCTGGAGGGCGGATTCAAGATGTTCTATATCTGTGATGATGCCAATTTTCCCTGAATTGGTTGCGAATTTTGTAGCAGCTTCGACTTTTGGAAGCATTGAGCCTGCTTTGAAATAACCGTATTTTTTGAGGTGATTAATTTCTTGAACAGTGATAGGGCCAATAGATCGTTGCTCTGAGGTACCAAAATTAGTATAAACATTTGGAACCGCTGTAACAGAAATAAAAATATCTGCATCCACTAATTCGGCAAGCCTTTCGGCCGCGAAATCTTTATCAATGACGGCATCAATGCCTTTAAGGCGTTTTAGTACTTTAGTACGTATGACAGGTATGCCTCCGCCACCAGCGGCAATTACAATGGCTCCTTTTTCGACTAGCTGTTTTATTGAATCTTTCTCGACGATATCGATAGGCTTGGGGCTGGCAACGACACGACGCCAACCGCGCCCAGCATCTTCTTTAATAGTCCAGTGTTTAGATTTAGCTAAAGCTTTTGCCTCCTTTGCGGAATAAAATTGACCAATTGGTTTCGTAGGGTTCTTAAATGCGGGATCATTGCGATTGACTACAACCTGAGAAACGACGGTAACGACGGTTTTTTGTTGACGTGTCTTCGCGAAGGCGTTATTAATTGCTTGCGTGAGCCAGTATCCAATCTGACCTTGACTCATAGCGACGGCAGTTTCGAGTGGCATGGCGGGAGCTTTCTTAGTAGAGGCAGATTCTTCATGGATGAGGATATTGCCGACTTGGGGGCCGTTGCCGTGGGCTACTACTATCTCATATTTGTTGGCTAGGCTCGCGATAACTTCTCCCACTTCTGTAGCAATTCTCTTTTGGGCTTCAGCTGTGGCTTCGCCATTTTTCTGTAAGGCATTTCCGCCAAGAGCTAAAACTATACGCTTTTTCATGACTCTATTATAGCATAACCGTATTGCAATAAAACGCGGGATTATATATAATAAACATAAGTAAGAAGGGAAATAAAATGATTTTTTTCGGAAAGGATTTTTTAAGAATTTTAGATTACAGTGAAGATGAGTTGCATTACATGCTAAAAGTTGCGAAGAAATTTAAAGAGTACAAAAAGGCAGGAAAAAACCATAAGTTTTTCCCGAATAAAAATGTAGCGATTTTGTTTGAGAAGACTTCCACGAGGACGAGATGCTCTTTTGAGGTGGCTAGTTATGATTTGGGTATGGGTGTGACATTTCTTGACCCGTCGGGTTCTCAAATGGGACATAAAGAGTCTATTGCGGATACCGCTAGGGTGCTGTCGAGATTATATGATGGGATCGAATACCGCGGATTTGATCAGAGTATTGTTGATGAGCTAGCTCAATACTCAGATGTGCCGGTATGGAATGGTTTGACGGATGAATGTCATCCGACGCAGGCTTTGGGGGATTTTATGACGATAGAAGAGCGTTTTGGTAAGTTAAACGGTCTAACAGTGGCCTTTGTTGGTGATACTAGAAATAATGTCGCGAATTCTCTGATGGCAATGAGTGCCAAGATGGGGGTAAATTTTATTGCCTGTGGTCCGAGTGAATTAAAGCCATCTGATGCTATTTTGGAAAAATGCAAGCCGATTGCTGAAAAGAATGGCGCAACCATTACTGTGACCTCAAGACTTGAAGAATTGAACGGAAAGGCTGACGTAATTTATACGGATGTTTGGTTATCGTTGGGCGAACCGCAGGAAAAGTGGGGGGAGAGAATAAATCTACTGAGACCATACCAAGTTAATAAGGAACTGATGACACACGTGAAGGATACGGCAATATTCTTGCATTGTTTGCCGTCTTTTCATGACTTAAATACTTCTATAGCAAAGGATGTTAATAAGAATTTTGGGCTAAATGAAATGGAAGTGACGAATGAAGTGTTCGAATCAGAAAAATCTCTAGTGTTTGAACAGGCCGAAAATAGGATGCACACAATCAAAGCGGTAATGTTCCTGACATTGTGGAATCCATCAAATGGAAATAACTAGTGGATACGAATTAATAATTAAATGGGAGGCAAGTAAAAGTGAAAAATTCCATATCAAATTTTAGCGAGATTGGTACTTTGAAAAAGGTATTAATGCATCGGCCTGGCGAAGAGTTTTTAAACTTAACACCAAATACACTAGAAAGACTATTGTTTGATGATATACCTTATTTGAAAATTGCCCAGGAAGAGCATGATGCTTATGCTAATGTATTACGAGCTGAGGGGGTAGAGGTAGTATATATTACAGATCTTGCAGCCGAGGCAATTGAGGCGGGCGGCAGGACGGTTAGAAAAAAGTTTTTGGAGCAGTTTATTATGGAGGCGGGAGTGACATCTCCTAAGATTGCTAAGTATTGTTTTGAATTTCTGAACGCGATTAAAGATACGCGTGATATGGTGAAAAAATGCATTGCCGGGATCGATATTTCTGAGTTAAAGAAGCTAGGCGCAATATCAGGTTTTTATGCAACGAGAGACACTGGTAGGATGATTATAGATCCGATTCCAAACATTCTTTTTCAAAGAGATCCAATGGCGACAATCGGTAATGGTGCGACACTGCATAGGATGTGGTCAACGACAAGAACAAGAGAGTCGATATTCGCAGAGTACGTGTTTGAATATCATCCATTTTACGAAAAGACAAAGCTATACTACGATAGGACTGAGCCGTATTGTATTGAGGGTGGCGATATCGAGGTCCTTTCCAAGGATGTTGTAGCGATTGGGGTTTCGCAACGGACGGAGCCGGACGCGATTGCGATGTTTGCGAAGAAGCTGTTTGCCGATAAAGGTAATAACTTTAAATATGTTTTAGCTATTGATATACCAGATGAGAGAAGTTTTATGCATCTTGATACTGTGATGACTCAGGTCGATGTTGACAAATTCGCGGTACAGGACGCGATAATGGACATTTCAACTATCTATGAAATTACACCGGGAAGAGGGGGAGAAATTGAAATAGTTGAAATCCACCAAAGCCTCCAGAAAGTATTAGAGAAGTATCTCCATTTAAATAGGGTTGAGTTAATCAAATGCGGAAACGGCAAGAGAATTGATGCCGAACGGGAACAGTGGAGCGATGGGGTAAATTTGTTGTGTATTCGTCCCGGTGTGGTGATAGCTTATGACAGAAACTTTGTGACCAATCAGGCTTTGCGGCGACATGGCATAAAAGTGATTGAGATTCCAAGTTCGGAGTTGTCGCGTGGACGTGGCGGTTCCCACTGTATGTCGATGGCGTTAGTGAGAGAGGAGGTCTAAAGGCGGAGATTTATTAGTTGAGAGTAAATCAAAGATGGGGGCAAAAACTAAAACAAAGGAAAAACATGAAAATAAATATAAAAGAACGTAGAATAATAAAAGTTAATGAGATAAGGACAATTGGGTTTAAGAGTATTCGAACGATTAATTTTATGGAAATCAACAAAGCTAGTTTGATGGGGGAGAATATTAAAGTAAAGAGGATTTAGAATGTTCACAAAGAAGAAGCGTGGCAAAAAACGTAGCCGAGCAATGCTTTCTGCATATTCAATTATTATGATTTTGATAGTATTGCTAGGTATCTTGTCGCATGTTTTACCAAAGGCCAAATATACGGCTGTTTCGTTGCAAGATGTCGAAAGTGTTGAAGTCGGTCCCGGTGAGTGGGAAGGTGAATCTCCGAACGGTGGGCCCGAAGAGCTAAAGGTTGAAGCTCCCGAGGTTTCGGACGAGGAGCTTGTCAAAAGTGGAACGGAAAGTGTTGTAGGGGCAGACGATGGGTATAGTTTAAATGAGGCGGTTGACGATTCTGGTGTCGAAGCTGAATCAAGGATGATAACCGAAGAGCCTATGCCGGAAGACGAAAAGACGAATCGTGTTGCCGAGGATTTAGCTCCAGCGGTTATTGATACGGAAGCCTTTGATAGCTTAGAGGCTTGCGAAGAGGCTTATGGAGAAGGTGCTTGTGCTATCGTAGATGGTTCTGGTGTAGAAGGGGCAGCTCTTTATCAAATATTGATGGCTCCGATTTTAGGTTTTGCCGATGCAATCGATGTTAGTATTTTTATTATGATGCTCGGTGGCCTACTTGCGGTGGTATCTAGGACCAAAGCACTTGAGACAGGAATTAAGCTTTTGGTGCAAAAGTTGAAGGGTAAGGAGTATCTGCTAATAGTACTCTTAATGTTTGTATTTTCGATTCTTGGTACTACTTACGGATTCTTGGAAGAAAGCGTAGGGTTTTATGTGCTTATTGCTGCAACGATGTTTGCGGCTGGTTTAGACCCGCTGGTTGGTGTGGCTACGATTTTGCTTGGTGCTGGCTCCGGTGTGCTTGGTTCGACTATTAACCCGTTTGCAACTGGGGTAGCAATTTCGGCAATGAAGGATGCAGGAATCGAGTTTAACCAGGGTATGATTATATTGATTGCTACTGTATTGTGGTTAACTACTTTAGCGATTTCAGCATTCTTTGTAATAAGATACGCTAAAAAAGTACAAAAGGATAAAGGGTCTACATTTCTTAGTTTACGTGAGCAGGCGGCGGCCGAAAAAACTTATGGTAAGTTTTTGAAGGCTCAAGGAGATGAGGCAAAGTTGTCTGGTAAACAGATAGCAACGCTAGTGGTCTTTGGGTTAACTTTTGCGGTAATGATCGTCGGATTTATTCCGTGGGGTGAATTCGGAATTACATTCTTCGATTCTTGGACTGGATGGTTAACGGGAGCAAGCTTGGGTAACTGGTGGTTCTATGAGGCGGCTCTGTGGTTCTTGATTTGCGCAATTATTATTGCGATCATTAACCGTCAAGGTGAGCATGGGTTCGTGGATGCGTTTGTAGACGGAGCAGATGATATGATTGGCGTGATATTGGTAATTGCGGTAGCGCGCGGCGCTTCGGTACTAATGAGTGAAACGGCGATAGATAACTTTATCGTTTATAACGCCTCGAACTTCTTGGCGACTTTGCCGGAGATGTTGTTCGTTCCACTAAATTACATATTGCATGTTGTATTGTCAGTTTTGGTGCCGTCTTCTTCTGGTCTTGCAACATTGTCGACACCAATTATTGCGCCGGTTGCTTCGAATCTTGGCTATAGTACGGATGTGGCCGCTATGACAATAGTGGCGGCAAATGGTTTGGTTAATTTGATTACGCCAACTTGTGGTGCGATTATGGGAGGACTTGCGCTTGCTAAAGTAGATTACTCGACTTGGTTCAAGTGGGGAATCCGTGTGGTAGCGTGCATTGCGGTCGTGAACATAGTCGTACTTTGTCTTTTCTCATTGTAGTATTGCAATAGAAAAGTTATTGCGAAGCTTGGACTTCTAGATTGTAAGACCTGCTACATAGGTCAAGAAAAAAATCTCCTTATTCGCTCTTCGGGCTAGGGGAGATTTTTTCATTGCTAAAGTAGCAGAGCTTACAATTTAGAAATCTGGTCTAAATCTCATTATGCTTCGCAATAACTTTTCTATTGCAATGTGCTATAATGGGCTTATGAATAAACTACAGTATGATGGGCCTGTGGTGCTCGCAATATTAGATGGAGTGGGATTAGCGCCAGATGCGCCAGGGAATGCCGTATCGAAGGCGCGAACTGCTTTTCTGGGTCGTGCGGTACGAGATTATCCACATGTTTCTCTTGATGCATCGGGAGAAGCGGTGGGATTGATTTCTGGACAGGTTGGCAACTCTGAGGTAGGGCACAATACGATAGGGTCCGGTAAAGCGATGAAACAGGGAATTGCGCGTATCGAAGAGGCATTTAATTCTGGTGAAGTTTTTAAATCTGTCGCTTGGAAGGAGGCGATCACTCGTGTTGCAAGAAGTGGGCAGGGTGATGGCCAACTTGCTACTTTACATTTTGCAGGGATTTTTTCGGATGGTGGAGTACATAGCCACATTTCTCATTTAGAGCAGATGATTGCACAGGCGTATAATGATGGTATAAGAAAAATACGGGTTCATGCCATATTTGACGGGCGGGATGTTTCTCCACAGGCGGAGCCAAGATATATTCAACGGTTTGAACGATTCGCTGAGAGATTTGCTAATGCTGATATAAAAATAGCTTCTGGTGGCGGTAGGATGGTGTGTGTTGCCGACAGATATGAAAACAATTGGGGGGTAGTAGCTAGGGGGTGGGATATGATGGTTAATGGAGAGGCAGATTATTATTTTAAATCTCCCGAAGAAGCCATTACGATTTTACGACGTATTAATCCAAAAGTGCAGGATCAAGATTTGCCCCCGTTTGTGATAGTTGGACAAGATGAGGGCCCAATCGGAAAAATTAAAAAAGGTGATGCTCTAATTTATTTTGATTTTCGAGCGGACAGGGCGATAGAGATTGCCCAAGCGTTTACTTATTGGGACTTTCCATATTTTAACCGTGGAGATTATTCGCCAAGTGATGTATATTTTGTAGGAATGACGGAGTATAATTCTAATACACATGTGCCAGAACATCGTCTAGTCGAGCCTAGTTATATTACCGAAACTTTGAATAGCTTTCTGGCCGAAAGAAAAGTTTCACAGCTTGCTATATCGGAAACAGTGAAGTTTGGGCATATTACATACTATTTCAATGGTAACAGCTATGATAGAGCCGATGGAGAAAAGTTTGTGCAAGTTGATTCCTACACTGAGCCGTTCGAAACGAGACCTTGGATGCGATCAGCTGAAGTAACGGACAAGGTTCTAGAAAATATCGACAAATTTAAATTTATTAGAATTAACTATCCTGGTGGAGACATGGTGGGTCATACGGCAGATATGGAGGCTACGATTGTCGCTATGGAGGCAATAGATATATGTTTGAAGCGAATATATGAAAAAGTGGCCGAGCTTGGAGGATGTTTAATGATAGTGGCCGATCATGGAAACGCGGAAGAGCTACTAGATGAAAATGGACGGCCAAAAACTTCTCACACAATTAATCGTGTTCCTTGTATTATTTGTGATGACACAAAAAACCATTTTCACTATAGACTGTCTAAAATCGAAAACCCTAGCTTGCAAAACATCGCCGCAACGATAGCGACACTCTGCGGCCAAAGCGATTTGCCGCAGAGTTGGGCGCCGTCTTTGATTGAGGTTAGTGATTAGATTGATAATTACAAACGACGTTGTTGGCGTGGAGCCAGCCTTCTACAGAACCGCCATCTAGATACTCGCCAGCAATAGGCGCTACTCGCATAATGCCATTATCTTTAATGTATTCATAAATAGGATCAGTTACTAGGTACTCTTGGTCTTTTGGTCCAAAGTCGTGTTCCTTGACATATTTAACAATGTATCGAAGCAAATTTGGGGACATAATATATTTAGAGACGTTGATGAGATTGGATGGAGCATCTTCTACGGAAGGTTTTTCGACAATTCCGGTTAAATGGCCATTCTCGGTTGAGAGAACCCCGTACTTTTCGACTTTTTCCTTAGCGATTTCTACTCCAAGGATAGCGGAGTCGGTGGGATCTTGGATTGCTCTAATCAGAGTCTCAGCGGCAGATTCACCTTCGGGGTTCCAAATGAAGTCGTCACCCATGAAAACAAGAACAGGTTCGTTTAGGTTATACTCTTCCACGACCATGGCAATAGGTACAGCGGTACCGTATTTACCGGCAGGGTCTTGGATAGTGTAGTGAATTGTGACATCATCTGGCAAAGTTTTGGCGAGTTTTAGACGATCTTCTTTACCGCGATCGATGAGATATTGATTTAAAGCTAGATTGTCTTTGTAAAATTCCTGGACTTGACATGGCTCGACATTACTGATGACCATGTAAATATCTTTGACGCCAGCTTTGATTAATTCTTGAACTGAATAGTCCACTAAAGGGCGGTTGCCAACAGGTAACATTGATTTTTCGATAATTTTAGTAATTGGAAGTCGTCTGGTGCCCCAACCGGCGACTGGAATAATAGCTTTCGTAATCATAATAAGGCGATTATAACACGAGCTAGAGCTCTTTAGCCATTTTTTCGAGTTCGCGGAAGTTGGTTTTATCTGCGCGGGTTCTCGGGAAATCATCTAAGAAAATGATTTTAGTGGGGATTTCATACGATTTGAGCGTAATGCGGTGACGACCGAGGCTAAAGGTTTGTTTGGTGGTTTCTCTTATGGCTCTACGTGTTTCATTATTGCGAGGGACTCCTTCTTTTGGAACCACAAATGCGTAGGGAGCTAATTTAAGCTTTTTGTCTGGGCCTTTAACGACATAACATTTTTCTACAAGTTCAGATTTTGATACAGCGGTGCGGACTATTTCGTAATAGACTTTGGCTGGGAGGTTATTGATGAAGAATTTAGCGCGCCCGACTAGAGTAACGTATCCTGTGGGAGTGACATAGGCCATGTCTCCGGTATTGACGAATCTTTTGCCATGAAGGGTGACAATCTTTTCTTCATTAAGATCGGGGCGGTTGTAGTAACGTTTCAAAATGTGCTTGCCGGTAACGTATAGGATGCCAGTTTCTCCAAAGCTTAATTCTTGTCCAGTTTCCGGATTGAGAATTGCGACGTGGGCACCGGCCGGAATGCGGCCGACCGAGCTTGGATTGTACGCGGTGTTTCCGACGGCGGTAGAAATGAGGCCAAGGGCTTCGCCTACACCATATCCGTTACTAATTTTGACATTATCCAAACCACGAGATTTGAAGAAGTCAAGTGCGGCTAGGGAAGCGGCTTTTTCGAGCCGTTCGCCACCAGACGCAAACATCTTTAGATTGCTAATATCTGTAGTGTCTTTTAATGAGGGCATCGACTCAAGGAGCGTTGGAATTCCGAAGATAGTGTTCGGGTTCTTGCCAATATAATAGTCTAGATTATCGTCGTTAATATCTGGAGTGAGGATAACTTCTCCTCCGCCGCAGATTGGTGCGAGGGTAGAAACTACAAAACCATACGGGCAATCAAATTTGACATAGTCCATCCAAGTATGGAGTTCTTTATCCCACATTTTAACGGCTGAGGCGACTTTAGAATAAATGGCTGAGGCAATAAGGTTTTTATTGGTAAAAACTAGTGGTTTGGGGCCAGATGTGGAGCCTGATGTGAAGGAAATAAGAGCTTCATTGTTTGGTTTAAAGATGTTCCTAGGAATTTTGCCTTGGTATCGATTAGCGATAGTAACAATGTTCTGTTTGCCTAGCCAGAAGCCGTCTAGGGCATGGAACTCGATATCTTCGGTTTGCTCGTCGTCTGGTCCGGCTTCGTCGATAGTACGCCCGTCGAGATTGACGATATACTTGAGAGATTTAACGTTACGCTTGAGATCGCGTATGCGTTTATCTGTGTATTTGTAGGTAATCAAAAGTTTGGAATTGAACTCGTTTAGATAATGGATAAGAGTTTCGCGAGCGGTTTTTTCGTCTAGAAATGCCACAACGGCGCCTATGCGATTTGCTGCCAAAAAAATAAGGACGTTTTCGTACATGGAGCGTCCAGTTGCGACTAGTATGATTTCGCCTTTTTTGATACCTAGTTCAAGAAATGCTTTGGCGAGATTTCTAGCATCTTGCTTTAGCTCTCGGCGAGTAAAGTTTAATTCTTTTTGGTTGATGACTATGCTGTCCCAATGGCGAAAGCTAGAGAGGTTAAATAATGTTGCCACGCTGATGGGCGGGACGAATGGGTCGCGTTTTTGCCCTTTAATCTTTAGCATACTTTATTCCTTTTTAACTCTGTTATTATACCATAGAGTGTGATAGAATGAAAGTATAAGCAAAATAGAGGTATTAGCACTCTTGACATGGGAGTGCTAATTTTGTATACTAGAGGTAGATGGGCGAGTGAACCCAGGAAATACAAAAGGCTCGCTTGAAGAAAGGTATTATGCAAGAAGAGTTTAGTGAAATAATGAATAGATTGTCTGAAAATGCACGTTTTGCGCTGCAAAAGTCAGATTATTACAGTAAAAGATACAATAACGGCTATATGGGGACGGAACACCTGTTACTTGGGATTATGTCGATGGACAACTCTACGGGTGCGAAGATGCTAAGAGAAGAAGGTGTAACAACGGATGAGGTAGAGAAGGCGCTTAATAAAGTGGCGGTAGAGGTGCCAGGCTCCGATATGGCGATGATGTCGCTTTCTGAGGCGGTGATTTTGACACTCCGGATGGCACAAAATTATACTAGGGAACAGGGCTTGACGGTGATTGGGACGGAGCATATACTATACGCTCTACTTTCTCAGCCAAATTCGCGAGCTTCTCTGATTCTTACCGGACTAAAAGTTGACAACGAAAAGTTACTAGATGAGATTGAAAAGTTAGTTGAGGAACAAACTAAAGACGAGAAACTGAAGGCAGAAAAGGCTAAGTACACTAATAGAAAGCAGCTAAAATTCCTCACTCGTTATGGTAAAGATTTGACTGAAGAGGCAAAACAAGGGCATCTCGATACAGTAATTGGACGCGATAATGAGATTGAACGAGTAATCACGGTGCTATCTCGCCGAACAAAATCGAACCCAGTGCTAATCGGTGAGGCCGGTGTAGGCAAGACGGCGATTGTGGAGGGGTTGGCGACTAGGATTGTAAATAATGAGGTGCCGGGAAATTTGATTGGAAAGCATATTTATCAGGTAGATTTGTCGTCTCTGGTGGCTGGTACGAAGTTTCGCGGGGAGTTTGAGGAGCGGATAAAGGGTGTGATTGATGAGGCTACGGGAGATGATTCGGTGCTGCTATTTATCGATGAGATTCATCTTCTGAGTGGAGCCGGTTCGTCGGAGGGCTCGATGGACGCGGCGAATATTTTGAAGCCAGCACTAGCTAGGAATACGATTAACCTAATCGGAGCGACAACTCTAGACGAATACCGGAAGTCGATTGAGAAGGACAAGGCTTTGTCGCGACGATTCCAGACTGTAATGGTAGAAGAGCCGTCTGCTGCGGTAACGCTACGTATTCTCAAGGGGATTAAAGGCCACTATGAGAAACATCATGGAGTAGTAATACCAGATGCGATTTTAGAAACTGCGATTGTGATGGGGCAAAGATATATCAATGATAGATTCATGCCCGATAAAGTGATTGATATTATTGATGAAGCTTCGGCAATTTGCAAAGTGGCGGCAGATAAAAAAGGTGGTGGTAAGTACAAGAAGATGAAAATCGAAAAAGCACAGCTTGAGAATAAGATTTCGGAAGCAGCAGAGAAAGAAGATTACGAAAAAGCCGCTGAGTATAAAACTGAGGCGGCAAGGCTTGAAAAAGAGATTAAAAAGCTAGAGAAATCCGGTGCGAAAAATATGGAGACGCCGAAGCTAACTGAAGAGAATTTAGCTACGGCAGTGTCTCTTAAAACTGGGATTCCGGTGGCAAAAGTACATGGTAGCGAAATGAAGATGCTACTTGGGCTGGAGGACGAACTAAAGAAATCGATTATCGGTCAAGACGAGGCGATAAGTGTGGTCTCGAAGGCTATTCGAAGGGGGCGCTCTGGTATTACTGATTCTAGGCGACCAATCGGCTCATTCTTATTTATGGGGCCGACTGGCGTGGGCAAGACGGAGCTAGCTAGAGTAATTGCCAGAGAAGTGTTTGGGGGTGAGAACGCTCTAATCAAAATCGATATGTCAGAATTTGGCGAAAAGCATAATGTGTCGAGACTAGTTGGTGCGCCAGCGGGGTATATTGGCTATGATGATGGCGGGAAGTTGACGGAAGCGGTACGACGCAAGCCATATTCGGTGATATTGTTTGACGAGATTGAGAAGGCGCATCCGGATGTATTTAACATTTTGCTACAGATTCTAGAAGATGGGGTGCTGACTGATGGGCAAGGAAACAAGGTCAAGTTTAATAATACAATCGTGATTTTAACTTCAAATCTTGGTTCGGCGGATATGTATAGGGAGTCGGAGCTTGGGTTTGCGGCAAAGACGGCGAAAGATAAGAAAGCCCTAGAGGAGGAGTATGAAGAGAATAAATCATACGCGATGAAGGCACTCAAAAAAGTGATGCGACCGGAACTAATTAATAGAATCGATAATATTATAGTATTCCACGCTTTGACGCGGCAGAATGTGGAGAGGATATTTGATAACTTGATTGACGATTTAAGAAAACGTTTAGCGACAAAGGGGATTGGTTTGAAGATTGACGAAGAAGCGAAGGATTATCTAATTAAAGAAGGGTATGATCCGAAGAACGGAGCGAGACCTTTAAGGCGGAAGATTGAAGAGGAAGTAGAGTCGATGCTATCTGAGGAGATTATTGCGGAGAAATTGAAGAAGGGAGATATCCCGACACTCAAGTACATTAATAAAAAACTTAAATTAGTGAATAGTTGACGGGGCTCGTAAAAAACGTTTGCAACCACCCTTCAACTATTAAAAAGAAAGGATTTATTATGACAAAGAATTATTTAGTACCTACGGTAGTAGAGGAAACTAATAAGGGGGAGAGAGCATACGATATTTATTCGCGGCTTTTGAATGATAGAATTGTGTTTCTAGGTGAGGAAGTGAATTCTCACACAGCGAATTTGGTGGTGGCGCAGCTACTATACCTTGCGCACGAGGATAATAAGAAGCCAATTAAGCTCTACATCAATTCTCCTGGTGGTTCGGTGTATGACGGGTTGGCGATTATTGATACGATGAACTATATTGAGCCGGATGTGGAAACGATTGGAATTGGTTTGCAAGCTTCGATGGGAGCGATGCTTTTGTCGTCTGGCACAAAAGGTAAACGCTACTGCTTGCCAAATGCAAGAGTAATGATTCACCAGCCATCATCTGGCACGGAGGGCAAGATCACAGACCAAGAGATTATGTTGCGTGAGGGTGTGTTCCTAAAGAAGCGTCTCGCGGAGATATTTGCGAAGAATACAGGGAAAACATTAGCGCAAGTAGAAAAAGATATGGACCGTGATAACTGGATGAGCGCAGAGGAAGCCAAAGACTATGGGATTATTGACGAGATTATCAAATAGTTGTTGTAAAAAATACAACATAGTTTAGTGAGTTGATGTTTGTAAATCCTTTTGGTTTAGAGAGTAAAATACACTGATTTAAATACATTTGAAACACAGCATGCACGAAGTGTAATGAAGTATAATAAAAATTCTTGCGTGTGCGATTTAGTTTTGGTTTTTTGTAAAAGTATGACATAATGAGGTTATGCAAATTGAATTGTCACAATTTTATGCGCGGCTTGGCGCCATTGCTCTAATTATGCTTCTCGGTTTTTGCCTTGGTAAATGGAAAATGATTAGTACCAAAACCAACCAGGAGCTTACAAATCTTTTACTTACTGTATTTATGCCAGCTTCGCTTTTTGTGGCCTTTCCGAGTGACTATGACGATTCTACGCTGAGTTTGTTTTTATCAGGTCTGGTAGCCGGTGTTTTTGTGATGCTAATGCTAATTGTTCTTTCGAAGATTATATTTAATAGATTGTGGCTCAAGGGTGAACTACGCTACGAATCGCAGTTTGGGTTTATATTTAATAACGCGACGTTCCTTGGATATCCAATCGTTGCCAGTACTTTTGGGCCGACAGGCGTAGTGGCTTACTGTGGGTTTATTATCGCGTTTAACGTGGCTCTGTTCTCCTATGGTATTTGGCTTTTTGAGCGCAAGATTACCACTAGATTGATTAAGAGCGTTGTTGTTAATCCAAATATCATTGCGGTGCTTCTTGGTATGGTGTTATTCTTATCAGGATTACGGTTGCCTAGTTTTGTGACGGACGCGGTGAGGTTTGTAGGCGGAGCAACTACGCCGCTATCGATTATCTGTATTGGTTTTATGTTGTCTAGGGCTGATATGGGGAAAGTTTTTCTTAAATGGCGTCTTAGCGTTACTGCTTTGACGCAGCTAATAATTGGTCCAACTATTACTTATTTTATGCTCACCTGGCTGAGATTTCCGAATGAAGTGATTATGGTTTGTACGCTGATCCAGGCGTTACCTACTGCTACATCACTTGGCCTGTTTGCGACTAAGTATGGCGGGAATAATATCGAGTCATCTGAACTTGTAACAATATCCACAGTGTTTTCTGTCGTTACTATGCCTTTGATGGTTCTGCTGCTTCTTGGATAGTTCGCCAGTAAGTAGGAGTGAGCTGTCGGGGGTATGTCTGCGTATTAGTGGGTAGATGTAGATTGTGATAAAATGAGTATATGATCGAATTATGGACAGATGGTAGCGCTAGCCCTAATCCGGGGCCGGGGGGATTTGCGGTAATTGAAATGGTTAATGGTTCGGCGAAGCCAGTGGTGCTTGGTAACGAGAAAAACTCCACAAATATTCGGATGGAAGGAAAAGCGATGATTGCGGCAATAAATTATGCTAACGGGAGAGAGTGTGAAATCCACTCTGATTCGGAATTTTGGATAAATGTGCTGACAAAGTGGGCTAGTGGCTGGAAGAAAAATGGTTGGAAAAAGAAAACGGGCGAGATAAAGAATCTTGAATTAGTAATAGAATTATATGAACTATATGAGGCTAATCCAGTGAAGCTGATCTGGGTGAGAGGGCACGTGGGAACCGAGTTGAACGAGATGGCGGATGAGTGGGCAAATAAGGCCCGAAAGGGTGCGACACTTTAGAGTTTAAGTAATACGATGATTGAAAAAATGTAAAAATAACATAAAAAACCATTGCACATTCATTACTATCACAGTACAATTGTACTAATGTTTAAAAAACTATAAAGGTAATACATGACAAAAGGATATATCAAACATATAACTGTTGTTCCACTGGGACTACTAACCATGGTTCTTTTATCTGGTCTAGTCTTATCTTCTAGCATTGTCTCTGCCGACAATGATAGCGTAGTGGATCAAGTTAATATCACCGTCCCAGTCTCCTGCACAATGACAGGTACCGGTATGAACTCCCACAATGCTGAAATAGCAAATGGTACCTATACTCCAAACATTGGTACCACCACCCTCCATGCCTTCTGTAATGATAATGAAGGCTTTGCTATATATGCTGCAGGATACACTGGAAATGAAATCGGAGGAACAAATAGTAATAAACTAGTCGGAACAACAGCTTCTGGAAATTCGGTCATTGAATCTGGCATCGCTACATCTGCTGGTAATCCAGATATCTCCAACTGGGCTATGAAACTTACCATGACTCAGGATAGTGGTGATACTACAACTGACAATGTCTTCACCATTGATTCTGCTTCTAATGTGGATCTACCTAGTCAAGCAGAACAGGGCGCTACTAGCGTACCATTCTCGGATTATCACACCGTCCCAAATGAATACACTAAAGTAGCACATAAGAACTCCATGACCGACATGACTACAACTACTGGTGGAGTTAAACTCACCACTACTTATGCTGCATATATATCCAAAACCCAACCCGCCGATACGTACACAGGGCAAGTGATCTATACACTGGTACATCCAGCTACCGAACTAGCCCCACTGGTCTGTAAACCAGGTGGTACCACTGTAGGTACTAACACAAGTACCGACATCAAGTGTATGCAAGATATCACTTCTACCAATAAATCATCTATCTTGTCCTCAATGATTGAAGATCAACAATATACACTAAAAGATAAGCGTGATGGTAAAACCTACACAGTATCCAAACTAAAAGATGGTAATATCTGGATGACTCAGAACTTAGACTTAGACCTAGATTCGTCCAAAACTTATACCAATCTAGATACTGACCTTGGCTGGAATGGTGCCAGTTATACTACTGCTTCTTGGACTCCAGTTTCTGCTACTAAAGCATCTACTGACACCACCTGGACTACCGTCTATGCTGGTCATACTATCCCAGAATCATATGATCCAGGGGAGCTATACTGGAATGGCACCACAACATCAGATTATCAAAGCGACCAGACCTCATCTACTGGTGACTCTCACTATCACCTAGGTAACTACTACAACTGGACGGCGGCTGTCGCTATGAATGATAGCAACTCCTATACAACTAATAATCAAGACGTAAATCAATCCATCTGTCCATCCGGCTGGACTCTACCTAAGAGTGGTAGCAATACAACGAGTGGCTCGTTCAAATACTTATTTGAACAATATGGTTTGGATAGTAGTTCCTATATGACTAATCCTTATATCTGGAATACAGTCATTAAACTTCCTCTGTCTGGTGGTTGGTGTGGTTCGCTTGTGAACGTTGGCTACTACGGCAGCTTCTGGTCTCCTGTCGTCCACGGTTCTGTGCACTCGTACGGCACCCACGCTACTTACAGCGGCCATGTCGACCCCGTCTACTTCGCCCGTCGCCTCTACGGTTTTCCAGTGCGGTGCGTGGCCCGGTAATAGTTTCGATTTCTGGGGGTTTCTTGCTTCCCGCCTTTTCGGGTCCTAGAAAAGAAACGTTATTCTACCGCTTCGCTCGGTAAAGCGCTTTACTAATACTGTATTAGCGATGATACTATATGATATAATCATTAATATGAAGTTATCTGAAGAATTAATATATCGTGGCTTTAAGGCCGAGACCACGGTTGAGAATGTTGAGGAGTTAGACGAGCGAGAGTCGAAGAAGTTTTACTGGGGAGCCGACCCAAGTGCGGACTCGCTAACGATTGGTAATCTAGCAGCACTAATGATGTGCGCATGCTTTGTAAGGCATGGATATGAGCCATACCTACTAGTAGGGGGAGCTACTGGGCAGATTGGTGACCCCAAAGAAAATGGCGAGAGAGATTTAAAATCACTAGATGAAGTGGAACACAATAAACAATGTATCCGTAAACAAATCGAGAGAGTCGTGAATGGGGCGGGTGACGGCTCCGGAAGGGGCCCCCAGAAGGTTTTGCGTAGCAAAAATTCTGGGGAGGGAGAGGAGCCGGCAGGACTCGCCCAGGTCTCTTCGCTCACTATGGTTGATAATTACGACTGGTTTAAGGATATGAAATACCTCGATTTTCTAAGAGAGGTTGGGAAAGCTTTCTCGATGACGCAGCTTCTAGATAGGCAATTTGTGCAGAATCGGATTGGCGAGGGTGGTTCGGGAATTAGCTATGCGGAGTTTTCTTACACTTTGATCCAGGGATATGATTTTTTGCATCTTTATCGTAAATACGACGTTGATTTGCAGCTTTGTGGGGCAGATCAATATGGTAACTGTACGAGCGGGATTCATCTAATTAAGCGTCTAGAAGACGGTAGAGCCGACGTGTGGTCTACGCCGCTAATTATTGATCCGGTAACGGGGCGTAAGTTTGGCAAGTCCGAGGGGAATGCGGTGTGGTTAGCGTCTTCCGATAATGGTAGCGGGAATTATACTTCTGTGTTCGATTTTTATCAATTTTGGCTAAATCAGCCAGATGATTCAGTGGAGTATTTGATAAAGATTTACACTTTGCTTGATAAGGAACAGATTGAAGAGATTTTGGCAT
>JAEEGL010720802.1_pt1 | contig 33285 bp, 28 predicted proteins | sample 9134231 | NCBI WGS metagenome assembly JAEEGL01 (sample SAMN16246548, study PRJNA631951) | gut metagenome | biome: gut microbiome; feature: rumen; material: fiber-attached | host: Bos | place: Iran: Karaj | collected 2018-10 | reverse complement strand
GACTTTGTTCGCGGTCTTGGCGATACCGATGGCGCCTTCCGCAGCCGCGAAGGACTCGTGGCCGGCCAGGAACGCGAATCATTTGGTCTCGTCAGACAGGAGCATAGCGCCAAGGTTGCCATGGCCAAGACCGACCTTACGGTCGTCAGCAACGGAACCCGGGATGCAGAAGGCCTGCAGGCCTTCGCCGATGGAACGGGCCGCGTCCGCCGCCTTCTTGTCGCCCTTCTTGATGGCGATGGCAGCGCCGACGGTGTAAGCCCAGCAGGCATTCTCGAAGCAGATGTTCTGGATGCCCTTTACGATATTATAAACATCAATGCCCTTTTCATCGCAGATCGCCTTCGCTTCTTCGATGGACCCGATTCCGTACTGGGCCAGAGCTGCATTGATCTGGTCTATTCTTCTTTCATAACTCTCAAACAATGCCATGATCTCTTTCCCCCTTCTTATTCGTTTCTCGGATCGATGTACTTAGCGGCTTCTGCGAAGCGGCCATAGGAACCCTTCGCCTTCTCAAGCGCTTCGTTGGCGTCCATGCCCTTCTTGATGTTCTCCAGCATCGGGCCAAGCTTGATGTACTCGTAACCGATGATGGAACCTTCTTCATCCAGAGCCAGACGGGTGATGTAACCTTCAGCAAGTTCCAGATAGCGCGGACCCTTGAGCTTCGTTGCGTAGGTGGTACCTACCTGAGAACGAAGACCCTTGCCCAGATCTTCAAGACCGGCGCCGACCACAAGACCGCCTTCAGAGAAAGCAGACTGAGAACGTCCGTAGATGATCTGCAGGAACAATTCGCGCATCGCTGTGTTGATCGCATCGCATACGAGGTCGGTATTGACAGCTTCCAGAACGGTTCTGCCAACCAGAGCTTCCGCGGCCATCGCGGCGGAATGAGTCATACCGGAGCAGCCGATCGTCTCGACGAGAGCTTCTTCGATAATGCCTTCTTTAATGTTCAGAGACAGCTTGCAGGCGCCCTGCTGCGGCGCACACCAACCGATACCATGGGTGAAACCGGAGATATCTTTAACCTCACGGACATTAACCCATTTTCCTTCTTCGGGGATCGGAGCGCAGCCATGTCTGGCATCGACCTTCACGCAGCACATGTTCTCAACTTCACGTGAATAAACCATATACCTTTTCCTCCTTAAGAAAATAGTTGCATTGCTTTTCTTGATCCAGTAACTAAAGCGGTTTCAGTATAACATACCCGTGAATCAGTGTCAATTCACGGGTATGTATAAATTCTCTTATATAAAGGGTTTACGCCCTCTCGATCCTGATCTCCCGGAGCGGTTTTTCCGGGTAGATGAGCATGGTCCCGACACGGGTCCCACCGTCGGCATAAAGTTCCGCGACGGAGTGATCGATGATCAGTGTAAAGTCGCAAGTACCGGTATCATAGCGCTTGCCGCGGCACAAAGAAAAAGCTTCTTTACCGTAGGCATCCGACCACTCCACCGGTTTCAAGCCCCTGCGGTCCATGTACAGCTGATCCTCCTCATCCAGGCCGAAGCACACGGATTCCTCATCGTTATACAAAGTGATGCGGAAGGGGCCGTCTTCCCGCAGCTGCAGGAGATAAGGCCGTTCCGGATCCCATTCCTTGTTCACATATGCCGAAACGTCCACCGGTTTCTGCGCCAGTTTCAGCCCCTCCGGCGTCTCCACGAGGGACAGACGGCGCGGCAGCGTCATCTGACTGCGGAACCCTTCTTCCGCCGTTGGGACCTGGTTCGCGTAGACCCACTGGGATGCCCAGCTGATCAAGGTGGGTTCCGGAGCGCCATGCCAGGTCGCGGCGGCATAATCATCCCGCGCGATGTTCAGGCGTTCGGGTCCGGTCTCCGGAATGAATGCGCGGCCGTTCCAGTCACCGATCCAATAATAACCGTCGCCCAGCGGCCGTGTACCGACCGCACCCATGCTGATGATGAAGACCCATTTGCCGTCCACCTCTATGATACTGGGGCATTCCCAGATGCAGCCGTCGAATTCTTCGAAAGGTCCGAAGTCCTTTTTGCCGGACCAGTTGATCATATTCTGTGAGCCCATGAAGACAGCGTGGTCGCCAGCGGCCATCACCGCGTTCCATCCACCGAACCAGCCGTTCTCGAACACTTTCGGATCACGGAAGTCCCGCAGGTGGTCATTGCGGATGACAGGGTTGAATTCAAAAGGAACGAACTTCACCGGCGGCTTCTCCGCGGTAAAAGCCTCGCTGAAGGCGATGCTCTGCTGCTCAAAGGAGCCGTGGCTGGTGTACATAAGTACCAGATGGTTTCCCTCCGGATCCGGCTGGCACCCATCGTCCGTACGTACTGCGGAGCCGCTGAAAGCCATACCGTTCTTATCCGGGAACAGAGCGATGGGAAGATGCTCCCAGTGGATCAGATCCTGGGAGATCGCATGGCCCCAATGCATCGGGCCCCAGATCACATCGTCCGGATAGTACTGATAAAACAAATGATACCTGCCGTTTTCATAAACGAGGCCGTTCGGATCGTTCATCCAACCGGCCTCGGGTGTAAAGTGCAATTCTGGGCGATACATCAGTCAAGATATCCTTTCACTGCCAGGAGTTCTGCCGTCAGCACACCGCCGCCGGCCGCGCCGAGCAGGGTATTGTGTGACAGGCACACGAATTTGACATCATACTGTTTATCGGGACGCAGACGTCCGATGGAGACCGCCATGCCATGCTCCAGGTTGCGGTCCAGCTTCGTCTGCGGGCGATTGTCCTCCTCAAAATAGTGCAGGAACTGTTTCGGTGCAGAGGGCAGATCCAGTTCCTGGGCCTGGCCGCGGAATTCCTTCCAGATCCGCTTGATATCTTCGATCTCGGGCTTGCGCTCGAAGGAGGCGAAGACGGCGGCCATATGGCCATCGCTGACGGGCACGCGCAGGCACTGTGTGGTGATGGAAGGTCCATCCGCATCCACGATCAGGCCATCCTCGATATGGCCCCAAAGCTTCAGCGGCTCGACTTCACTCTTCTCCTCTTCCCCGCCGATATAGGGGATGACGTTGTCCACGATCTCGGGCATGGTCTCGAAGGTCTTGCCCGCGCCGGAGATAGCCTGGTAGGTGCAGGCCAGGACCTTGGTCAGTCCATAGATGTCCTTCAGCGGCGTCAGCGGCGGCACATAGCTCTGCAGCGAGCAGTTGGATTTCACGGCGATGAAACCCTTCTTGGTGCCCAAACGCTTGCGCTGGGTGGGGATCACGTCCACGTGGTCCGCGTTGATCTCCGGAACGATCATGGGAACGTCCGGCTCATGGCGGTTCGCTTTATTATTGGAAACCACCGGGATCTCGGCCTTCGCGTAGGCTTCTTCCAGGGCTTTGGTCTCCGCTACGGACATGTTGACCGCGCAGAACACGAAGTCGACCTTCTCCTTGACCGCCGCGATGTCAGACGCGTCCAGCACGACCATCTGCTTGACCAGTTCCGGCATGGGCTCTGTCATGGCCCAACGGGAACCGACAGCTTTCTCATAGGTTTTGCCTGCGCTGCGGGCAGAGGCCGCCAGAGCAGTGATATGGAACCAAGGATGTTCCGCAAGCAGTGTGATGAAACGCTGGCCGACCATTCCGGTCGCGCCGATGATACCGACCCGATAATTATACATTTTGATTTCTCCATATTCATTTTTGAAATCGCCGCAGGCGATTTGGTATGCACCCCATGCACTATATTTTCACAAGCATACCCAGGTGCATATTTCATTATATGTGCATTTTTATGCTCCGTCAATGCGGCGAAACTGACGAAATCCAGAGCCGTAACGAAAGAATTTACTATAATCTCGACAGTAAAAGATCCACGTTGACGGTGCTGTACTCGATCTGCTCTGAAACGCGGCAGATATGCTGGAGATCACGGCCATGAAGGGCGTCCCTCATAGCGATCAGAGCTGTCATATCCTGGGCCAGATTTTTCAGCTCAGCGAAGGAAACTTCCTCCACCCGCTCCAGCTGCCGGTACAGGAAATAGGTTAAGACCCTGTCATAATATGGACCTTGCGGCAGCTTAAGATCCAGCGGCGCCTCCATCAGCTCAGCCAGTTCCCCCGGCCAGTCCGCATCCACCGCTTCCGTCTTCTTGAGGCGCTGCCAGAATGCCATGTCCGGACGTTTCGGCTGAAACAGGATCGGCTCCGCGGGCAGACCCAAGGTTTCGATCAATTCCTCGATGGCCCAGGTCCCATCCGGATCCTCGGACAGGAACGTCAGGGGCTTTTCACATTCTGTCAAGAGCTCCGCGGCCGCTTCACAGCACAGACCCACGCCCCAGAATTCATGCTCCTGCACGTCCAGGAAGAACCGGGGATGCAGGGCACAGATATCGCAGAGCGCTTCTTCTCCCAAGCCGCAGATGATGTCACACAGACCGTCTTTGCGCAGCAAGGGGCAGAAACCCGCTTCATTCAGACCGAAATACGCACCGTCCTCGTTGAACGACATGGCGGCACGGATCCGGTCGCCCAACGCGCCGGGCACCTGCTCATAGTAGAAGGCCGTTTCGTCGTCGATGTCGATCTCCCAGGTTTTGCAGCAGGTGTTGGTACAGGCACCGGCTTTACATACGAACCGGTCATAAAAATCAGGTCGAAAGATCATGGCTCTTCACGCACCGGGGAGACCCGCAGTTTCCAACGTCCGCTGATCAGATAGATGCTGCCGATGACGAAGGGCATGAGCCCGGCGAACGCATTGCCATACCAGAACCCCCGAATGCCCCAGTTCAGGTAAACACCCAGCAGCAGCGCAAAGCCGATGCGGCAGATGATACCGTCCAGGATGGCGACTGTCAGGTTCAGGGCGGAATTGCTGGATCCGTTGATCAGTGCGAAGTTTGCGGGACGCAGGCTGGCGCCGGCATACTGGATCAGCGCGACGGGGATATACGTCAAAGCCAACGTCAAGACCGCTTTGTCCGTCGTGAACAAGCCAAACAGCCACTCCGGCTTGAAGATCGTCAGGACCGCCATGATGATCGCCGGGACCAGGACCACAAAGAAGGCTGTGAATACCACCTTCGGTACACGCTCCGTCTTGCGGCGGCCCAGCGCCTGGGCGATCATGGCACCGCCCGCGGACGAGACCGCCTGCGACACGATGTTGATGACGCTTTCCAGTTTGCGCGCTACGCCCGTGACAGCGACGGCTTCCACACCGTAGCTGTTGACGTAACTGTTGACGAACAGCATGGAGAAATGGATCGCCGCCGACTGGATGACCATGGGGATGCCCAGAGACATCAGCGGTTTGAAAACGTCGCCGTAGATCCGGAAACTGTGCGGTTTGAAGTCAAAGCGGATCTCCGCCCGGTTTTTGTACAGCAGGCGCAGGGCGAAGATGAAGCTCACCGCCTGGCCGATGACAGTGCCCAGCGCGGCGCCGAAAGCCCCCATTCCAAGACCTGCCACAAAGACCAGGTCCAGAATGATATTGATGATCGAAGCGATCGCGATGAACATGAAAGGATGGCGGGAATCACCCATGCCGCGCAGGATCGCGGAGACCAGGTTATAGCCGTAGATGAATACCAGACCGGAAGCGCAGGTGATCACGTACTCCCGTGTCATCTTCCAGGAAGCTTCCGGCGTGTTCAGCCAGTTCAGGATCTGCTTGTGCAGGCCGAAGATCAGCACCATCATGACCACCGCCGCGGAGATCAGCAGGGTGAACAGGGTGCCCACCATCCTGCCGACACGGTCGTACCGCTCTTCCCCGATATACCGGGAGATGGTGATCTGGCCCGCATTGGAAAGACCCATGGCGATGAATGTCATCATCATGAGCAGGTCGCCGCCGATGGAGACCGCGGCCAGGCCGTTGGGGCCGACGAAGCGGCCGACCACCATCATGTCGACCATGTTGTACACGGTCTGCAGAAGACCGGATAAGAACAGCGGCATCGCGAATTTCAGCAATGTTTTCGGAACCGATCCCACTGTTAGATCGCGGATCAGTTCATTCCTTTTTGTTTCTGCCATCAATATGTCCCCTCAAATAATTAAGTCTTTAACTATTGTAACGGACCTGCAGCGGTTTGTAAATAGGAAAAATCAACAGTTTTTACTGGACAGTTGACTTTCGTTTCTCCCATCTGCCGCTCAGGAAATAGGGGAAGATCACAAGGCCGTACCCGTAGCTTGCGATGGCGGAGCCATACCAGAAGCCCTGGATTCCAAGTCCGAGAATCACCCCCATAAGATAGGTCAGACCAATACGCAGGATAAAGCCCTCGACCACACCCATCATGAAATTCATCTGGGAATGTCCCAGGCCGTTGATGAAGCCCAAACTAGGGCTGCGGACCGCGAATCCCATGAAGGTGATGGCGGACACCGGCGCGTACAGCCGCGCCATCCGCAGCACATCTTCTGAATTGTTGAACAGGCCGAAGACCCATTCCGGAAACAGTAATATAATGATGCTCAGACTGCTGACGAAAACAAGGTCCACGAAGAAGACCCGCCAGAACGCCTGCTTGATCCGATCCATCTTACCGGCGCCGAAGCATTGGCCCACCATGGCCGAACTCGACACATTCATGGAATTGGCGACGATCAAGGCCAAACTGGTCAGCCGGTTGCCAACACCTGTGACGGCCGATGCCACGACCCCGTAGGAATTGATAAAGGAGCTGACGAACAAGGCGGAAATGCTACTGGCACTGGTCTGGATCGCGATCGGGACGCCCAGACGGATGATGGTCTTCACGATCCGTCCATCCGGGCGGAAGCTGCGAAGCGCAAAGTCAAAGGAAAAAGCCTCGCGGCTCCGGTACAGGTATACGATGGAAAGCAGGAGGCTGATCCCCTGACTGATGACTGTCGCCAGCGCCGCACCCAGCGCACCCATCCTGAAAACAGCGATCAAGAGCAGGTCCAGGACGATGTTGATGACCGTGCTGATGGCCACGAAGATCATGGGGTGGCGGGAATCGCCCATGCCCCGCAGGATCGCGCTGACCATGTTGTAACCCAGCGTAAAGACCAGGCCGATAGAACAGCAGATGATATAATCTCTCGCACCGGAAGCCGATTCCACCGGGGCGTGCAGCACCCGAAGCAGCCACCCGGAGAATCCCAGACTCAGCACCGTCAACGCCGCACTCAGGATCAAAATGCTGGAAAACAGCGTTCCGATGACTCGATTGAGGTCCTCTCTCCGACCCGCGCCGACGTACTGGGATACGATGATCTGACCGGCCGTGGCGAATCCCATACCCAGGAACATGAAGAAATGCAGCACGTCGCCGCCGATGGCCACAGAAGACAGACCCACACTGCCCACGAACTTACCGATGATGATCATGTCCGCCATATTGTAGGCGGTCTGCAAAAGGTTCGACAGCATGATCGGAAAAGCGAATTTCAAAAGCAAGGGCGTGACCGGTCCGTGCGTCAGGTCCTTGATCAATGATTTCTGGCTCATAATATACTCCTGATAAAGAAAAAGAATGCCGCTCTCTAAAGCTCGGCATCCCAACTGCTCTTTTGTTTCATCTTACTGTAAAACATGATCTCTGTCAAGGCATCTGCAATTGACTTTTCCTTGAACTATGGTATCATGAAGCCAACACTATATCTCAATAAAGGAGTACGCGAGATGAAGTATTATGTTAACATCCAAGCCCCCTTTGAGGGCAATGGCAGCAAGGAACGCCCGTTCCGTCACATCAACGACGCCGCCCGCATCGCCCTTCCGGGGGATGAAGTCCTGGTGGCACCCGGTATCTATCGTGAAACTGTCGATCCCCGGCATGCCGGCAAGGAAGACGCCCGCATCACCTATCGTTCTATAGAGCCCCTTGGCGCTGTCATCACCGGTGCTGAGCCTTTGTGCGGCTGGACGCCGTACCAGGGCGACGTATGGACCGCCCGTGTGAACAATGGCGTTTTCGGCGCCTACAACCCCTATACCACCTACGTCTGCGGCGACTGGTATTTCGCACCAACCGTCCGTCACACCGGTGCCGTCTTCTTCAATGACGCGATGATGTACGAGACCGTGACGCTTGAGGAATGCATCGCTGCCGAGGCAGATCCCTGCGCATGGGACGCCGAGGCTTCCACCTGGAAGTGGTACACCGAGCAGGATGGCGATGAGACCGTTCTGTACGCCAACTTCCACGGCAAGGACCCGAACCAGGAAAAGACCGAGATCCTGGTGCGCCGCAACTGCTTTATGCCGGAACAGGAAGGGATCAGCTACATCACTGTCAGCGGTTTCGATATCAATAAAGCCGCGACCACATGGGCTCCGCCGGCCGCTTATCAGGATGGTATGATCGGTCCGCACTGGTCCAAGGGCTGGATCATCGAGGACTGCGAGATCTGGGGCAGCAAGTGCTGCGGTATCTCCCTGGGCAAATATCTCGACCCGGAGAATGACATGTACTTCTACACCAAGCGCGTCAAGAGTCCGACCCAGATGGAGCGCGACGCTGTCTGCCGCGGTCAGTATCATGGTTGGCTGAAGGAAAATATCGGCAGCCACATCATCCGTCGCTGCAACGTCCATCATTGTGAACAGACCGGTATCGTCGGCCGCATGGGCGCGGTCTTCTCCACCATCGAGGACTGCCATATCCACCATGTCTGCAACTCGCAGCAGCTGGGCGGCGCCGAGACCGCCGGTATCAAACTGCATGCTGCCATCGACGTTACGATCCGCCGCAACCATATCCACAACTGCATCATGGGCGTATGGCTGGACTGGGAGGCACAGGGTGCCCGCATCAGCCAGAACCTGATGTACAACAACCAGAAGCCGGAAGGCGTCGGACATGCGATGGGCGCCATGTTCAACTGCGACGTCTTCGTGGAAGTCGGCCATGGTCCCACATTGGTCGACAACAACATCCTTCTTTCCAAGATCTCCTTCGTCCTGCCGTCTCAGGGACAGGCTTTCGTCCACAACCTGGCCTGCGGATCCTTTGGTCTGATCAACTCCGGCGTCGACAGCGTCATCAACGGACAGCGTGAGCCGCGCTACACGCCGTACCACATCCGCCATCGTACCGAAGTCGCCGGCTTCATGACCATCCTGCATGGTGACGACCGCATCTACAACAACATCTTCTTCCAGAAGTACCCGGTCACGGATCCGGAGAAGACCCCGCAGAACAACGATTACGAGGTCGTCGGTACCGCCTGCTTCGATATCTTCCCATCCTATGAGGAGTGGTACGCCAACTTCCAGATGGGCGAGGAGCCGCACATGGGCAAACTGGCGCTGACGCATTTCGGCCATCTGCCGGTCTGGGTCGATGGCAATGCTTATCTGAACGGTGCTGACATCAGTAAGCACGACACCAACTACGTCGCGCCGGAAGCCACGGACGTATACTGCGACCTGGTCGAAGAAGATGGCGCTCTGGTGCTGAAGACCAATATCTATGATCTGATCGGTGATTTCCGCACCGGCGTGATCAATTCCGATATCCTAGGCAAGGCTTTCGAGCCCGAGCAGCGCTTTGAGGAGCCGGATGGCACCGCCATCATCTTCAATACGGACTATTTCGGCAACCATGCCGGCGTTTCCGTGATCCCCGGACCGTTCGTCGAAGGCGGCACATCGATCCGTGTATTGTAAGGGAGACTCTTGATGAAAAAAACGATCTTAAAGCAATATGCCCGTCTCATCGCGACGATGGGCGGCAACGTGCAGAAAGGCCAGGACGTGATGATCAATGCGTCTCTGGATCAGCCGGAATTCGTGCAGATGCTGGTGGAAGAATGCTACCGCGCCGGCGCCCGTAAGGTGCGCGTCGACTGGAGCTATCCCTCCTTGACCAAGGTCCACGCCCGCTGGCAGAAGGAAAAGGTCCTGTCCGAAGTGACCGAGTGGGAACGTGCCCGCATGCAGGAGATGGTCGATCGTCTGCCTGTGCGCATCTTCCTGGCCAGCGATGATCCGGACGGCCTGAAGGGCATCAACCGCAAGTTCTTCGGCGCCATGCATAAGCGAGCGGCCTTGATGAAGCCCTATCGTGACGCCATCGACAAAAAGCATCAGTGGTGCATCGCCGCGGTGCCGGGCGAAGCCTGGGCCAAGAAGCTGTCCCCCAAGCTGAGCCGCCATCAGGCCGTTGAGCAGCTATGGAAAGACATCCTGCTGACCTCCCGTGCGTATGGTGAGACCTTCGGTCCGGACCCGGTCGAGAACTGGGTCAAGCATAACGAGGACCTGAAGGAACGCTGCAAGTACCTGAATTCTCTGAATCTGCGCAAGCTGTGCTACCGCTCTGCCAACGGTACCGACTTCACCGTCGAGCTGATGCCGGAAAGCCGCTTCCATGGCGGTTCCGATTTCACGCTGAACGGTGTCGAGTTCAACCCGAACATCCCTTCTGAAGAAGCTTTCACTTCTCCGGATCGCCGTACGGCCGAAGGTATCGTCTACTCCACCAAGCCCCTGTCCTACAGCGGCCAGCTGATCGAAAACTTCTGGATCCGCTTCCAGGAAGGCCGCGCCGTGGAATGGGATGCCGAAAAGGGCAAGGATGTACTGGACTACCTCATCAACATGGACGAAGGCAGCCACTATCTGGGTGAAGTCGCCCTGGTACCGAAAGAGTCGCCGATCAACACCTCCGGCGTCCTCTTCTACAACACGCTGTTTGATGAAAACGCCGCCTGCCATCTGGCGCTCGGCGCAGGCTTCAACGAATGTGTCGAAGGTTTCCAGAACCTGTCAGAAGAAGAGCTGGCGGAAAAGGGTCTGAACGATTCTCTGAGCCACACCGACTTCATGATCGGCTCGGATGACCTGGCCATCGACGGTATCACCGAAGACGGACAGACCATCGCCATCTTCCGTGACGGGACCTGGGCGTTCTAAGTTCCCTGCAAAGTTAAAGAGCTGAAGTGATCCAAATCGGATCTCTTCAGCTCCTTTTTTATTTGAAACATAATGTATTTCAGTACTCCGGTATCGTGAGTTCCGGCATGGGCTGACCGGAGAAGTCCGCCTCAAACAGTTGCGCGGTCTTCTCAGGATTTGCGTAATAGGAAGAGAGGATCCGCACATCGCAGCATTTCTGCAGGTGCTTAAAAGTCTCTGCATCGTAGTCTTCCCGGAAGCTGATACCCACCGGCTGCGGTACGGCGCATTTCTTGATGTAGCAATACAGTTCACGCAGCCAGCGTTTTTCATAGTACCGAGCCATGATCAGGTCCTCCGCCTCGCTGCGGTACACGCCGAACGGTTTATTGCAGGTCTCCCAGAGCACGATGCGGTCGTCGTCCTTGTGATCGATGCAGACGTCCTGCAGGAAGGGCTCATAGTACCCTTCCTTATATTTCCAGCTGAGATCCGGGACCAGCTGCTCCAGGTACGTGCCGCCACAATCGAACCAGGCATCATGCCAACGATTGAACAGGCATTCGATCACCTTAAGGCCCAAGGAAGCGCAAAGCTCCAGCCTTTCCTCGTGCTGCTTTCGATACTGCTTCGGCGAACGCTGATAGGCTTCAAAAGAATGCGTGATCCTGACAGCGTTCCTGTCCGGATGCTGTTTCAGGATGGCGGACAGTTCCGCGGCCATCGTCGCAGTATCCGTCCGGCGCCAATGGTCGATCAGCATGTTGGAGATCGAAGGATGATAGTCAAACGCTTTGATATTGGTGATATCCATCTGTTTTCCCTCCTCAGCAGAAATCATTCATGATCTCCAGACCGGGACGGATCTGACCGTTCTCGTCCAGGAAATTGAATTGTCCCATGTCCGTCTGGATACCACCATGATCCGGCGTATGAAGATCTGCCACGCCGCTGTGCGCCAGGGCGTGCACCACGAAGCCGATGTTCCGTTTTTGATATTCTGTCAACGTCGCCCGGATGTTTTCCGCAAAGACTTCATCGTCGATGGACCCCCAGCAGCATTCCGTCACCAGCAAAGGTTTCCCGACCGAGGCGGCGAATTCCTTCTGCCAGTCCAGATGCTCGATCACGCGGCGGCACGCTTCTTCATATCGCTTCACATTCGGGAACCGCTGCAGATAGGGATGGACCAACAGTACGGAACTGAAGGGTTCTACCATCTCCAGCATCTCTTTTCTGGGCGCGCCGTGGATCGATACGCCGATATACTGACTGACGCCGATCTCATCCAGACAGGCGCGCATGTCGGCAAGCCAACGGGTATCGCTGTCCACCACCGGCTGCGCTTCTTCAAAGCTGCAGCTGAATGAATAGGGCTCGTTGCAGAGATCCCAGATCAGGATCCGTTCATCCTCTTTATGTGCGCCACACACGTCCTGCAGATACTGACGGTAGAACTGATCCTCCGTGTCCATCGTCCTGAGCAGACGCTCCATGAATATGCCGCCGTTGTCACAAAACGTGTTGTGCCAGCGGTTGAACAGACAGGCGATCACTTTCAAGCCCAACCCATCGCAGATCTTCAGCGCCTCTTCAAAATGATCCAGGAACTCGTCCGGCACGCGGACGTACGCGTCCCAGGAAAGCCAGAGGCGTATGGTATTGATCCCGGGAAAAGCCTTTTTCCCCCATCCAAGTTCGCGAACAAAGGCCGCCCCGTCGAACCATCGCCAGGCTTCATAGCTGTTGCTGGCGTAGCCGGGCTGATAATTGAACCCGCGGACCGCACTCATCGAGTCGACTTGATACATAGAGTCCTCCTTTATCGTCGCAAATACTCCGCCGACACCGGAAAATTGAAATAGGTGTCCGGATAAGGCTCGTTCTCTAAGGTGAAATGCCACCATTCGCAGTCCAGCGGCTTGAAGCCATTGCGGACCATGACCTTCTGCAGCATCATGCGGTTGGCGAATTGTTCATCGGTGATGCCGCGATAGTCCGGGTGGGAAAGTTCACTGAAAAAGTCAAAGGGGCCGCCCATATCCACTTCTTTGCCGGTCTTCATGTCCAGCAGCGTCAGATCGACCGTGCTGCCGCGGCTGTGGCCGCTCTTTTTAGCGATATAGCCTTCGACAAAGAGCGCACCCTTTTCCAGATCCGGGTAAAAATATGGCTTCATGCGGACGTCCTGATCCTCGATGCCCCAGAGCACGAAATGCTTGACCGCGCAGGCCGGACGGTAGGCGTCGAACACCTTCAGCCGGTATCCCTGCACGAACATTTCGTTGCTGACACCTTTCAGAGCCCTGGCCGCTTCCTTCGTCAAAAGCGCCACCGGCTCCTCATACCCATCGATCCGATCACCGATGAAGTTATAGGTCGAATAATAACGGATCTCCTGGATGATGTGCGGTATGTACTCAGCAAGCACGACAAAGCCTGATGGGTCCATCGTGACGTCGTTTTTATATTCAGCCCTCATGTTTCAGCTCCTATTGATAGATTCTACAGTTTGCCGGACGTTTTCAAACTCCTCCGGCAGGAGTTTCTGCAATTTGCGGTCGTAACTGAACAGGCCATTGGTCTCATCCTCCACGTCAGAGACCTGGGTATAGACCACCGCGCAAAGTCCTTTGTGGATCAGCGGTATCAGCTTCTTTTCATACATTTGCACGATGGCCTCTGCCAGTGACGGCCGGTCTTTGAACTTACGGTACCCGTACACGTATTCCGGGTTGAAGGCATGCCCATCCGGCCGCCAGGCCAGTCCGCCGCATTCACTGAGCACGAAGGGTCGGTCCGTTTTATGTACCCGCAGTTTAAAGAAATAATTATGGCAGCTCTCCACGTCGGTCTTGAGTCCGCGGGGATGGAACCAGCCGGAAGCCGTATCGATCCAGCGGGTATCGTCCTCATGGCGCAGCTGCATGTAGGCTTCCGTACCACAGAACTGCCCCCAGCCTTCGTTGAAAATGGTCCAATACACGATGGATGGATGCTCCTTCAACTGCCGCACAGTCGCGATCATACCTTCTATGAAGCGTTTGCGGGAGACAGCATCAGTGTGCAGTTTTCGATCTCTGCGACGGAGCACGCCAATGGTCGGCAGGAACGTATCCCGCTTGAAATCATAATCGCCGTTCTGCACCATGTCCTGGAACACCGCGATGCCCAGCCGGTCGCAATCATAATAGAACAGCTCCGGCTCCACCTTGATGTGCTTGCGCAGCATGTTGAAGCCCAGCGCTTTGACCTTAAGGATCTCCTCCTCGAACTGGGCGGGATCTGCCGGGGTCCACAGACCGTCCGGCCAGTATCCCTGGTCCAGCAGGCCGTGGAAGAAATATGGCCTCCCATTTAAGCACAGCCGTGGGATGCCATCGATGGTCTTGGTTTCCAGGGTGCGCAAAGCAAAATAGCTTTCCACCGCATCACCGGAGGCAGCCTGCACGGCAAATCGATATAAATACGGATCTTCCGGACTCCAGAAACGTGGATGTCGGAGGATGATCTCTGCCCGGCCGTCCATGAACGGCAAGTTCTGCGACTCAAACATGACCCGGCCTTCGGAGATCCCCTCTGTGAAGATCGTTACGGCCCAGTCGCCGCTCTCTTTTTGCACACTCGTCGTGTGGACCGCCTGAATATATGCCTGCGGCACCGTCTCCATCCATACGGTCTGCCAGATGCCGGAACAGGGCGTGTACCACATGCCGCCGCGTGTCAGGGACTGCTTGCCATAAGGGTATTCAAAAGTGCCCAGATGATCGTGCACCTGGATCACCAGTTCCGCAGGGCCCTTCTCGGGCAAAAGCTCCGTCAGCTCCGCGGTGAAGGCTTCATATCCGCCCTCATGCGTGTAACCATTGTCACTCGTGCCATGCACCAGCGGTGCCCGCCGTCCATCCACCCAGACCACGGTCGTCTGATCCGCCGCGCCAACGTGCAGCAGCACCCGTTCTCCACTCTTACCAAACGGTGGATCCAGGCGCAGCCGGTACCACAGAAGACTACCGTCCGGTACCGCTTCTTCGATGCCGGATAAGGCAGACTCCGGCACGAACGGGACGCGGATCTTCCGTTCATAGCGCTGGGGCGGCCTTTCATCCGACGTGATGGCAAAATCCCACCAACCGTTCAAGTTACGAAAACTGTCCCGCACCATCTGCGGTCTAGGATACTGGGGCCAGGGCTGTGCATCCGACCGGAGCAGCGCCTCGCCCTGTACAGTCAATAATCGTTCCATTCTATTCCTGATCTTCTTTCTGCAAACGATTCCATGCATAGATCAACCAAGGCTGCCGGCCATCACGCAGGAATAGCGGGATCACGTCCAATGGTGCATCCACGGTGATCCTCTGCCCACCTTCGAACACTTCTCCGGTCGGCACATAGGTCCAGGAAGCGCCTGCCGGCAGATAGACCGCCCGTTCATAGGCTTCTTCCTGGCAGACCGGTGCCACCAGGATGTCCTTGCCGAACAAGTACTGGTCTTTGACCTCCCAGGCAGCGGCGTCTTCCGGGAATTCGTAGAACAGGGTTCGCATGACGGGCGTACCCTTCTCGTGCGCTTCCGCCATCATGGCACGGGTGTAATCCCGCATGGCTTCCCGCAGGAAGATATACTTCTTCATGATCCTGAAGTTTTCTTCTCCATAGCTCCAGATCTCGTTCGGAGCGCCGGTCCACTCGCGGACCTCACCCGATCTGTCGACTACCTGGCTGTGGGGGTTGCGGGACCCATGGATCCGCATGACCGGGCAGAAGGTACCGTACTCGAACCAGCGGATCAGCAGCTTGCGGAAGCTCTCCTCTTCCACGTTGCCGTTATGGAAACCTCCGATATCCGTAGTCCACCAGGGGATGCCCGCCAGCCCCATGTTCAGGCCGGCGCAGATCTGCTTGCGGAAGTCCTCATAAGTCGACATGATGTCCCCGGACCAGACCAGCGCACCGTAGCGCTGCGAGCCTGCCCAGGCACAGCGGATCAGATTGACGATGTCATCCTGGCCGTCCGCCTTCTGACCTTCATAGAACAATCTGGCATATTCCCGGGGATAGATGTTGCCGGTCTCCAACACTGAGCCTGCCGCGTAATGATAATTCTCATAGGCATAACCGCGGAACTCCGGCTCCGCTTCATCCAGCCAGAAGGTCTTGATGCCCAGAGAACCATAATTCTCTTTGATCTTGTTCCAGACATATGCTCTCGTGCGGGGATTGGTCGGATCCATGAAGACGTTGTTGCCGTGGAAATCCATCTGCACATCTACACCGGAGCCCACGCGGACCAGCATGCCCTGCTGCTTCAGCTCATCGTAGTTCTCACTGCGCCAGTCGACCTGCGGCCAGATGGAGACCATGGTCTCGATGCCAAGATCGTGCAGTTCGCGCACCATCGGCTCGGGATCCGGGAAATATTCCGGATCGAACTTCCAGTCGCCGCAGCGCAGCCAGTGATAATAGTCGATGACCAGCACGTCCACCGGCACACCCAGTTCATGGTACTTCCGGGCGATCTCCAGTACCTGCTCCTGGTTATAATAGCGCAGTTTGCACTGCCAGAAGCCCAGACCGTACTCCGGCATCATCGGTGCCGTACCAACGACCTTGGCATAGTTTTCTTCGATCGCGGCAGGCGTATCTCCTGCAGTGATCCAGTAGTCCAGCTGACGAGTGGTCTCTGCGATCCATTCCGTCACATTCAGGCCGAAATGCACTGCACCGATCGCCGCATTGTTCCACAGGAAACCATAGCCGCGGCTGGAGACCATAAAGGGGACACTCGCCTGGGAATTGCGGTGCGCCAGCTCCAGGATGCAGCCCTTCAGATCCAGGCGCTCCTGCTGATACTGGCCCATGCCGAAGATCTTCTCTTCCGGATCGGAGATAAAGCTGGCCTTCAGACGGTATCCGCCGCCAGGCAGCGGTTGGAACAGGCGGGCCTTCTTCTCCAGTGCACTTCCGTTCGTGATCTCCTGCAGCAGGATCTTTCCTTCCGCATTTCTGAAAGTGATCTGCAGGGCACGGCCCCACTCCTGTACATGCAGATCGGCAATGATCTTACCATTCCGGATCGATGCGTCCCAATCCCCGATCTCGATCCGGACATCTTCCACCGGATCCACATCCAGCAGAGCCGCACTGCCGGGCTTGATTTCCCCTAAAAACGTGGATCGCACCCGAAAACTGTCCGGCCCCCAAGGTGTGATGACCAGAGTTTCTCCGTTTTCTCTAAAGACAACTTCAGAACCTTTTTGCTCAAAAAAACGCATAGCAATATTTCCTTTCCTGGAGTTTCATGGTAAGATAGAAGCAACTAATCAGTCAGGAGGTACATCATGAGATTCGGTATCTGCACCACCCCGGAACACATGGAAGAAGCCGCCGCTTTAGGCTTTGATTATATCGAACTGGCCGCCAGCTCCCTGCTGTCGCTGCCACAGTCCGTCAGGGAACAGATCTGCCTGGCGCCTATCCCCGTCGAGACCTACAACGTCCTCTTCCCGGGCGATATCCGTCTGTTCTACGGGACCCCCGACGAGGACATCCTCTCGTATCTGGAAAACACGTTCCGGCTCATCCATCATCTGGGCGGGCACCTGGTCGTTTTCGGCAGCGGCAAGTCGCGCTCCATTCCCGAAGGCGTTCCCTTCGACGAAGCCTTTGCCCGTCTGACCACTGTTACGCAGATGATCTGCGACGTCGCACAGACCTATGGGCTCCAGGTCGCGGTGGAACCGCTGCGGTATGAGGAAACCAACATCATCCACACATTGACGGAAGGCGCTCTTCTCATGCAGGCGGCGGACCGCAAGAACGCCGGCCTTCTGGCGGACCTGTACCACATGTGCGCCAACCACGAGGCACTGACGCAGATCAACGTGGTGCCGAAGCTCTCCCACGTCCACATCTCCTCCATCGGCCGCGGCGTACCGGTCGCTGAAGAAGCCGCGTATTATCAGGCATTCTTCGACCGTCTGAAGGCCAACGGCTACGACGGACGCATCAGTATCGAGGGTCGGATCGAAGATTTTTCCCGCGAAGCCGCGGCAGGCCTTGCGGTACTGAAAAGTTTGTCTTGATCAAATTTGCCCCCATTATAGCATAGTCTTTGTTGTTTTCAATATATATGAAACGAGGAAAACCATTTTATGCTGGAACTTAAAAACATCTCCTTCGGCGTCGAAGATGACGGTCAGGAGAAGGAGATCATCCGGGACGTCAGCTTGACGCTGCCGGACAACAAACTCATCGTAGTCACAGGGCCGAACGGCGGCGGCAAGTCCACCCTGGCCCGCATCATCGCCGGGATCGAGACCCCTTCTTCCGGGCAGATCCTGATGGATGGTGCGGATATCACCCATCTGTCCATCACGGAACGGGCTAAAAAAGGTATAGGCTTTGCCTTTCAGCAGCCGGTGCGCTTCAAAGGCCTCCAGGTCCTGGATCTGATCCGTCTGGCCGCGGGCAAACATCTGACAGTGGTCGATGCCTGCTCCTATCTGTCCAAGGTCGGCCTGTGCGCGCGGGACTACATCAACCGCGAAGTCAACAGCAGCCTCTCCGGCGGCGAACTCAAGCGCATCGAGATCGCCACGGTCCTGGCCAAGGCCCCGTCGCTGGCCATCTTCGACGAGCCCGAAGCCGGCATCGACCTGTGGAGCTTCCAGAATCTGATCGAAGTCTTCCAGCGGCTCAGAGAGCACATCAAGGATTCTTCCATTTTGATCATTTCCCACCAGGAACGCATCCTGAACATCGCGGACGAGATCATCGTCCTGCGTGACGGCCAGCTGGTCCGCAGAGGGTCCCGCGACGAGATCCTGCCGGAACTGATCGGCACCAGTGCCGCGATCCCCGCCTGCCGCGTCACGGAAGAAAGCGAGGCGATGTGAGATGGTACAATTCGGTAATATCCAGATCGATGAGATCCAGATGCGGCTGCTGCAGGAGGTGGCGGATCTGCACTCCGTACCCGAAGGGGCATTCAACATCCGTTCCAACGGCAAGTCGGCCGCCCGCTTCTCCACCGCCAATATCGAGATCGAACCCAAAGAAGGCGGCAGCGGCATCGACGTGCACATCAAGCCAGGGACCAGGAATGAAAGTGTCCACATTCCCGTGGTCATGACACAGTCCGGCCTTACGGAACTGGTCTACAACGACTTTTACATCGGCGAGGGTGCTGATGTTACCATCGTGGCCGGCTGCGGTATCGACAACTGCGGCCCCAAGGATTCCGAGCACGACGGTATCCATCGCTTCTACGTGGGCAAGGGCGCCAAAGTCCGCTATGTAGAAAAGCATTACGGATCCGGTACGGGAACCGGCAAGCGCATCCTCAACCCCGGCACAGAAGTCTACATGGAAGAAGACAGCACCATGGAGATGGAGATGGTGCAGATCAAAGGTGTGGACGATACCGACCGCACCACCACCGCCGATCTGGCCGCTGGGGCGAAACTGGTCGTACGGGAACGGCTGATGACCCATGACAAGCAACGCGCCATCAGCACCTATGTAGTCAACCTGAACGGGGCCGGTGCCACGGCTGATGTGGTCTCCCGCTCCGTCGCCCGGGATGATTCCTATCAGAAATTCGATGCCAAGATCATCGGCAACGCGCCTTGCTCCGGCCACACGGAATGTGACTCCATCATCATGGACAACGGCCGTATCCTGGCCGTCCCGGGGCTGGAGGCCAACGACGTGGACGCCGCCCTGGTACACGAAGCCGCCATCGGCAAGATCGCCGGCGACCAGATCATCAAACTGATGACACTGGGCCTTACCGAGCAGGAAGCCGAAGAACAGATCATCAACGGATTCTTGAAATAATTCCATAAAGGAGGTTTTGCAGTGAAAACGATCCACTACCCCGAACGGTTCACCCGTTCCGACCTGAAGATCGACCCGCCGGAGATCCGCGATCAGAAGATCGAGGCGCTGGTCGAAGCCATGACCATGGATGAGAAATTCTCCTTGCTGGGTGGTTCCGTAGAACCGGCCGACAAGGGCAAGATCGGCAACGCAGGCTATCAGTGGGGCGTGCCGCGTCTGGGTATCCCCGAAGCCGTCATGTACGATGGACCTGCGGGCATCACCGGCGTCGTCGAGACCACGGGTCTGCCTCAGCCATCGCTTCTGGGCTGCACCTGGGATGATGATATGGCCTATGAATTCGGCCGCATCGCTGCCAGTGAAACAGCCGCCTGCTCCGGCAACTATCTGCTGGCACCGCAGGTCGACGTCATCCGTTCCCCGCACTTCGGCCGCAACAAGGACATGAAGGCTGAGGACAGCTATCTGGCCGGGCGTCTGGGTGTCGCGGAGACCAAAGGCTGCCAGGATCAGGGTGTCGTCGCTACGATCAAGCATTTCGCCGTAGCCAACACCTTTGGCCGCACGTTCTTCAATTTCCCGAACAACATGGTCGATGAACAGACGCTGCATGAGCAGTACACCCGCACCTTCGAGATGGCCATCCGTGAGGGCGATGCCGGCAGCGTCATGAACTCCTACAACCGTGTCAACGGTCCGTATATGTCCGCCAACGCCCCCATGCTCAAGGGCATCCTGCGCGATCAGTGGGGCTTCAAAGGTTCTGTCATGAGCGACTGGGGGTCCGTCCATGGTTTCACCGCGAACTGCGGCATGGACATGGAGATGCCCTATCCCGCGTATAACAAGCCTTTCCGCATTCTGAAGCACATCCGCAAGGGCGATATGTCCTTTGAGGATGTGGATGATGCCGTGCGCCACGTATTGTACGGTATGTCCGTAGCCGGTCTCCTGGGTCTGGTCCAGTTGGATGAGGAAGGCAACGCCATGACCGATCCGTTCCACAAACAGCCGATCCAGATGGAATGGCTGTACGAGCAGAAGAAGGCGGAAGGACTCTTTGAAGAGAATGCCGCCCGCGCCGCGAAGATCGTGGAAGAAGGCACCGTCCTTCTGAAGAACAAGGATCAGGCCCTGCCGCTGACAGAAAGGGATCTGGCCGGTCAAGTCGCTTTGATCGGTGTCGGTGCGAAATATCCCGTCACCGGCGACATGCAGGAGCGCAGCTTCGGTACGCTCGCCCGCATGCAGTCCGGCAAAGAAGCTTTGGAAGAAGTCACCGGCTGCACCTTCAATGCCTATCCCGGCATCGACTATGTCGGCGAACCCATCCCGGCAGAAGCGCTGTTCCAGGATGAAGCCCTGACCCAGCCCGGTCTGGTCCGCACCTATGGGATCCGTGACGAGGACCGTGATCCGGTCGCTCTGGAAGCCGGCCCCGGCGGTGCCGGCAATGCTTTCTTCGGCTTCACGGATTTCGACGAAGACGGTGTGCCGATCGATACCGGTATGACCAGCTACAACGATGCCGGCGAAAAGAAGCTGGATCCCGAAGTACTGGGGTCATTCTGCTGCGTCGATCCGCAGATCAACTTTACCGTCGGTACGAACGAAGACGGTTCTCTGAACAAGACCTATCAGAATGGTCCGAATGGTACCGCTTTCGTCGATCAGGAAGCGTTCACCTGGAAGGGCTATCTGAAAGTCCCGGAAAGCGGCGAATATATGCTGCTTCTGGAGTGCATCGGCGGTATGGGCAGTTTCTTCATCCGTACCGAAGGCGGCTGGCAGCAGGCGGGACGCAGCGCCATGCGCGAGTGGGCACAGTGGCCCTGGGAGTCCCTGATCTGCACACGTGAAGGCATGGGCATCACCGGCAAAAAGCTTACACTGGAAGCTGGTAAGGCCTATCCGATCCTGGTCCACGCCCGTCAGTGCGTGCGCAACAAGGATCTGCAGATCCGCATCGCCTGGCAGACGCCATCGTTCCAGAAGAAGAATTATGAAGAAGCCCTGGCGGCAGCCGCAGCAGCGGATACCATCATCTACTACGCATGCGAAAAGGTCATGCGCGGCTTCCCCTTCGGCATCGTCAATGAAGAACAGCCTATCGAACTGACCGGAGAACAGCGTCAGCTGCTGGACGATGTCCTGGCCGCGAAGAAGCCCGGCGCCAAGGTCGTTGTGATCGTACAGGTCTCCAACGCCCGTGCTTTGGGCGACTGGGAAGATAAGGCCGACGCCATCCTGACCGCGTATCACCCGGGACAGGAAGGTGCACGTATCGTCGCGAAGATCCTGACCGGCGAGATCAATCCTTCCGGAAAACTGTCTCAATCCTGGCCCGCACGGACCAAGGACACGCCGATCACCGATACGCCCGAGCATCTTATGGAGCGCGGCGGCGGTGTGGAGACCGCTCCCGGCAATTACGAGATCCGCTTCGGCGAAGGCATCTTTAACGGCTACCGTTATTACGACAAAGAAGGCGTCAAGCCGTTGTATGCCTTTGGACATGGTCTGTCCTATACCACCTATGCATACAGTGATCTGGAGATCTGCGAAGCTCCTGCGGATCCGGATTTCGGCCCGACCTTCGAGGTCCGCTTCAAGGTGACCAACACCGGTGACAGAGCCGGCGATGAGATCTGCCAGATCTATCTGGGCAAGGCTCCGGTCCCCGTGTACATGCAGATCGCCGAGAAACAGCTGATCGGCTACACCCGTCTGAAGGACATCCAGCCGGGCGAAACGCGTGAAGCTTCCGTGACGATCGATCCGCGCATGTTCTGCAGCTGGGATCCGGCGCAGACTTTGATCTGCCGCAGCGACGGTACGAAGGACAAGTGGGTCCGCATCAAAGGCGACCGCAAGCTTTACGTGGCCGCGGCCAGCGATGACATCCGTCTGGAAGGCAGCGTGACAGTGTAAATATAAGAAAAAGGGAATGTGCAAAGGCACATTCCTTTTTTTATGACTAGAATCTGACTTAATACCCACATTTTGGAACCTTTTGAGACAAAATGTGGGTATGATGAGGCGCTATCATTGGCCCAAACACCCACATATTCGAAGATTTGGCCGTACTATGTAGGTATTCAGCGGTGCTTGTTTTGGGTCGATACATACATTTCCGGTGATTCAATCGCAAAATGTATGTATGAAAAGGCCTCTCGCATTAAGGCTCATACCTACATAACTGTAGATCAGTTAGAAAAATGTAGGTATAAAGAAGCTCTTGCCCATGAACTGTTACCCACATTTTGGAACATTTTGAGACAAAATGTAGGTAAACATCTGTTTCATAGTCCGATCGATACCTACATTTCGGAGTATTATGAGTCAATATGTGGGTATTCCAAGGCTTTACCTCCTACTGAACATAGAATGACGAAAGGAGACCGCCTTTGTGCGATCTCCTTATGTCTCATTTCTCTGCCATAAATGCTTCGATCTCGTCTGGATCCTTGATGATGTCCTTGGACAACACCTCGCATCCCTCTTCTGTGATCAGCAGGTCGTCCTCGATCCGGATGCCGATGGCTTCTTCGTCGATATACAGGCCGGGTTCATTGCTGATGATCCAACCGGGCTGCAGTACGTCGCCCGCCAGGGAGATATCATGCACGTCGATACCGATCGGATGGCTGACGCCGTGCATGTAGTACTTGCCGACTTCTGCTGCGTCCTCGATCAGTCCCATGGCGACCAGACCTTCGCCCAGCACGTTTTTCGCGACATCGTTCAGGTCACGCGTAGTGATCCCCGGCTTGGCCGCGGCGGCGACCGCCTGATTGGCCTTCAGGACCAGTTCATAGACTTCCCGCTGTCTGGGAGTGAATTTGCCGTTTGCCGGATAGGTCCGTGTGATATCGCTGCAGTAATTCTCATACTTCGCGCCGAGATCCAGCAGGATCAGTGTTCCGTCCTGGACTTCACAATGGTTCGTGCCATAATGCATCATGCACCCGTTGATACCCGACCCGGCGATGGTGGGAAACGCCTGTTTCTTTGCGCCGAGCCGCCTGCAGGTGTATTCGAAATCCGCCTGCACCTGGTACTCCATCATGCCGGGCTTCAGGTTCTTCATGACGAATTCCAACCCCTGTCGGGTGATGTCCAGCGCTTTCCTGACCTTAGCGACTTCCTCCTCATCCTTCTGTTCACGCAGCGGGACACAGGCGGTGTGCAGGTCCTTGAGTACCACATGCGGGTAGATCTTAGCAAAGCGTTCCGCCATGACGACGTTGTAATCCGGCAGATCATTCATCTGGCAGCGGTACAGGTCAAAGTACGCGTACTCCACCCGGAACCGGCTCAAATAGCCGCCGATGGCGCCTTCCAGGCTGTCCGTGTAGCGGACGTCCTCGATGCCCGAGAGCGCACTGACCTCTTCTTTTGTGGGCATCTTGCCGGTCCAGCGCTCGAAGCGCGGATTTGGCTCCTCGATGAACAGCACTTCCGTCGTCTTTTCAGCCGTCTTATAGGCTACGAACGCCGTGCTTTCCCGCATCAGTCCCGTCAGATAGAAATACTGGCTGTTGACTTCGAAATCATAGTAATCATCTTCATTCGTATGGATGGGGATGCCGGCATAGGAAATGACCAGGCTGTTGTCAGACAGCGTCTTGTACAGCCGTTGTCTGTGTTCTGCAAATGACATATTCTTTACCTCTCTTTATGCACCGAAGATGCCTTCAGCTTTGCTCATATGCTCGATGATGTGTACACCGAAGGGACAGCGGGTCTCGCAGGCGCCGCACTGGATACAGTCGCCTGCATGGACCGCAAGCGCATCATAATGCTCCCGCAGCGTTTCAGGTACGAAGCCCTGGGCTTCGCACAGATCCGCGAATTTGTTGACAGTGGCGATATCGATGCCGACGGTACAGGGTGCGCAATGGCCGCAGTACATGCACTTGTCCGTGAACGGATGGGCCGGGCAGCCGGACAGCAGCTGCGCATAATCCTTCTCCTCTTCCGGCGCGTCGCAATAAGCCACCGCCTGCATCAGCTCTTCTTCACTGCGGGCTCCGCTCATGACGACCTTGACGCCGGGACGGGTCAGGCAGTAATGCAGGCACTGGGTCACAGTCATGGCCACACCGAAGGGCGACTCACCGGCGTTCAGCAGTGCTCCGCCGCCGTAAGGCTTCATGACGGTCAGCGCTACGCCTTCGCTCTCGCACAGGCTGTACAGTTCCTGACGCACCGGATCCGTACTGGACAGGACATCCGGGGCCTCATAGGTCTCTTTCTCGAACAACGTATTGACATCTTCGTTCGGCGGCAGGATGTCGTAGGCCGGATTGATACTGAACATGATGACGTCGATCAACCCCGTCTTGACCGCTTCGATCGCGACTTTGGGGTTATGGGTGCTCATGCCCAGGAAGCGGATGTGTCCCGCCTCTTTCTGCGCCTTCGCGAACTCGATGACCGGGCCATGGAAGACCTGATCGAAATCCTTCTGCTCATCCACATAGTGGATCATACATACGTCGATGTAGTCCGTCTGCAGGCGTGCCAGCAGATCCGCGAACGCCGCCTCGACCTCCGGCATCTTGCGGGTGCGCTTGTACTGCCCGTCGAGCCAGGCCGAGCACATGTGCGCCTGCATGATGAACTGCTCTCTGCGGCCCTGCATCGCAATGCCGAAGGCGTCGCGGATGTAAGGTTCGGGGTTGTACAAGTCGAAATAGTTGACACCGGCTTTCAGCGCCTTCTCGATCAGATCCACGCCGTATTCCGTGGAATGGTTGACGAATGCTTCGCTGCCCAGGCCGATCTCACCGACCTTGAGTCCGGTCCGTCCTAAAGTACGATAGTTCATGTCTGCTCCTTTACTTCTTTTTGATCACGTTCTGATACGGCATGATCATGCCTTGTGTCATGTTCCCGCCGATCTTTTTCTTTAGTTTCTTACTACGCATCATACCGCCTACCAGGTACATGGCGGCGATCTTCGCTTTGTGCTTCTGCGGGTAATCGTCATAAAACCCGTGCTTCTTGTAAAATTGGTGGTCCGCCTGCATCAGGCCCTGCATCTGGTAGATCAGATCCCGGAAGATCTTCATGCCGCCGATGCCGTAGAAGTTCGCCGGCTGCGTGTAATGATGCCGCAGGGCATAAGCCAGAGTTTCCGCCAAAGGAAGGATCTCCTCCGTCTTGTTCGCGATGCCGGCCAGGAAATTGCCACCGACCTCGGCGCGGGCTTCCATCAGCATCTGCAGATTGGGTTCCTGCTCCAGCGCACCTTCCACCAGGTAGCCCACAGGCTTGCCCATGGTGACGGTCCGATGGCCATTGCAGAACTGCCGGTCGTCATACAGCTTGAAGCGGTGCCCCATGGAATGGTCGCGGATCGTATAGGCATAGACGATGGCGTCCGCCGACTGGATGTGCTCACGCAGGTACGTGTCGAACCCGTCTTTATAGATGCAGGTGCCATCCGCCGCGCAGTTGAAGCACCCCAGACAGCCGCCAGCGAAGGGGAACTCGTGCAGATCCACCACAGTCGTTTCAACAGGCAGTGCGGCACGAAACTCTGCGATCATGCTTTGCAGCAGGCTTTCCTGAAGGCCCTCAGAATCCATCACGATGACCACTTTGCCCTCCTGATGTGCGGGCATCCTGCGACCTTCCTTGATCATATTCCAGCGCACGAAATGGAAGAACGCATAGGCTTCCTTGCGGCCTTTCTTGGTCAGCAGGTCTTCCATGTCCGCGGACAGGCCGCTGATGTACTTCAGCCCGAGGTCCTTACAGTTCTCTTCGATGAACTTGTGCGCCGTCACATCATAAAAATGCTTGGATGTGGTGATCTGCGCGGCCCATTTGCCGGACAAGTCCAGGCCGGACGCTTTCATCAATTCGATGAACCGGTGCAGCTGCGAAGGCACCAGGAACGTGTATACCGGATAGGTGAACAGAAGCAGATCGGCCTTTTCCAGCTGCGGCAGATAAGACGCCGGATCCTGCTCCAGCCTGCGGATCTGCTGTCCAACATGGAGCGTTTCAAAGGTGCAGTCCGGGAACTTCTGCTCGATGTAGTGTACCGTGTATAAAGTGATGCTGTTCTCCCCGGACGGCGAACCGTTCAATACCAATATGTTCATGATCGGAACCTCCCCTTTTTCTACTTTGTATTATAGGGAAAAGCCTGTGGTTTGTCAAAGTTTCTTGCCTCTTTTGGCATACCATGATAGTATAGCTGTGGGAGGGATCGACCTATGCTGGAATTACAACACCTGGAATACCTGACCGTCATCGCGGAAGAAGGAACCATGTCCGCTGCTGCCGAGCGGCTGCATCTCTCGCAGCCTGCTCTGTCCCGCTCCATGCAACGGTTGGAAGCATCCCTGGGCCTTTCCTTATTCGACCGCGGCAAGAATCGCGTGGAACTGAACGAAGCCGGTCTTCTGGCAGTCGCACATGCCAGAGCTGTGCTTTCCATCGCCAGTGAAATGGAGCAGCGCATGGAAGACTATAAAAGAAGCCTGACGACCATCACCATTGGTTCCTGCGCTCCTGGCCCGCTTTGGCAGTTGACGCCAGACATCTCGGCCCGTTTTCCGGGTATGACTCTATCCACGTATTTGAAGGAAAACGATTTGTTGGGCGACCTGAAAAAAGACATCTGTCAGATCGCCGTTCTGGATCATCCCGTGGATGAGGCCGGGCTGATCTGCCGGCCTTACGTCGCGGAATCTCTGTCCATCCTGCTGCCCAAGCACCATCCTTTGGCTTCCAAAAGCGGACTGTACTTGTCCGATCTCGACGGGATCACGATGCTGGTCTATGCGCATCTTGGCATCTGGCAGAAGCTCCATGATGAGAAAATGCAGCAGATCCACTTTATCGTCCAGCATGACCGCGCCGCATTCAACGACCTGATCTCAGCTTCGCAGCTGCCCTGTTTTTCCACCAATCTGACGATACAGTTTTCCAATGCCGCAGAAAACCGTACTGCAGTCCCCATCCTGGATCCGGAAGCCGAGATCCGGTTCTACCTATGCGCAAAGAAAAAGAATCGTAAATATGTAGAAGCATAAAAGGCTCAAACAGGCCATCTTCCGGTCTGTCTGAGCCTTTTTTTGCTTTTTCTCTTTTATTCTCCCAGCAGTTTGCGTCCGTCACGCCATGCCTGTCCTGCCTGCGCACCGGTCACATAGTAGCCGGCCTGGAACTGATCGAAGATCAGAGCATTCAATTTGCTGATCTCGACCTTACCGTTCTCGTTCAGGACTTTCTCATCGACGTTCGTGTTGATGATGCGGCCGATCACGGCATGTACGTTCTCCGTCTCGACGATCTCCGCCAGTTCACACTCCATGCAGACGGGGAATTCTTCGATGATCGGAGCGTTCACCTTTTCGCTCTTGGTGGCCGTCAGTCCGCTCTTCGCAAACTTATCCGGCGTCTTGTTGCCGGTCGCGATGCCGAGATAATCCGCCTCCGCCACGTGATCCTGATCCGCCAGGCTGACTGTGAAGGCCTTGGTGGCGCGGATGTTCTGCGTCGTTTTGTGCTCCTCATCGATGAACAGTGCGATCTCATGATAACCGCAGATCATGCCCCAGGCCGCGTTCATGGCACAGGGTACGCCGTTTTCATCGTAGGCAGCGACGATCAATACGGGCATCGGATAAACAGCCCCAAGATTTCCAAGATCTTTTCTCATGATCCTTTCTCCTTTCGATCAATATGCGGTCCCGGAGGACAGATCCGCAAACTTTTCTGCTTCGTCGATCCGGCCTTTGGCAGTGGTGACCACCGCGTTCACCGCGTCGGCACCCAGCAGCAGACGGAACGGTGCCTCTTCCGCATATGCCATCTGATAGACCAGTGCGCCTGCCTTCATCGGATCGCCCGGCTGCAGACGCTTGTTGACCGTGTTCGCATTCTTCCAGGTAGAATCCTTATAGGCATCGATCGTAAGCGGAGCGCTCTTGAGCGCTTCATCATAGAAATGGGTGCGGAAAGAACCCGGTTCGATGACCATAACGCGGATGCCCAAGGGTGCCAGTTCTTTACACAGGCCATCGGTCAGCAGGTCCAGCGCCGCCTTTGAGGATGCATAATAGCCGGAGCCGATGGCGGACCGCTCCGCCGCGATACTGGTCGTGTTCATGATCACACCTGACCCCTGTGCGCGCAAGTAGGGCAGCACTTCCTTGATCAGCCAGATCGGGCCAAACAGGTTGGTCTCATACAATTCACGGATCGCGGTCTCTTCACCTTCTTCAACGGAAGAACGATAGCCATGGCCGGCATTATTGACCAGCACATCGATGGAGCCGAACTTCTCGATGGTCTTGGCCACCACGTTCTTCATCTGCGCACGATCGGCCATGTCCAGAGTAACAGCCAGGCAGGTCTGCGGATACTCCGCCGCGATCGCTTCCAGTTTATCCATGCTCCGGGCCGTAATGACAGCGTTGTCACCATTGGAAAGCACGGCCCGTGCGATCCCTTCTCCAATACCGCCGGCACTCGCGCCGGTGATGATCCATGTTTTCATAGAAAACCTCCTTTTCTTAGTGAACGAGCGCCGTAAATGTAAACTGGATCAGTTTCCATGCTCCATCCCTGTTCTGGAACACTTCAGTCGTCATAAAATGATGCGTTGTCTCATGTCCGCCAAGCAGCAGGCTGTAATCTACATCCGTCAAACAGATGGCGGTATCACCCCACTCTTTGACTTCCTGACCGTGGATCGCGATCACTGTCGGCTGAAAGATCTTTCGTTCAAATGCAGCCATTTCTTCATCCAACCCGCAATTCGCCCCAATGTGCACGAAAAAGCAATCCGGATCGCATACTGCCCGCATTCCGGCCGTATCTGCCGCTTCTAAAGCTTTCCAGAATCTCTGAGACTGTTCAAGAATGATCTCTTTCATGGGCTTTCTCCTCTCTATTTTTTAGTTCAAAACTCTGCGGTTCAGGAACTGTACCAGTTTCGGGTCAAAATGATCGATGATCTCGCTGTGATCCAATGATAATGCGCTGATCTTTGCCATTTCCTCATCTGTCAGTTCAAAATCCAGCACATCGATGTTCTGCTGCATGCGTTCCACATGCGTGGATTTCGGAATGATGATCACGCTGCGCTGTACATTCCAACGCAGGACGACTTGTGCCGCGCTTTTTCCATACTTTTCGCCGATCTCGGTGAGCATGGGATCCGTGAAGATCCCGTGCTTCCCTTCAGCGAGGGGTGCCCAGGCTTCTGGGATGACACCATATTCCTTCATGATCTCCAATGCTTCAGGCTGCGCGAAGAAGGGGTGGAGTTCCACCTGATTGACCGCGGGTTTGATCTCTACGTTTTCACAGAAATTGACCAGTATCGACGGGAAGAAGTTGCAGACCCCGATGGCCTTCAAAGTACCTTCTTTAAAGGCTTCTTCCATCGCATGCCATGCGCCGAAATAATCGCCCATAGGCTGATGCTCCAGATACAGATCCAGATAGTCCAGGCCGAGTTTGTCCAAAGAACGACGGATCGCAGTTTTAGCTTTCTCATAGCTGGCATCGGTGACCCAAAGTTTCGTGGTGATAAACAGTTCCTCTCGTGTGACGATGCCTTGATCGATCGCCTCCCGGATCGCGGCACCGACAGCTTCTTCATTGCCATAACTGGCTGCGGTATCGATCAGTCGGTATCCCGTTTTGATCGCATCAAGCACAACGCGTTTGCATTCTTCAGCATCCGGGATCTGAAAAACACCGAACCCTATCTTTGGGATCCGTGCTCCTGTGTTTAATGTCGTATATTCCATTGATCTTATCCTCCTTGTTTTTTTCTTGATTCTATAATATGATAAGACAAGGAAAAAGTACAATGCGGATTCAGTCTTTTTCTATAACATAATGTAATAGCAAGGAGATGCTTCCATGCGTAATGTGATCCTGATCGTCTGTGATCAGCTGCGACCGGACTACCTGCCCTGCTACGGCGCTGATCATATCTCCATGCCTAACCTGGCTGCTTTGGCCACAGACGGCTGCGTTTTCACACAGGCCATCACCGCTTCCACGGTCTGTGCACCGGCCCGCGCCTCCATCATGACCGGACTTCCAGTCTCTGCGCACGGTGCCTGGACCAACGATATCCCCGTCAAAGAGGGCATTACCTATCTGCCGGAGCGATTGAACCAACTGGGTGTCCTGACCGCAGCCGTGGGCTGTTATGACCATGCCCCACGCGGCAACACCATCGGATATCAGTACTTTCATCCTTTGATCGATGGCAGGAACAACGAACATCTGGCCTTGTTGAAAGAAAAGCATCCCGAGGCCACGACATCTTACATGGCTGATGGCCTGCAATTCAAATATACCGAACCGGAGCACTATGACCGTTGGGCTTGCGACCAGGCCTGCCGGTTCCTGGAAATGCCCAAAGACCGGCCATTCTTCCTGTACTGCGGCTTTCTGGAGCCCCACGGGCCCTATCTGCCCCCCAAAGAGACGCGCGGCCGCATCGATCCGGACAAGATCCCGGAGCCCTGGACCCAGACCCGCACTGATATTCCATCCGTGGAGCAGTACCGCCGGGCATTCATCAACCCGACACCTGCCCTTTCTCCGGAGCTGGACCCGGAAGGTGCAAAGCAAGTGCAAGAGCTGCGGCGCAAAGAACGCCTGGCCTACTGCGAAATGATCTGTGAGATCGACGACCTGGTCGGCCGGATCATATCCACCTTGAAAGCCACCGGGCAATATGAGGATACCACGATCATTTTCACCGCCGACCATGGCAGCATGGAATTCGACCTGGGCGTGGATACCAAAGGCCCCTGGCCTTACACACCCCAGCTGTTCATCCCCATGATCATCGCGAACGCACCGGGACTGGAGCCGGGCAGCCGTTCTGACATCCTCTGCGGGAACCGTGATGTCGGCGCCACCGTGCTGGATCTCATGGATGACTGCAAGCCCTTTGGCCTGTCTCGTTCCATGATCGGAATGGTCCAGGGTTCAGTGCCGCGACGCGAAGTCAACTTCAGCGAATTCAATGACAGTGTAAAGACGGCCGTTGATGATCGTTACACCTTCTCCTACTACCCCTTTACCGGCGTCATGACCTTGTTCGATCGCACCACCGACCCTCATTTCCAAAAAGACTTGAGCAAAGACCCGTCCTTTGCTTCGACGGTCCAATACTTCTTATCTAAGGTCATCGACTTCATGGTCGTCAGCAAAGGCGTCCGCATTGAGGCCCACGATCTGACGCCGGAAGTGCGTTCGGGTATCGAGCAGATGGCGCCGCACTTCCTGGACGATTTCGAGATCTGCTACCCACTGTCTCATCCGGAGCAGGTGGACCGCGTCAAGGCACAGGGTCTGGATGGGGATTACAATGAGTTCTGCAAAGATCGGCCCATCAAGGCACATTATGGAGTCTACTGGGAATCATAGGAATCCCTCTTGAAAATGCTACCGGCGGTAGCAGATATGCCGCGCTGATTCCTCTACAATCAGGGTATCACAACCACATAAGGGAGGAATGCATAATGAATGAACGTATGATTTTTCTGGACGTCGACGGCGTGCTGAACAACATCACCACCCGCGAACGGTCCAACAACGGCATGATCGGGATCGATCCCGCCAAAGTGCAGCTGCTCAAGGAGATCAAGGACCAGACAGGTGCCCGGATCGTCCTCACTTCCACCTGGCGCAATGAGTGGGAGCCGGATTATGAAAGCTGCGGACTTGATGGAAAGTATCTCTCCGACAGCCTCACTTCGGCCGGCGTCGAGATCCATGATAAGATCCCCGGTCTGTCCGGCATCCACCGCGGCTCGGAGATCCGCCGCTACGCCAAAACGACCGGCTGCCGGTCTTTCATCGTTCTGGATGATGAAAAGTTCCCGGATTTCACCCTCAGCGGGATCCGAGACAAGGGCTCCCGCGCCAATTGGATCCGCACACAGTTCTACACACAAAACGGCGGCCTGCAGCCGGAACACGTCCAAGCGGCGGTCCGTCTGTTCCAACAGCAGGATCGACTACTGGAATAAGGAATAAAGATAGCTCCCGGATTTTGGTTTATTACCAATGTCCGGGAGCTTGTTCGTCTCATGTAGTCTGTCAGATTATTTCTTTTTCACTGGATAGCAGATCTCCGTTACAAACTCATCCGGATTCTGCGTTTCATGCGGACTGACGTGGTAGATGTTGAACATCGGCTCGGCAGGTTCATACCCGTTCGCCTCCATCCAAGCAATCACAGCAGCGTAAACATCCGTGATTTGGGTATAGCTTCCCTGATAGGTACAGCTGGCGACCGTCACCTCCGGAAGTGTACGGAACTGCACATGCTCTGTGTCAGGGTACATGCCCTTCACGGTCTTCCATGCCATCATCTCAACATTTTCTTCCTTGTACTCCCCATCGAGGTAGGTCACAGCGCAAAGGCAGGGGTCATCCTCCACGAGGTGCATCCGACAGGTTTCTTCTGTCAGCTTTCCCCATATCATCCCTTCATCCTCATAGTGGGGAATGGTCATCTGAATAGTTGCAGCATAGCGTTCGGGAATGGTCTTCAGAGTAACATTATAGCTCATGTCTTCTTCCTTT
>JAEEGL014883801.1_pt1 | contig 33286 bp, 28 predicted proteins | sample 9134231 | NCBI WGS metagenome assembly JAEEGL01 (sample SAMN16246548, study PRJNA631951) | gut metagenome | biome: gut microbiome; feature: rumen; material: fiber-attached | host: Bos | place: Iran: Karaj | collected 2018-10 | reverse complement strand
ACTTTCCCATTGGACAGAAGTGAAAGTTTTAAATATCGCCTGGAATGCCTATAAACACTGATATTTCGGGCGATATTTCATTTATCAATATTTGAGATCAATTTCGCTTTCATATTATTATCGACGTTATTGAAAGTATTTGAGGGCATATCCGGCGACGTATGATGACAACAAATTTGCCATCAGAATCATCATTTAACCTGGTGATCGAATGAACTTGATTAGACAGGCACACCCCAGTGCCCCCATACCCCCGTTGTAACCCCCGGAGTCCCAGAGGGGGGAGGTTAACCATCCCTTTTACCAGGAAGAGATAGGGGTGTCTTAACTTGAAATTTTCCAGGTAGATTCATTATGCGAATTATTTGACCTCCCCAATAATTGCAGGATTAAATCCGAATCATTCTCTATCATCGTTGGGGAGGCATCATACTCGCATATCATAACCTGGTATATGTCATCAATACTGGTATCATGTTAAATCGAAGTTAAAACCAATGAATAGGCACAGGAGTTTCATCTAAAACACGTAATTTTGTACTTGGAAGATGAGAAGTGCATCAAAAACTGCTACCAAACATCTTGCATCTTTGAAATGCTAGTGATACTCAAAACTCATACAGAGAAGGGATATACTCCGATCAACCTAGAAGTAGGTTAAGGAAGCCTCTCTCTCCGCTGAATGAGTTCAATGAGTTAATCGTTGGACTCTTTTTTTGCGTTCAAGAGAGGGATTTAAATCCCCGTTTCCTCTCTGATATAATTAGCGTAATATATTGATAATCAATTATTATTGCGAATAATACATCATCATTTTAAAAGAATAAATGTTTATAACTAAGAACAAACGGGTATGGATAAAAGGATTAAATTAACTGCTAAGCAAAAGGCACTCATCAAGCGGTTGAAAGAGTTGCTATCCCGAATAGGGGATGAGAATATCGGTATTCTATTTGATAAAGAGAACAATTCGTTATACTTCTATAATAAGTCCAATGTAATTGGTTTAGAAGGTGGATGGGGAATTGGTAATGATGAATGGAGCGTACAAGATGATAAAGTCTGGATAACGCCAGAATATGAAGAACTTGAAGAAGACTGTGTCAATATACCCTACGATGAATATATTGATGGTGATGAGCAGTGGTTTGCCCTTGCTGTTGCGCCTTCAACAAAAGCAGAGATAGCTGCTATACAGAAGCAAAAAGATTATATGACGGAGTACAAAAGAAAAAACCTGCAAAATACCATTGTAGAATGTGAGGCGGAGAAACAAAGGTATCTAAAGAAGATAGATGAAGTGTTGGCTAGTGAGGGTTTGCCACAGAAGGGCAAAGACTACCAAAAGAAGCTATATACAAATTTAATTAAAGACCTGGGAACCAAAATTGCCAATGCCAAGAAGGAATTGGCAGAATTGTAATCAGAATATCATTAGGGCACTTATGCTGTGCCCTAATGAATTAATTCTTAAGCCTTTGGATGGCATCAATAATAGAGGTCTGTCTTATCAGAATGCTCCTTCTTTCTTTAGATTTTCCCCTACCCTCTTGACTTTTTCAAAGAGTTTGTCTGGAAGCACCTTTGCATAAGTGGATTCAGTTATACGAGAATTTGCGTGACCAAGGCACTTTGATACTGAGACCATATCCATACCACTATTTAGCAATATTGTTGCCCAGGTATGCCTAGCCAAATGTGAATGCAGGTTTTTCTTTAGTCCACATATATCCCCCAACTCTTTCAGATAAGCATTGTACTTCACATTGCTTAGATGTGGCAAATGATAGTTGTATTTGTCCAGTATTTCTAAAGCAATTGGCAGCAAAGGTATTGTTGCAAAGACATTGGTCTTATGACGTTTCTTGATAATCCATTTATTGCCTGATTCATCAGTATGGAAATCATCATTATTAAGTGACATTAAATCTGTAAAAGCTAGACCTGTATAACATTCAAAGATAAACAAATCACGTATTTGGGCTAATCTCTTAATATTGATTGTCTTGTTTCTAATAATATTAACTTCTTTTATCGTCAATGGTTGAACTTCTTTCTTTTCCTTTTTTAAAGTCATCTTGAATGGAGAAACCTTAATATACCCCTCATCACAAGCAAAACGTAATACCCTTTTTACTTGTTTCATTTTCTGAATGGCTGTATTATTAGACATAAACCTAAGTAAGAATACAAAAAGGTTATCAATGAATGAAGGTGTTATATCCTTTACAAGAATATCATCATTCTTAATAGAAGACTTGATATATCGTGCAACATATTCTCTTGTCACTTCATATTTAGACAGGGTATTTGCTCTAATCAGTTTCTGCTTTACCCTCTTCCTGACATTCTCATTATGAATATCAAATAATTGAAGAAAAGACATTGTGTGTTCCAGTTCTCCATTACGAAATACCTCAAGCACAGCATCAACAGAGACATTCACCCCGTTGTTTAGAAGTGTAGTCTCAATCGCATACAACCTGGCTTTCAAGGCTTTCAGGAACTCATTCAATTGTACATCCCCTTTGACTGTCTGAGTCTTACTGGAGAAATCACTTGGTTTGACTTCACGACCTGTTGAAACGTAACGTCTTTTACCCTTAACACAGATGGTCATTTCAATAGGAACTTTGCCATCAACCTTTTTTTTCGTCCTTCGGACAACAAAATTTACTTTCATCTTTAAACTATTGATAATTAATAAATTAGGTGGAAGAAAACAGGTAGCAATTTGCTCCAAAGCATCGGTAGCACTTTTTTATGCAAAAATGACACTCTTGGCAAAAAAATGGCTATTATGACCATCAACATCCAACAACCAGAAAAAATTGATTTTTATCCATTGATAAAATTCGCAATAATAATTGATTATCAATATATTACGCTAATTATATCAGAGAGGAAACGGGGATTTAAATCCCTCTCTTGAACGCAAAAAAAAAGTCCAACGATGTTACTCATTGAACTCTTTGCGGAGAGAGAGGGATTCGAACCCCCGGTACCTCTCGGTACGGTAGTTTTCAAGACTACTGTAATCGACCACTCTACCATCTCTCCAGTGTTCGTTTGTCCGAAAGCGGGTGCAAAGGTACAAACTTTAATTAAGAATTAAGAAATAAGAATTAAGAAATTGCTTCATTTTTGCAATTATTAACAACAAAGTGTTTAAAAACTCTTAACTCTTACCCCTTAACTCTTAACTTCTTCGTACCTTTGCAGCGTGATTTACCCGAATAACTTCGAGCACAAACTCGGTTTCGACGAAATCCGGAGGCTGCTGAAGGAGCGTTGCCTCAGCACTCTGGGCAAAGAGAAGGTTGACGAAATAGCCTTCTCGGCAGATGTCAACGTGATTAACGAATCGCTGACACAGGTGAGGGAGTTCAGACGGCTGCAGGAAGAGAAAGACGATTTCCCCATGCAGTATTTCTTCGACGTGCGCGAGGCTGTGACCCGTATCCGAATGGAAGGCACACATTTGGAGGAAGATGAAGTTTGGGATCTGCGCCGCTCAATGGAGACAATCGCGAACATTGTGAAGTATTTAGAGCACGGCGCAGAGGAAACGGTCAGCGGAGAGCTGAAATATCCCTATCCTGCCTTGCACCGATTGGCCGAAGGTGTCGTCACCTTCCCTGCCATGATCCGACGCATTGACTCTATCCTAGACAAATTCGGAAAAATCAAGGACTCAGCCTCGATGACGCTGGCTGGCATCCGTCATGATCTGGAGAAGACACAAGGCAGCATCTCGCGTACCTTATATACTATACTTCATGCCGCCCAGAAAGACGGCATAGTAGAGAAGGACGCAGCCCCCACGATGCGAGACGGCCGGCTGGTGCTGCCCGTAGCCCCTTCTGTAAAGCGGCGCATCAACGGCATTGTGCATGATGAGTCGGCCACAGGAAAGACGGTATTCATTGAACCTGCAGAAGTGGTGGAGGCTAACAACAAAGTGCGCCAGCTCGAAGCAGAAGAGCGACGGGAGATAATCCGCATCTTGACAGTATTTACCGACGAGGTGCGCCCCCATGTGAAAGATGTTCTTGACTCCTACCAGTTTCTGGCACAGATAGACTTGATTCAAGCCAAGACAGAATGGGCCAGACTGACAAAGGCCTTTGAGCCAACAGTGGAGGACAAACCGCATATTGACTGGATTCGGGCTATTCATCCATTGCTACAGATATCACTGGAGAAGAAGGGGGAACAAGTGGTGCCACTGGACATCATGTTAAGTGATGAGAGGTTAGAGGTGAAAGGTGAGAGAAATGCGCCGAGTGGCAGATTATTAATAATCTCCGGACCTAATGCGGGCGGAAAGTCCGTGTGTCTGAAGACGGTGGGACTGCTACAATATATGCTCCAGTGCGGACTGCCGATACCTATTGGCGATCGCTCGAAAACGGGTCTTTTCGAAAGCATCATGATCGACATCGGCGACGAGCAGAGCATCGAAAACGACCTCTCGACCTACTCAAGCCATCTGATGAACATGAAACAGATGATGCGACAGGCCCATGCGCGTACCTTATTATTAATAGACGAGTTCGGAAGCGGAACGGAACCCACTATCGGAGGTGCCATCGCCGAGGCCATGCTGAAGCAGTTCTGGAAAAGTCAGACATTCGGTGTGATAACCACCCACTATCAGAACCTGAAGCACTTCGCCGAGGATCATCCTGGCATCGTCAACGGTGCTATGCTCTACGACCGTCATCAGATGCAGGCTCTCTTCCAGCTGGCCATCGGACAGCCTGGCAGCAGCTTCGCCATTGAAATAGCCCGCAAGACGGGTATACCAGAGGAAGTAATCAAGGATGCCAGCGACATCGTTGGCTCGGAATATATCCAAAGCGACAAGTACCTGCAGGACATCGTGCGAGACAAGCGCTACTGGGAAGGCAAGCGCCAGACCATACACCAGCACGAGAAGTCGCTGGAAAGTAAGATCAGCCGCTACGAAGACGAACTTTCAGAAATAGAGCGCCAGCGTAAAGAGATACTCCGCAAGGCGAAGGAAGAGGCCGAAGAACTGCTGCGCGAAAGCAACAAGAAGATAGAAAACGCCATCCGCGAGATCCGTGAGGCGCAGGCAGAGAAGGAACGCACGCGACTGGCTCGCGAAGAACTGAACACATTCAAGGAGGAAATTGCCGATATCGATACCCGCGACAGCGACGAGGTCATCGCCCGTAAGATCCGTCAGATACAGGAGCGTAAGGAGCGACGCGAGCAGCGTAAGGCAGAAAAGCTTGCAAGGAGTCAAGAGTCTGGAGTCAGGAGCCAAGATAGTTCTGCAGCCAAGGACTCTCATCTCTCCGCTCTCCCCTCCCCTCTGAAGCCTGGCGACACCGTAAGGATCAAGGGTCTGACGAGTGTTGGAACCATCGACACTACCGACGGTAAGATGGCCACCGTCATCTTCGGCGACATGAAGACGAAGATGCGCCTTGAACGGCTGGAGCATGCCGAGATACCCAAGCAGCAGTTGTCGAAGGCCGAAGAGCGCAACACCAACATCGCAGGCTCATACGGCATGGTATCGAAAGACACCCGCGAGGTGATCGACAACCGCAAGCTGAACTTCAAGCAGGATATCGACGTGCGCGGCATGCGGGGCGATGAAGCCATCAATGCCATCACCTATTTCATCGACGATGCCCTCCTCGTAGGTGTATCGAGAGTGCGCATCCTTCACGGTACAGGAACGGGAATTCTGCGTCAGCTGATACGCCAGTACCTGAGCTCCGTTCCCAACGTCAGCCACTACCGCGATGAGCACGTTCAGTTCGGTGGAGCAGGCATCACCGTTGTCGATTTGGACTGACTAAATATCCCTTTTACGCTCATTCACACCTCTTGATATAAATTAAGTGTGCGCACACAATTTTCATAAAAATGCCAAAATTATTTGGCTAACTACCTGATTCTTTGTACCTTTGCCCCCGAAATCGACGTGAAGTCGCAATTTTGAAAGAAAATCTAAAGGATAACGCGGTTCTTTGCAGGCAGAATGACCAAAAGTCGACATGCTCGTGAGTAGCGACCGCCTAAAGTATAGAGTTATGATTCAGTTTATTAAAAAAACAAGTTTGAGCCTGGTGGCTCTTACGATGGTCTGCCTTAGTGCCACGGCCGCAGGCAACGCCTCCAAGAGCAACAAAGCATCAGGTTTCAACTGGAATCCAGTAATGGATGCGATTATTCAGGTAGAAAGCGAAGGAAATCCCAAAGCCGTGAGCGGAAACTCCGTAGGCGCTATGCAGATTACTCCGATTCTCGTGAAGGATTGCAATGAGATTCTAAAGAGACAGAAGAGTAAGAAGCGTTACACGATGGCCGACCGTTACAGCGTCGCCAAATCAAAAGAGATGTTCCTGTTGATCCAGAAGTACTACAACCCAGAGAACAACGTCGAAAAGGCGATACGCTCGTGGAACGGAGGTTGTAATTACAGTGTCAAAGCAACTAACAATTATTACAAGAAAGTGTTGGCACAAATGAAGTAATCAATAAAAAAGAAGCGCGGGCCTTACGGTTCGCGCTACTTTTTTGCCTTTTAGTTGCGGAGGCAGGATTCGAACGTGCGACCTCCAGGTTATGAGCCTGGCGAGCTACCAACTGCTCCACTCCGCGATGTTATTTCTTAAGCGGGTGCAAAGGTACTACTATTTTTTGAATTACGCAAATATTTATGCGATTTTTTTGTTTTTTCACCGCTTTTGGAAAATATTATTCCCGTTTTCTTGTTCAATTCAAAGAAAAACCTTAATTTTGCACACTGTTACTGCCGTGTGCAATTTTCAAATTGGGAGGAAGCATATATGTCCATATCAAAAACAAGACAGAAACTCGTCGATGTAGCCCGCCAGCTGTTTGCCAAAAACGGACTGGAAAACACGACGATGAATGACATCGCCGTCCAGTCGGGTAAGGGGCGCCGCACGCTCTACACCTATTTCAAGTCGAAAGAGGAAATCTACTATGCTGTCATCGAAAGCGAACTGGAGCGACTCTCCGACAAGCTCGACGAAGTGGCAGCCCGCAGAATACGTCCTCAAGACAAGATCATCGAGCTAATCTACACCCACCTGAGCATGATCCGCGAGACGGTGGTGCGCAACGGTAACCTGCGCGCAGAGTTCTTCCGGAACATCTGGATGGTGGAAAAGGTGCGCAAGCACTTTGATGACGCTGAGATCGAACTCTTCCGAAAAGTCTATACTGAGGGCAAGGAGGACGGTGAGTTTGACATCGACAACATCGATCTCGTAGCCGATATTACCCACTACTGTATCAAGGGTCTGGAAGTACCTTATATCTATGGACGCATCGCGCACGGTATGAAGGAGGAGGACACAAAGCCGCAGGTGGCAAAGGTGGTCTACGGTGCCCTCGGAAAGTTTCAAAGGAGATAAACAGTAAATTGTAAATCATAAAATTGTAAATCAACATGGGATTATTAGAAGGTAAGACAGCCCTGATCACAGGCGCTGCACGCGGTATCGGAAAGGCTATCGCACTGAAGTTCGCCTCTGAAGGCGCTAACATCGCATTCACCGACCTCGCCGTCAACGAGGAGACGGAGCAGGAAATCGCAGCCCTCGGCGTAAAGGCCAAGAGCTACGCATCGAACGCAGCCGACTTCGCTCAGACCGAGGAAGTTGTGAAACAAGTGAAGGAAGAGTTCGGCTCAATCGACATTCTGGTGAACAATGCAGGTATCACGAAGGACGGCCTTATGCTTCGCATGACTGAGCAGCAGTGGGATGCCGTGATTGCCGTCAACCTGAAGTCGGCCTTCAACTTCATCCACGCCTGCGTGCCCATCATGATGCGTCAGCGTGGTGGTTCAATCATCAATATGGCCTCTGTCGTAGGTGTTCACGGTAATGCCGGACAGGCTAACTACGCTGCCTCAAAGGCTGGTCTGATTGCCCTTGCCAAGAGCATCGGCCAGGAGATGGGCCCCAAGGGTATCCGTGCCAACGCCATCGCCCCAGGCTTCATCGAGACGGCCATGACAGCTCAGCTCTCCGAAGAGGTTCGTGAGCAGTGGAAGCAGAAGATTCCTCTTCGCCGCGGTGGTCAGGTTGAGGATATTGCCAACGTGGCTACGTTCCTTGCATCCGACATGTCGAGCTACGTCAGCGGGCAGGTGATCCAGGTCGACGGTGGAATGAACATGTAATATGCAAGTCGTCTACGAGGACAATCATATAATCATCGTTAACAAACAGAGCGGGGAGATCGTGCAGGGCGACAAGACTGGCGATCGCCCCCTCTCTGATATTGTGAAAGACTATATCAAGGAGAAGTATGCTAAGCCTGGCGAAGTGTTCCTTGGTGTAGTCCACCGCCTCGACCGTCCCGTCTCTGGGCTCGTTGTTTTTGCGCGCACTTCAAAGGCGCTCGCTCGCCTGAACAAGATGTTTGCCGAGGGCGAGGTACACAAGACGTATTGGGCCATCGTGAAAAATGCCCCTCGCACCAGCGAAAGGACGCTGGAACATTGGCTTGTGCGCAACGAAAAACAAAACAAAAGCTATGCCTATCCTACAGAGAAACCCAATTCAAAGAAGGCTATTCTGAAGTACAGGGTCATAGGCCACTCCGACAACTACACCCTGCTCGAAGTGCAACTGCTGACGGGCCGCCATCATCAGATCCGCTGCCAGCTCGCAGCGATGGGCTGTCCCATCAAGGGCGACCTCAAATACGGAGCCCCACGCTCCAATCCCGACGGCTCGATCTCACTCCTTTCGCGCCACGTGGAGTTCACCCACCCCGTCTCCAAGCAACAGATCACCGTCGAGGCTCCTCTACCCCACGATCCGCTCTGGCAGACATTCAAAAAATCCGACGAACTATGAAGAAAGTATTCTATTCACTACTTACTCTGATGCTCGTTGCAACAATCGTCTGTTGCGACAAGAGCGAGAACGACGTGCAGGCAGAAATCGGCCTGAAAAACTTTGCCAACACGGGCTGTAAGGGATTCACCCGCGACGGCTCAGAAGGCATCGTGGAGACCATCGCTTACGACGTGATCCACAAAGGCTACCTCCACCTCAACCACCAGAATGCCATCTTCAACTGCTGCCCAGGCGAGCTGCGCGCCGACATCACCGTCGAGGGCCATATTATCACCGTCAGCGAGTACGACACCGAGCAACAGTGCAAGTGCGTCTGCCCCTACGACCTCAGCTACGAGATCGGCCCACTGACCGAAGGCAAGACCTACACCCTCTCCATCGGCTACAAGGGTCAGGAGTCAATTGTCGCAGAATTCACCTTCCGCAACACCCTCTCCGGCATCTGGCAACTGCCCTGAAGTCATACACCTTGACCAGATACTTGGTAACTTCCATAAGTATTAGATAAAAAAAGGCAAAAAAACTGGAGGTTAGCGAACCTCCAGATTGTCATGCTTTGCCATCCAAGTGCTAAACAGCGTTCCTGCTACAAGCATAGCGCCCATTTCCATCATCATAAACATAATCTAAATCTCCTATATTTTAAATATTAATAATGTGTTATTGTTTTCTTTTGACGGTGCAAAGGTACGGCGATTCTCGCATTCCCGCAAGTGTTTGTTATGAATTGTATATCGCCCTGCTATCGAAAATTTCGATTACCAAACGGATTTTTATGCCATTTGCTTTGCTGATATGACAAAAATGCGTATATTTGCACCAAATTTGCATTTTAGCACAAAAAGAAATGGAACTGCGACAACTAAAATATTTCGTAAAATTGGCCGAGACATTGAATTTTTCGATGGCTGCCAAGGAATTGTTCATTACCCAAAGTACGCTCTCCCATCAGATCCTACAACTGGAAAACGACCTGCAGCAGCCCCTCTTCCTGAGAAACAGCCACGAAGTGACGCTGACGGAGGCAGGCCAGACGCTACTGCCGCTGGCCAAGGAGACGCTGACGGCAGCCGACAACTGCCTGCTGCGCCTTGATGAGCTGAAGTACCTGGTAGGCGGTGAGTTGAACATTGGCGTCACTTTCTCGTTCGCCAGCATCATGGCAGAGACGGTCACAGCCTTCCTGCGCAAGTACCCGCATGTGAAGATGAACGTCACGCAGTCGACGATGGCAGAGCTTATTTCACAGCTCGAGAACCACGAGTTCGACTTCGTGCTGGCGTTCAAGCCCAGTGTCGCCAATCCTAAGATCGAGAGCCGCGTGCTGTTCCACCACCGTCTGGCAGCCATTGTCAACGAGCACCACGCCCTCGCCAGCCACCAGAACATCACGCTCGAGGAGTTGCAGCGCTACGATCTCGCCCTCACCCGCCGAGGCACACAGGCAAGGAGCGCCTTCCGCCACGCCATTGCCGACCTGGACTATCACTATAAGATCAAGGTGGAGATGAACACCGTCTACCTGCTCTTCCGACTAGTACGCGAGTCGAACTACGTCACCATCCTCAGCGAGAGTACCGTCGTGGGCGAGCAGGGTCTGAAGGCCATCCCCATCATCGACACCGACACGCCCGATAAACAGATGTTAGGCTGCATCCACCTGCTGAAGAATGCCTACGTGAAGAACTCCACGAAGGAGTTTGTCCGTATGCTCGGTGAAAGCACCTCGATACTCAGGAGCAACCTGATTGAGCCCTGAGTGAAAAATAATCGAACGAAATGACCGCTGTTTCGAAGAAATGTAGTAATTTTGCAACGGACAAGCTGACCAGCTGATGAAAAAAGCGCTCAAGTGGATGGTGATAGCGGCCCTCACCCCCATCGTGCTGATACTCATACTCGCCGCTCTGATCTATCTGCCGCCAGTACAGAACTGGGCGGTAGAAAAGGTGACGGATTATGCCTCGGAGCAGACTGGGATGAACATCACGGTTGAGGGCGTGAACCTTGACTTCCCGCTCGACCTGGGCATCGACGGACTACGCGCCACCCATTTGGGCGACACCATCGCTGACATACGCCATCTGACCGTCAACGTGCGCCTGCTGCCTCTGCTGAGGAAGAAAGTGGTGATCGACGAGCTTTCGCTGATCGGCGGAAAGGTGAACACCAGCAGTTTTCTCAGCGACCTGCAGATCGTGGGCGAATGGCGGGAGCTGTGGCTCGCCTCGAAAGGCATCAGCCTCGACAAGGAGACGGTGGAGGTGAACGGCGCGAGACTCTCAGACGCGAGACTCGACATTGCCCTAAGCGACACAGCCCAGGCAGACACTACGAAGACGGACGTGAGATGGAAGATAAACGCCGACAGCCTCAGCATCCACAAGACCGATTTGACACTACACCTGCTAGGCGACACACTTAACCTTAGAGCATACATGGGAAAGGCCATTGCCCGTGAAGCCCTCATCGACCTCGGCGCCACCATCTACAGCGTGGGGAGCCTCGAATGGCGCAACGGCCGTCTGAACTGGGACAACCGCTTTGAACCTGAGACGGCAGGCTTCGATGCCAACCACATCTCACTCACAGGCATCAGCCTGAAGATGGACGACGTAAGCTACACGCCAACGCGCACCGCTTTCTATATAGGGCAGATGGCCCTGAAGGAGAAATGCGGCATAGAAGTGATCGACCTGAAAGGCGGTTTCAGGATGGACTCCACGCAGAACAACATCCAGATACCCGCCATGCATGTGAAGACACTTGACTCTGACCTCTTCACAGAAGTGGATATGGACTACAATGCCTTCGACGAGCAGAATCCTGGCGACATGAAAATCAGGATGAACGGTCAGATTGGCAAGCAGGACGTGGTATGCTTCGTAGGCGACCTACCTCAGAAGTTCATTGAGCGCTACCCCAACCACCCCATCAGTATCAAGGGCTCTGTCGACGGCAATATCAACAGTCTGCAGTTTACGGGTCTCGACGTCACGCTACCCTCCGCAGGCAATTTCAACGTGACAGGAACGGCCCAAGGTGTGATGCATCCCTACCATATGAAAGTCGACCTGAAACTGAAGGCCAAGACGCAGGATCTCAGCTTCATGCTCGCCCTAGCAGCCCCCTCGGTGCTAAAGAACTACCGCATACCCAGCGGCATCACGATGAACGGTACTCTGACAGCCAACGGCACAAAATACGGAGCTGACCTGACGGCTCGCGAATCGCAGGGCACCATGCGGCTGAAAGGTAGCGCCACCATCCCGCTGGACGCAAAAGGCGAGATGAACACCAGCCAGATGGCCTACGACGCCGACGTAAGCATCAGCAACTTGAACCTGCACCACTTCATGCCCAACGACTCGCTCTATAACATCTCAGCCGTCATGAGTGCCAAAGGCTACGGCACAGACTTCCTGGCAAGCCAGAGCAAGCTGGAAGCCGACATCAGTGTTAGCCAACTACAGTTCGGCCACTGGGACTTGAGGGATATGACAGCCATCGTCAACCTCCAAAACGGACACGGACAATTTGACATCACTGGCCATAACGACCTGCTCGACGGCACCATCGGAGCCGACATGCTGATCAGCGACAAGAAAATCGATGGCACCGTGAACATAGACCTGGCCAAGACAGACCTCTACGAGATGAAACTCGTGGACAAGCCACTCGCCATCGGCATGAGTGGAACAATGGAGGTCAGCTCAGATATGAAGCAGACTCACCGCCTGAGCGGACGGCTCGGCAACCTATATATCAAGGACGACAAAAAGACATACACCCCTGACGATATCGGACTGCTCATCAGAACCACTCGCGACACAACCATCGTCAGAGGCCAGAGCGGTGATTTCATCGTCAAGATTGACCTCAGCGAGAACTACGAAAAGCTCCTGAAGGACTTCAAAGTGCTCAGCGACTCCGTGATGGCCCAGTTCGACGCAAGAGTCATCGACCAGCCTGCCATCAAACGGATGCTGCCCACGATGAAAATCCACGTGGAAAGCAAGCGCGACAACCCCATCGCCAACCTGTTGAAAACCCGCAACATTGATTTCAAGGAATTGCTGTTCGACATGAATACATCGGCCGCTACGGGCATCAACGGCGAAGGCCACATCTACTCACTCAACTACGACAGCACACGCATAGACACCATCAAGCTGGCACTGACCCAGAAGGGTGACCGTCTGACCTATCAGGGTCAGATCCGTAACAACAAGCGCAATCCGCAGTTCGTGTTCAATGCCCTGCTCGACGGTCATATCCACCAACACGGTGCCGTAATTGGCGTGCGCTACTACAACGACAAAAATCAGCTTGGCGTGCGCCTCGGCGCCACCGCTGACATGGAGGCTGACGGCATTCGCCTCAGGCTGATGCCCGAACGCCCAACCATTGCCTTCAAGGAATTCAACCTGAATAAAAACAACTTCATCTTCCTGGAACAAAACAAGAGAATTCAAGCAAAAGTCGACCTCATTGCCGACGACAAGACGGGCTTGAAGCTCTATACAGAGAATCAGGACTCCACGATGCTTCAAGATCTCACCCTCAGCATCAACAGGCTCGACTTGGGTGAGCTAACCTCAGCTATGCCCTTCCTGCCAAGCATCGCTGGCAAGCTCAACGGCGACTACCATATCCTGCAGGATCAGAACGAGAAATTCTCAGTAGCCTCCGACATGGCCATTCAGGGCTTGACACACGAAGGTTCGTACATCGGCAATATCAGCTCAGAGTTCGTCTACATGATGAAGGAGGACAACACCCACGCCATCGAAGCCCGCCTCATGCTCGACGAAGAGGAATTCGGACTGCTCCGCGGCAGCTATCAGAATGAAGGCGAAGGGAACGTCGACGCCATCTTTACCATGACCCACATGCCTCTCTCGTTGGCCAACGGCTACGTGCCCGACCATATCGTGGGACTGGAGGGCTTCGGCGAAGGCAGCCTCACCATCAAGGGAACGACCAGCCATCCGCAAGTCGACGGCGAAATCTACGTGGAAGAAGCCTATCTCATCAGCAAGCCCTACGGTATTAGGATGCGTTTCGACAACGACCCCATCCGCATCGTGGGAAGCCGCCTGCTGCTCGAGAACTTCGGACTCTATGCCTACAATGAAGAGCCTCTCAACATGATGGGCGAAGTAGACTTCTCAAACATGGACAACATCACGATGGACATGCGCATGAGAGCCCGTAACCTGCAGCTCATCAATGCCAAGCAGGAGACAGGATCCATCGCTTGGGGAAAGGCGTTCGTCAACTTCTTTGCCCGCATGCAGGGACCACTGGAGGCGCTCAATATACGCGGAAAGCTCGATGTGCTCGGTTCTACGGATATGACCTATATGCTACTCGACTCGCCACTATCGACAGATAACCGTCTTGAAGAACTGGTGAAGTTCACCGATTTCAACGACTCCACGCAAGTGGTCGTAACACGACCCAAGCCAACGGGGCTTGTTGCCGACCTGAACATCAGCATTGCACAGGGAGCACACATCGTCTGCGACCTCAATACAGACCAGACAAACTACGTAGACCTCATGGGCGGCGGCGACCTGCGCATGAAGTACAATGCCGAGGGCATCAACCTCACGGGCCGCTATACCCTCGCCAGCGGAGAGATGAAATACTCACTGCCCGTCATTCCGCTGAAGACCTTCACCGTGAAGGAAGGCAGCTACGTGGAGTTCACTGGCGACCCCATGAACCCGAAGCTGAACATCACCGCCACTGAACGCACCAAGGCCACCGTCGGTGATGAGAGCGGTAAGGGGCGCAGCGTCGTCTTCGATTGCGGCGTCGTCATCACCAAGACACTCAACGATATGGGTCTTGAGTTCATCATCGACGCGCCAGAAGACCAAAGCGTCAACGGAGAGCTCGAGACAATGTCGAAAGAAGAACGTGGAAAGGTGGCCGTGACCATGCTCACCACAGGTATGTACCTCAACTCTGGCACAACAGGCAGCTTCTCGATGAACTCCGCCCTCAGCTCATTCCTGCAAAGCGAGATCAACAACATCGCAGGCTCTGCCCTAAAGACCCTCGACCTGAGCGTGGGCATCGACAACACCACCGATGCATCAGGAACCATGCATACCGACTACTCCTTCAAGTTCGCCAAACGGTTTCTCAACAATCGGCTGAAGATAGAACTAGGCGGTAAGGTATCGTCAGGATCCAGCTATCCTGGCCAGAACCAGTCGTTCTTCGACAACGTCACGATGGAATACCGCCTGAACCAGGAAGGGACGCAAAACCTGAAGCTTTTCTACAACCAGAACGTCTACGACTGGCTCGATGGCTATACTGGTGTCTATGGTGTAGGATTCGTATGGCGTAGAAAACTCGACAATTTCTGGGACATTTTCCGTTTCTGGAAAAAAGAAGAGCAGCCAATGATGAGACAGCCACAGCCTTCGCAACAAATGTTCGGCACACCGCGCGACAGCGTGAAGACAGACACAATTAACGTTATGAGAAATGAAAGAAAATAAAATATACCTCTGTCTCCTGTTGTCACTCTCGATCTTGCTCTGTTCTTGTTCGATGACAAAAAACATCCCTGAAGACGAACAGCTCTACACGGGTCTGAAGAAGATTGTCTTTGAAGATGAGAAGGATGACGATCCCTACGAGTCGCACCTTGCCACCACGAAGGAGGAAGTAGAAGCTGCCCTCGACACACCCCCCAACGGCTCACTCTTCGGCAGCAGTCGCTTTACCGTTCCCTGGTCGTGGCACCTCTGGGTATACAACAAGTACTCCGGTAAGGACTCCGGATTTGCCAAGTGGATGACCAAGTCCTTCGGCAAGGCTCCCATACTGATAAGTCAGGTGAATCCAGCCCTGCGTGCCTCTGTTGTACGATCCATCCTGCGCAACAACGGCTACTTCCGAGGCTATGTCGACTACGAAATCATCCCCCAGAAGAATCCCAAGAAGAGTAAGCTCAGCTATACCATCCACCTCGACTCACTCTTCACCCTCGACTCCGTGAGTTACGTCAACTATCCAGCCCCCATGATGACGCTCATCGACTCCACCCTCAGTGAGAGTCTCATCCAGAAGGGCAATCCCTTCAGCATCAGCAACCTCGACGGCGAGCGCACGCGCATCAGCAGCCTGATGCGCAACAACGGATACTACTATTACAATCCCAGCTATGCCTCCTACCTCGCCGATACCTTTGCTGTCAACAACAAGGCACAGTTGCGTTTCCAGCTGGCAGAAGGTCTCCCAGCCGATGCCCTCCACAAATGGTATATCGGCAATATCGACGTGATGTTCCGCAAGTCCATGCGAGAGCGGCTTACGGATTCCATCAAACGCCGCCATCTGACCATCCACTTTACGGGCGACAAGTCGCCCATCCGACCCAGCATTGTACTGAGGAACATGCGCCTCCGCCCACGTCAGGAATTCAACTATGACAACTATCTGGAATCGACGGCCCAGATCAATGCCACTGGAGTGTTCAGCAGCACCGACTTCACCTTCACCCCACGACCCGAGACAGATACGCTCGACCTGCAGCTGAACTGCGTGTTCGGCAAGCCCTACGACTTCTACATCGAGTGCAACGCCATCGGCAAGACTATTGGGCGCTACGGTCCTGAGGCAAAGATCGGTTTCACCCGCCTCAACGCTTTCCGTGCGGGCGAGAAGATCGACATCAACCTCCACGGTGCCTATGAGTGGGCCAATCACGGAGGATCGAGTGCCAGCAACTACCAGTACGGTGCCGATGTCGCCATCGAGTTCCCGCGTATTATCGCCCCGTTCTACGACAGCGAACGTATCCGCCGCGACAAAAACGGGCGTCCGATCCGTCGTCGCTTCTACTCCACTCCCACCACCTATGCCAAGGTATCTACCGATATCGTTCGACGTCCGGATTACTACAAGATGCATGTCGTCTCCGGCGAATGGACCTATCGTTGGCAGACCTCAGAGACGAGCCGCCATGAGTTCTCTCCGCTGACGGTAAAATACCAGTATATGAACAGCCACACCCTGAAGTACGACTCCCTCCTCATCAAGAACCCCTATCTCGACCGTACGATGGGCGACTACTTCATCCCTAAGATGCGCTACACTTTTACCTATACCAGTCCTACCACCTTGCGCAACCCCATCCGCTGGGAGACCACACTTGAAGAATCAGGTAACATCGTGTCGCTCATCGACATGGCCCGGGGAAAATCGTTCAACGAAAAATACAAAGAGCTTTTCAAGAACCCCTATGCCCAGTTCGTGAAACTGGAGACCGACTTCACCAAGACATGGGTTGTGGGCACGGAGTCAAGCCTTGTGGGCCATATCAATGGCGGCATCATATTCAACTACGGCAACAGCGAATATGCCCCCTACAGCGAGGAGTTCTATGTGGGAGGCGCCAACAGTATCCGTGCCTTCGCCGTGCGCGACATCGGCCCTGGAGCCTTCTCTGATCTTGGCATTAAAGAAAAACAACTCTTCTACCTGCTGCGCAACGGCGACATGAAACTGGTGGCCAATCTCGAATACCGCATGCCTATCTTCGGCAACCTGAAGGGAGCCGTCTTCCTCGACGCAGGAAACATCTGGCGCATAGGGCATCTGAATATGGAATTGGATAATGATGCCTTCGAGGAATATGGCGAGTCAAAGGAAAAGCTTGCCAAAGCCATGAAAGATTGGCTCGACGACATGTACTTCAAGCCCTCGCGCTTCTTCGACGACATCGCCCTGGGTACAGGATTGGGCCTGCGTTACGACCTTGGATTCCTTGTAGTGCGTATCGACTGGGGCTTTGCCATCCATATCCCCTGCAACAATGGCGTATCGGGCTATTTCTTCAATGTCCAGCGCTTCAGTGACCTTCACACCCTCAACTTCGCCATCGGCTACCCATTCTGAAAAAAATATGCCCATATGCTTTTCTTTCTGAAAATATTTTTGTACCTTTGCGCCAAATTTAATTTCTAACTCAAAAATATAGCTTATGAAACCAACTCTTTTTCTGCTTGCAGCAGGTATGGGCAGCCGTTACGGCGGTCTGAAACAGCTCGATGGTCTGGGACCTAATGGTGAGACCATCATGGACTATTCCATCTATGATGCCATTCAGGCAGGATTCGGCAAGATTGTGTGGGTCATCCGTAAAGATTTTGAGGAGCAGTTCCGCACGCAGATTCTCGCCAAATATGAAGGACAGGTTCCCTGCGAACTGTGTTTTCAGGCACTCGACGCTCTGCCCGCAGGCTTCACCGTTCCCGAGGGCCGTCAGAAGCCCTGGGGCACCAACCACGCCGTCCTGATGGGTAAGGATGTCATCAAGGAGCCATTCTGCGTCATCAACTGCGATGACTTCTACAACCGCGATGCCTTTATGGTCATCGGCAAGTTCCTCGCCGACCTTCCCGAGGGAGCCAAGAACCAGTATGCAATGGTGGGTTTCCGTGTAGGCAACACGTTGAGCGAGAACGGCACCGTAGCCCGCGGCATCTGCTCGAAGAATGAGAAAGGTCATCTGACCACCGTCGTAGAGCGCACGGAGATCGTACGCTGCGCCGAAGACGGCAGCAATGCAGGATCTGCCAGCGAGCCCATCCGCTATAAGGACGAGGAAGGCAAGTGGGTAGAGGTAGCCGACAATACCCCTGTCTCGATGAACATGTGGGGCTTCACACCCGATTACTTTGAATACTCCGAGGAGTACTTCAAGGAATTCCTCAGCGATCCGAAGAATATGGAGAACCTGAAGGCAGAGTTCTTTATCCCCCTGATGGTCAACAAGCTGATCAACGAAGGTACTGCCACCGTCGAAGTGCTCGACACAACCTCCAAATGGTTTGGTGTCACCTATGCAGCAGACCGTGAGGCCACTGTAGCCCGTATCCAACAGCTTGTCGACGAAGGCGTATACCCAAACAAGCTTTTCTAAATGAACATTGACATTCTGAATAATAATCAGCTGGCTCAGATGAACCAGCTGATTTCTGATGCACAAACCATTATTGTCACCTGCCACAAGAGTCCTGACGGCGATGCCATCGGCTCGTCGATTGGGTGGGCAGAATATCTGCGTACCATAGGCAAGGAGCCCGTTGTCATCGTACCCGATCAGTACCCAGACTTTCTGCAATGGTTGCCCAATACGGAGAAGGTTGTCCGCTACGACAAGCACAAGGAGAAATGCGACATGCTGTTCAAGATAGCCGATCTTGTCTTCTGCCTCGACTTCAATGCCACCAGCCGCGTTGAAGATATGGAGCAGGCCCTCGTCAGCTCACCCGCTGCCAAAGTGCTGATTGATCACCATCTGAATCCCACTGTTGATGCGGTACTCACCATTTCCGAACCTGAAGCCTCCAGCACCAGCGAGCTCGTGTTCCGCATCGTCTGGCAGCTGGGCGGATTCCAAATGGTAGGCAGGCAGTTTGCCGTCCCCATCTATTGCGGCATGATGACCGATACCGGCGGATTTCTCTATAACAGCACCCGCTGCGAGATCTACTACATCATCGGTGAGTTGCTCACCAAGAATATCAACAAAGACAAAATCTATCGGAATGTCTACCACAACTATTCCGAGAGCCGCATTCGCCTGATGGGATTCGTCATGTATGAGAAACTCGTCTACCTGCCTGAGTTCCATACTGCCTACTATACCCTCACCAAGGAAGAGCAGAAGCATTTCCACTTCATCAAGGGCGATGCCGAAGGTCTGGTGAACATTCCCCAACAGATCAAGGGGCTGAAACTCTCCATCTCACTGAGGGAAGATTCCGACAAGCCCAACCTCATCTGGGTGAGCCTCCGCTCCGTCGACGACTTCCCCTGCAACGAGGTGGCAGAGCAATTCTTCAATGGCGGTGGACATCTCAATGCATCAGGCGGACGTATCAACGGCACGATGGAAGAAGCCGTGGAAATTGTCAAAAAAGCCATTAATGCCTTTGCAGACAAGTTAAAGTAGCCTAATATTGATGTTGTTTCCGAAATTATTCGTAATTTTGCAGCGTCAATCAATTAAAAAGATGAAGAAATACTTATTCCTACTGATAGCAATGGTAGCCGTCCTCGCCAGTTGTAATGACTACGAGACCTACGGCGACAAGAAGGAGAAAGAGCGCAACGCCATCTCGAGATTCATTGCCGACTCTTCTATCGTCGTCATCTCCGAGGACCAGTTCAACCAGCAGGGCTATACTACCAATTTGTCGAGAAACGAGTTTGTGAAACTCGACAAGAGTGGTGTCTACATGCAGATTGTACGCGTTGGTTGCGGCACACCAGTCCAGGATGGCGAGAAGACGAGTCTTGTATGCCGTTTTGAAGAGTTTGACATCATGAACGACACCTTGAGCGTATGCAATAACAGGCAGGATCTCTCCTATTCAGGCAAGTCGGTCGTGTCCATCCCTGACATCATGCAGGTATCACGTACCAGCGGCACTTTTTCTGCCTCCTTCCTGAGTGGCATCATGTATATGGTATATTCCTCCTCTGTACCTGCCGGCTGGCTTGTACCGCTCACATATATTAAAGTAGGGCGCCCACAGTCGATGGATGAGCAATGCGCCAAGGTACGCCTCATTGTCCCCCACTCTCAAGGTCACGCCTCGGCTTCGAGCAATGTCAAGCCCTATTATTACGTCATCACGTTCCAAAGAGAATCATAACGTTTTTTTATATATATGACACTGATTAAATCCATTTCCGGTATCCGCGGTACCATCGGCGGACACACGGGAGACACACTGAATCCTTTAGACATTGTTAAGTTCACCACGGCTTACGCCTGCTTTATCGCAAGCCAGGCCAATACTGCCAGCCAGAGCAGGAAAATCGTCGTAGGACGCGACGGCCGTATCTCTGGCCTGATGGTACGCAACGTCGTGGTAGGAACCCTCATGGGTATGGGCTACGATGTGCTTGACATCGGCTACGCCACCACTCCCACCACAGAGCTGGCTGTCCGCATGTCGGGTGCCGACGGTGGCATTATCATCACCGCCTCACACAACCCCCGCCAGTGGAATGCCTTGAAACTGCTGAACCGCGAAGGCGAGTTCCTGACGGCTGCCGACGGTGCAGAGGTGCTTCGCCTGGCAGAAGCCGAGAACTTCAACTATGCAGAAGTCGACCATCTGGGTACCTGCACGATTGATGACACTTTCAACCAGCGCCATATCGATGACGTTCTCAACTTGAAACTCGTCGACCGTGAGGCCATCCGTCAGCGCCGCTTCCGCGTCTGTGCTGATACCATCAACTCGGTGGGCGGCATCATCCTTCCAGAATTCTTCAAGCAGCTCGGTGTTGACTATGAGATTCTCAACGCTGAGTGTACAGGCGATTTCGCCCATAATCCAGAGCCCTTGGAGAAAAACCTCTCAGGCATCATGGACAAGATGAAGCAGGGAGGCTTCGACCTTGGTATCGTTGTCGATCCCGACGTAGACCGTCTTGCTTTTATCTGCGAAGACGGTACGATGTTCGGCGAAGAATACACCCTCGTCAGTGTGGCCGACTACGTGCTTAGCCACACTGTGGGCAACACCGTCTCCAATCTCTCATCTACCCGTGCCCTGCGTGATGTGACGGTTAGGCATGGTGGCCAGTACACCGCTGCAGCCGTAGGCGAGGTGAATGTCACCACTAAGATGAAGGAGGTTGGTGCCGTCATTGGTGGTGAAGGCAATGGCGGAGTGATCTATCCTGAGAGCCACTACGGCCGCGATGCCCTCGTTGGCATTGCGCTCTTCCTTTCCAGTCTGGCCCAGAAGGGCTGCACCGTCAGCGAACTCCGCAAGACCTTCCCCGACTATCAGATTGCCAAGAACCGCATCGACCTCACCCCCGAGACCGATGTTGATGCTATTCTCGTCAAGGTCAAGGACATGTTCTCCAAAGACACCAGCGCACAGGTTAACGACATAGACGGTGTAAAGATCGACTTCCCCGACCGTTGGGTTCATCTGCGAAAGTCGAATACTGAGCCAATCATCCGTGTCTACAGCGAGGCTCAGACCATGGAGCAGGCCGACGATCTCGGCAAACGGCTCATGCAAGTGGTCTACGACATGCAGTAACAGACATGAAAAATCCCTCGGAATCGAGGGATTATTTTATGAATGCTTGATGGTGACTTGTTTCATCTGCTTGTGCACTTCCCGTTTCTTACGCAGATACTGCAGCCGCTCTTTGGCATGGGCTTTAGAGATACGGATCTGATGACCGTAGACCAGACAGGCAGCACCAAGATAGGCAGCGACCTGAATCCAAAGGCAGCGCAATTCGAACGACACATCGCCTATCGAAGCGCCCATGCTGTTCAGACGGAGGTAAGCCCTGACGCCGAAGGTGCTGGGGAATAGCCACGACACACCCTGCAGATAACCAGGGATAGAAGACTGAGGCCAGGAGACACCTGTCAGGAAAAGCAACGGCAAGGACACGAATACCATCAGCAGGATGACGTTCTCACGATAACGTACCAGACACGATACCGTCATGCCAAAGAATACGCATGCCAACAGATAGGGTATCATCAGCTGCAGCAGGTTCTGCCAGGGCGCCATATGGATGAAACTGAAGAACTTCGGTACCGTCACAACAAGGTACGTGCTCATGACGGCATAAACCATCAGATAGCAGAGCGCCTTACCGCTGACGATACGCCCTACTCCACCGTAACTGGGATGGATTGGTACCAGATCACCATAACGGTTACTCTCACGAGCCGTTCCTGCAGCAAGACCAATGCCGAGGGCGAGGGTCTGCTGGATGATCAACATCAGCACGGCGGGAAGCACGGCAGTGCCATAGCCGCCCTGAGGATTAAACATCGCCACCTCCTCGACATCGAGGGGACTGGTGGTAATAACGTCTTCGCGGGCGGTATAGTTGCCAGAAAGCTTGGTCTGTATCTGGGCACCCATTTGCTGACTGACGGCCATCGCCGTCTGATAAATGGCCTTATAGGTGAGCATCAGCGCCATGTCACAATACACGCTGATAGTGCCCTGCTGCATCCGGTTGAGGTTAGTGCCAAAATCCTCTGGGATATAGTAGATGCCCTTTACCACCTGACGGCTGACAAGCGACTGGGCATCGTCGAGATCCTCAGCATAGTAGGCAACGTGCACATCTGCCGAGGCGTCGCACATCCGTATGAACTGGCGCGACTGTTGGGAGTGGGACTTGTCGACCACCACCACAGGCACCTCATGGATATGCTCATTGTTGTATATCCACGAATAAAGAAGGGGATAGACGAGGGGCACCACGATGCAGAACAGCAGCACACCCTCATCGCGGAGCACTTGCCGCAGTTCATAACGCCACACGTAAGCGGCATCATCAAGCCATTTTAATAATTTACGGTATATAGACATACGTCAGCATTGCATTTTTAATCTTACGGATGACAAACCAGGGCAGCAGCGTGAAGGCGATGAGGCCCAAGAAATGGAACCACGCGTCGATGAGCGGGAAGCCGTTGAACACCGTAATCTGATACAACATATAATAATGGCGCAGTGGGAAGAGCCACGTGAGCGCCTGTATCGGCGTATCCATACCCATCACGGGGAAGGCGGAGCCTGCCAGCGAGAAGCCGAGCACACCCCACAGCGAACAGATACTCATCGACATGCGCAACGACGGCATCAGTCCGAAAATGAAGATGCCGAAGCCGATGGAGGCAAACACCTGCAGCACAGCCAGCAGGACGATTGACCCCACACCCCCTTCATGAGCGAAGTGGAGCACATGATAAATATAGAATTCGTAGAGGAATATCAGCACGAGGAACACCAGTGCCTGAGGCAGGTATTTACCCAGTATCGCAACAACGATATTACCGTCGGCTTTCGCTATCAACTCCTTGCCGCGATCGAACTTCAGCTCCATACCGAGGGAATAGGCCGAGATGAGGAACATGAAGAGCATCATCACACCAGGCACGAAGACGGCGGATAGATACATATTGTAATTGCTCCAAGGATTGGCAATCTGATGGAGGTCGATACGGATGGGCTGCAGGAATGTCTGTATCTGCTGAGGCGTAAAACCCTTGGCACGCATCGTGGCCTGACCTACAGCCGCTGAGCCAAGCGTGGCGACGGTCTTCAGATCCTTCATCACCATGGAACCTCCCGCAAGCGAAATATTACTATAATAAAAAGAGATCTTCGGGCGACGGGCGGAGAGGAGATTGTCGGTAGTTCCCTTAGGGAAGTACAGGAATCCGTAAATCTCATTCTCCTGCATGGCATGACGGGCCTCTGCGACAGACGCATAATGCGCCACCACACGGGAACTCTGGAAACCATCGAGACGACGAACCAGTGCCCGCGACGTGGAGGTATTATCGAGATCGACCACACCCACCGGCATCTCCTGAGGCACGCCTTCATTCAGCAACATGGTGAAGAACAGCATCGTCAGCAACGGAAACACGAGCATACAGCACATGTAGATGGGATTCTTCATAAGAATCTTCATCTCACGCTTCGCTATCTGCCATATATTACAAAGATATCTCACTTCTTACCTCTCACTTCTTGATGATCAACGACATACCAGGACGGAGACCTTCAATCTTCTCCACCGGACGCGCCTTTACCTCGAACGTCTTCAGGTCGTACTGTCCGTTGGCCTTCGTAGCCTTCCATACGGCATACGAACCCTGATCCTTCAGGTAGTAGACCTTCATCTTGATATCCTTGTTGAAGGCTGGAACGAAAGCTGTGAACTCCGAGCCTACCTGCATGCCGTTCAACTGGTCCTCACGCACATTGAACGTGCCCCACATGTCATCCATCATCGAAATCGACATGATGGGAGAACCCGTGCCTACGAGCTCACCAACCCTGGGATAGACATCGCTCACCTCACCCTCCTTCTGGGCTATCTGAACCGTCTCGTGGATATAGGAGTTTACTTCCTGCACGGCACCCTTGGCACGGCCCACCTGAGCGGCAGCGGCCAATTTGTCTTCCATGCGGGCACCGTTCACTGCCATGTCATACTGGCTCTGGGCGGCTTTCATCTGCGCCTCCATGGCCTTATAGTTGGCAAGGGCCTCGTCACGCTTCTGAGCACTCATCACGCCTTCGTCGTAGAGCCGCTGAACGCGCTTATACGATTTCTCGGCGATCTCGTAGCCGGCCTTGGCCTGCTGGAGCACTGAGAAGGCACCCTGGATCTGCTCCTTACGGGCACCGTTCTGAGCCTTCAACTCAAGGGCGGCAGCGGCATTCTCGGCACTACGGGCCTGCTCCATCTTGGCAAGCACCTCAGGGGCGTCGAGGATGGCGAGGGTATCGCCAGCCTTCACAAAGTCGCCCTCCTTGAAACGGAGTTCGAGGATACGACCAGGCACCTTGCTCGACACACGATACTCGGAAACCTCCACCTGACCCTGTATCACGTTGGGCTCACGGTCGAGGGCCAGGAAACCGATGATCGCTACAATAATCACAACTGCCACGAAACCTACGATGGCAAGTAAAATATTGTTATGTTGACTTTTTGCTGACATATTATTTATGATTTACGAATTTACGATTTACTGATTTACGATTTATTGGAGGATTCCGAGCGACTTCTGGAGGTCCACCTGCGACAGTTTGACATCAATCTCGGCGTCGATCTTCTGCGACTGTGCCTGCAGCCATGCCGTCTGTGCTTCCATCACCGTGGTGGGCGAGATGACACCCTCGCTGAATCCGAGGTTGGCCGTGCGCAGATTCTCGTCGGCACGCTGTATGTTGGCCTGCGCCATCGTGAGTCTCTTATTGGCCTCTTCCACCTTGAAGGTGCTCTGGTTCACCTGCAGCTCTATCTTCTCGCGGGCCTCTGCCAGTTCAAGATTGGCAATCGAGGTGGCGCCTTTCGAGGCACGTACCTTGTACATCACGTCACCCCAGTTCCATAGCGGCACGCGCACCATCAGTCCCACGTTCCAGAATCCGCCGAACTTCTTCTGGAAGCCGTTGAGCAAATTAGGATTGCTCACTGCATAGCCGCCCGTCAGTGCCACCTGTGGCAGATTGCCTGCCTTCAGCACGTTCGTGGTCTGCTTCGAGATGTCCACCGAGTTCTGCAGCATCTTCAGTTCCGGACGGTTTTCCACCGCAGCCTCCACATTCAGCACGGGCGTCAGCTCTACGACAGCAATATTGTCTGCCTGCTCATCAGCCAGCACCACCTTTTCATCCAGAGGTATGCCACAGAGCTGGTTCAGCAGCATCCGTGAGAGCACGAGTCCGTCGTTGACCTTCATCAGGGCCATTTCCGCCTCGTTCACTTTCACCTCTACGCTCAGGCCGTCGCTCTTCGTCGCCACGCCCTCTTCGATCATCGTCTTCACATCACCATCCAGTTTCTTCACCAGTCCGAGATAGCTCTCAGCCAGTTTCTGCTTGTGGCAGAGCGAGATGACCATCCAGTATGCCTGGTCAATGCCGTATAGCGTGTTCTGAAGGCGGGCATTCAGCGAGTTCTCAGCCAGGTCTTCGTTGAGGTCGGCCATTTTGTTCATGGCGATGATGCTTCCGCCCATGAAGATGGGCTGCGTCAGCATGATCGAGCCGGCGAAGATGTTTCGGGTGTCCGTACGCAGGGCATCCACGATCTTCTGGCCCTCGGCATTCAGAAGACCCTCGAGAGCCGCCATGCTTCCCTGCATGTTCTGCTTCAAGCCGCCCATCATCTGCTGCACATCCCCTGCGGGCACGCCCAACTGCACAAAGGCCTGTCCCATCTGCGAGAACGAGGTCTCAAAGCCCTGCATCTGCGGCTGCATGCCAGCCACCACTTCCGTACCGAGGTTGGGCAGACTCTGCTTCTGAGCGTTGCTCAACAGTGAGATCTCGTCGCTGGTGTGTACATACGAGCCGACAGCGCTTACATGTGGCAGGTATTTCGTACGAGCCGACTTGCGGACATTGGCGGCCACATTCTGTTTCAGCCTGGAGATACCCAGCTGTTTGTTGTTGCGCAAGGCCATCTGCCTGCAGCTGTCAAGCGACAGGACCCGCTGTGCACCAACCGTGAAAGGTAAAAAAGTTAAAAGGTAAAAAGGTAAAAACCATTTCACCCAGCCTTTTACCAGCCTTAATCCTTTCCTGTTCATTCTATCTTTAAACTTTAAATATTACTCCAAACTATTTAAAACTGAAAGTTCTGCTGCCTATCATATTCCCGTCGGCAAAGATGCTCACGCGGTAGTCTCCGGCCTCCAGCATCTGCGTCACGTTCCAGTAGGTGGTCACGGGCGTCTCCTCACCCGTATACTCAATGATCTTCTTCATCGAGCACTCCAGCGTCTTGTTCTCATAGGCAAACGTTCCGCCGCCCGAGAGTGTGTTGCCGCCGGGATTCTGGATACGCACATAGACCGTGCGGTTACCGTTCGAGGCCGTCACGTTCTTCGCGATGGTGAAGCCTACCTTCATCTGGCGGCAGTCCTTCAGCTTCTTGGCAGGCTTGCCTTTCTTGTCGAGCATCTGCATCACGATATTCGTGGCATCGAGCTGGGCGGCGATGGCCACCTTCTCCGAGAGCGAGGCCTTCTCGTGGCTCAGTCCTGCCACCTGGGCGGTCTTCTGCTCCAGCTCTGCATTCACACGGGTATTCTCCTCCTTGAGGCTCTCGTTCAGCCGGTTCAGCGAGTCTATCTGCATCACATAGTCGCGCAGCACGGCACGCACCGTGGCCAGCTCCTTCTTCAGACGTGCAATCTCGCGGGCGTCAGAGGCTTTCACCTGCTTCAGCTCCTCGAGCAGCTGCTGCGTCCTCATCTGCTCCTGCGTCAGCTGTGCGATGATCGAGTCGTTGTTGATCTGCGTTTTCATCTCACTGTACTGCAAGGCGAAACGCTCATATTCGTTTTCCATCTCCTGCTTGTCGAGCGCTGCCAGTTCCTGCATGTCCTGGTTCACCTGCTTCTGTTCCTCCAGATTATAGAACAGCCAGGCGATACCGGCTACAAGAGCCAGAATCAAGACGACGAGCAATATGATTAATTTCTTGTTCATTCCTGTTATCGAATATCGGGTGCAAAATTAAGACATTTTGATGAAAAAACAAAAGAAAACGGCCACTCAATGAAGACAGAAATATCATTTTTAATATAATTACTGAAATTTCGAACATTTTTTGCAGTTTTGTTATCCAATTATTTGGAAGTTAGAAAGAATTAGCGTATATTTGCAGAGTCAAAATTTAACTGCTGCCTATGCGAAAGGATAGTTTTCTCTATCGAGTCTACGACCTCTATTACGACGGTTTCCGCTCCATGCGCCTCGGTCGTACGCTCTGGGCTATTATCCTCATCAAGCTATTCATTATCTTCGTTGTTCTCAAGATTTTCTTCTTCCCCAACTTCCTCAAGCAGCATGCCGACGGCGACGAGGCAGGCTTCGTAGCCACCGAGCTCACCGACCGCGCCCCCAAATAAAATCGTAAATCGTAAATCCGTAAATCGTAAATATTATCGCTTATGTTCAATCACTTATTCTTAGACATTGATGCCGGAACGATCGACTGGTCGAGAGCGCAGTTCGCCCTCACGGCAATCTATCACTGGCTCTTCGTGCCCCTGACCCTCGGACTGGCGGTCATCATGGGTATCGTGGAGACCAATTACTATCGCACGAAGGATGAGTTCTGGAAAGACGCTGCCAAATTCTGGCAGAAGCTCTTCGGTGTGAACTTCGCCATGGGTGTCGCCACGGGTATCATCCTCGAGTTCGAGTTCGGAACCAACTGGAGCAACTACTCCTGGTTCGTTGGCGATATCTTCGGAGCCCCCCTGGCTGTCGAGGGTATCGTGGCTTTCTTCATGGAATCTACCTTTGTGGCTGTGATGTTCTTCGGCTGGAAGAAGGTGTCGCCAGGCTTCCACCTCGCCTCCACCTGGCTCACGGGCCTCGGTGCCACGATTTCCGCCTGGTGGATCCTCGTGGCCAACGCGTGGATGCAGTACCCCGTGGGCTGTGAGTTCAATCCCGACACCATGCGCAACGAGATGGTCTCCTTTGCCGAGGTGGCACTCTCGCCCTTTGCCGTTTCGAAGTTCTGTCACACCGTCACCTCTGCCTGGATCATCGGTGCCGTCTTCTGCGTGGGCGTCTGCTGCTGGTATCTGCTGAAGAAGCGCCATACGAAGCTGGCCGTCGAGAGCATGAAGATCGGAGCCGGCGTAGGACTCGTAGCAGCCCTGCTGGCTGGTGCCACCGGCCACAAGTCGGGCATGGATGTGGCTGAGGTACAGCCCATGAAGCTCGCTGCTATGGAGGCACTCTACAATGGCGGAACAGAGCAGGGCCTGACAGCCATTGCCTGGGTGAATCCCTTCTGCCAGCCCGACTATCAGAACGAGGCCGAGGCTCCCCTGAAGCTCGATATCCCCTACGGACTCTCCATCATGGCCACAAACGATCCTCAGGGCTACGTGCCTGGCATCAACGACATCCTGAACGGCTACACCACGCCCGACGGCAAGGTGGTGCCCTCTGTCGACGAGAAGATCGCACGGGGCAGGAAGGCCATCGAGACGCTGGCAGCCTACCGTAAGGCCAAAGCCGAGGGTGCCGACGAGACGACGCTCAACGCCCAGCTCTCAACACTCAGCGAAAACATGCCCTACTTCGGCTACGGCTATATCAAGGACAAGACCGACATCGTGCCCTTCATCCCCGTCAACTTCTGGGCCTTCCGCATCATGGTGGGGCTCGGCTGTCTGTTCATCCTCTTCTTCGCCGTCGTGCTGTTCATGACCTACAAGAAGGATGTCACCAAGCTGAACAGCTGGCACTACTGGCTGGCCATCCTGCTGATCCCGCTGGGCTATATCGGCTCTGAGTGCGGCTGGCTCGTGGCAGAGTTCGGACGCCAGCCCTGGACCATCCAGGACATGCTGCCCACGTGGGCTGCCGTCAGCGACCTCCAGTCGTCGAGCGTCGCCATCACGTTCTTCCTCTTCCTCATCCTCTTTACGACCATGCTCGCCGTTGAGATCAGTATCCTGCTGAAGCAGATTAAGAAGGGACCGGAATATGTGGAAAGGTAAAAAGGTAAAAAAGTAAAAAAGTAAAGTTATGACATACGTTTTTTTACAGCACTACTGGTGCTTCGTCGTTTCCCTGTTAGGAGCGCTACTGGTATTCCTCCTGTTCGTGCAGGGAGCCAACTCCGTGGCCCGTTCTCTGGGCTCCACCGAGGAGGGCCGCCGCCTCGTCTATAACTCCACGGGGCGCAAGTGGGAGTTCACCTTCACCACCCTCGTCACCTTCGGAGGCGCCTTCTTTGCCTCCTTCCCCCTGTTCTACTCCACGAGCTTCGGCGGAGCCTACTGGCTCTGGATGATCATCCTCTTCACATTCGTGCTGCAGGCCGTCAGCTACGAGTTCCAGAACAAGATCGGCAACCTGCTCGGGCCGCGCACGTTCCAGTTCTTCCTGACGCTCAACGGCATCGTGGGCCCGCTGCTCCTCGGCGGTGCCGTCGCCACCTTCTTCGAGGGCTCGAACTTCATCGTCGAGAAGAACAATCTGATTGATGCCGGAGCCATCACCCCCGTCATCAGCCACTGGGCCAACGCCTCCCACGGCCTCGATGCCCTGCTCAACCCCTGGGTGCTCGTGCTCGGCTTCGCCGTAGTCTTCCTCGCCCGTGTGCTGGGCATCCTCTACGTCATGAACAATGTCGACGACGAGGACATCCGCAGCCGCGGCAGTGTCCGTCTCATCGGAGCAGCCGTCCCCTTCCTCATCCTCTTCGTGGCCTATCTCGTCCACGTGCTGCTGAAAGACGGCTATGCCTACAACGACGAGGGCATCATCTACATGAAGCCCTACAAATACCTGAACAACTTCCTCGACATGTGGTATCTGCTCGTTATATTATTAATAGGTGTAGTCCTCGTGCTCTGGGGAATCGGATCAGAAATCATAAACTTCAAAGGTCAAACTTCAAACTTCAAAAACAAAGGAATTTGGCCCGCAGGCATCGGAACGGTACTCACCGTGCTCGCCCTGCTGCTCTGCTGCGCTTGGAACCACACAGCCTACTATCCCTCGACAGCCGACTTGCAGTCGTCGCTGACGCTGGCCAACTCCTGCTCCAGCGAGTTCACCCTCCGCACGATGTTCTACGTCTCCCTGCTCGTGCCTTTCGTGCTGGCCTACATCGTCTACTGCTGGTATGCCATCGACAAGAAGAAGCTCACCCGTGAGGAGATCCAGACCGATCACGCCTATTGAACATAGTAATCCCCCGTCACTTTTGGCGGGGGATTATTGTGTCTGCGCTTATTTGAACAGCTCGTCGAGATAGGTGTAGAACGCCGGATCCTCGCCTACCACCACCTTCAGTAGCTTGCCCTCGGGATCTACCACTGCCTTCGTGGGGAATCCCTCAATACCGTACAGATGCCCGATGGTCGGGAGCTCCTCGTCTGAACAGCGCACCTGCAGCCAGGGAAGCCCGTGCTGCTCCACAGCAGCCTTCCATTTCACCTCCGAGTCGCGGCAGTCGATGCCCAGTATCTCCATCTTGTCCTTGTACTTGGCGTAGTACTCCTTCATCTTGGGGATACCGCGTACGCACCAGATGCACCACGAGCCCCAGAAGTCGAGCACCACATATTTCCCCCTCAGCGACGAGAGCGCCAGCTTGTTACCCTGCAGGTCGGGCAGTTCAAAGTCGGGAGCCATCCCTTCGTTCGAAGCCGTCTCCGGCTGTTCAGCCGCAGCGGCAGCAGCCTCCGCAGCCTTAGTGTTCTGCTTGCACGACGAGGCGAGCGTCATCGTCACCGTCAGCAGAACCACTGTCAATAATACTTTCTTCATATTCCAATTCATTTAGTTTTCGGGCACAAAGTTACGAATAACTGAGCGAAATGCCAAACAAATCTCGATTTATATCCCAGAAAATTTTGCTATTTGCACGATTTACACTATCTTTGCACTTCAAAAGATGACAGATATGAACATCAGAAAACTCCTTCCGGTTCTCCTGCTTCTGTCGCCTGTATTGTCGTTCGCACAAGCCGGCACAGGCACACTGAAAGCACCGACAGCTCCTACAGACATTGAAAACAGGGAGCGTACCATCCACGACTTGCTCTATTTCCCCTTCACGTGCATCACCGCCGACATGTCCAAGCGAGAACTCGCCTGGCAGGAAGTGGAGAACACCTTCGGCTCTTGCGAAACCATCAACGGCTCCCCCGGTCTTCATGCCAGCAGCAGCTTCGACTACTGCTATCGCGGCGTCGCCATCGGCATCTGTTTCTACGACTGGATGGACGACAGGATCTGGTACGACTTCTTTTTCAACACGAAAAGCGAAGCCGACAAGTTCTACAACGATCTGGTCAAAGACATTCAGAGAGCAGGCATCCCCCTCACCAAGGACAACATCTATGGCGGCATGTCCAATCGCAAAAGGCCAGTATCCATCTTCAAATGGGTAAGCGTCGTTCCTCCCGTCAAGGTCAAAGAGGTCAGCCCGTCAAACATTGAGACCGCCGATGTCGTCGGGATGTATAAAGTAGATCTGGGCGTCTATAAGAAGAAACAGCGGGGTCAGTGAAGAATCTGTGACAGTCACAATGTATTCTCCCCATGTGACACCAAAGAGCGGCAGCCCTCCTTCATCCGGAGTCTGCCGCTCTTGCTTAGAACACAATCGGGCCATGCCCGAGACAACTCGTGGTCGTGATGGCCGTTAGGAAGGCCGTGAGCGCAGCTACTATCATCTTCACCGCCAGCTCAATAATCCGCTGCTTTTTCATACGCTACCCGCCGCATTAAGGATTGTCGTCGCTACCTGGGTTGTCGTTCGAACCCGGATTGTCATTCGAACCGGGGTTATCGTTCGAACCGCTGTTCGTGCCCTGATTCTCGGTGTTCTCCGTGTTCTCGGTATTCTCAGGATCCTCCACGGTGCCGGCGTCAGCCGAGGTCACACGCTTCACCTCCTTGCCCGTGCGGTCGTAGCACGTGATCTGGATTGCCGTGTCGGCCAACTCGTCCTTCAGCTCCTGTGCCGGGGTGAAGATGATACGGCGACTCTTGATGAGCGAGGTCTTCACGTCGTTCACGTCCTCCACACTCTTGGCGCGCAGACCGAAGCGCATCGTGCCCAGTCCGGGCAGAGCCACGCTGTGACCCTCGGTCGCCCAAGCCTTGATCACCTCACCGGCTGCATCCCAGCAGGCCTTCATCACACCCTTGCTCACGCCGCTGCGGAGGGCTGCCTCACGGATCACCTTGTCCTGTGCCAGAGCGATGTACAACTCAGGAGACATCACGTAACGCCATACGCCAGGATCGGTCTTACTGAACTTTACCAACTTTTCTACTGCTTTT
>JAEEGL010715151.1_pt1 | contig 33286 bp, 31 predicted proteins | sample 9134231 | NCBI WGS metagenome assembly JAEEGL01 (sample SAMN16246548, study PRJNA631951) | gut metagenome | biome: gut microbiome; feature: rumen; material: fiber-attached | host: Bos | place: Iran: Karaj | collected 2018-10 | reverse complement strand
TATGTGGACGGCGCTTCCGTAAAGGCCACCTGCACCGCGCAGGGCAAGGGCAAGAAGATCATCGTCTACAAGTACAAGAGAAAATCCGGTTATCACAAGAAACAGGGCCACAGACAGCTCTACACCGAATTCAAGATCGATCAGATCGTGAAGTAAGGTAATCGGAAGAAAGTACAGGAGGAAATATCATGGCTCATAAAAAAGGCGTAGGCTCTACTAAAAACGGTCGCGATTCCGAGTCAAAGCGTTTAGGCGCAAAGCGGGCGGACGGTCAGTTCGTTCTGGCGGGCAACATCCTTTACCGTCAGCGCGGCACCAAGATCCATCCCGGTGAAAATGTCGGACGCGGCGGAGATGACACCCTCTATGCTCTGGTGGACGGCGTGGTTCGTTTCGAGCGTTTAGGCAGAGACAGAAAACAGGTCTCTGTGTATCCGCAGACGGTTAACGAATAATCATCCGTTTCAGACGGCCGGCGCTTTTCCAGCGCCGGCTTTCATTTTACGTAAAAGGTCGGTGAACAGTCTATGTTTGCAGATTATGCGAAAATCTATATCAAGTCCGGCAAAGGCGGCGACGGCCACGTCAGTTTCCGCCGGGAGCTTTACGTGCCGGCAGGCGGTCCGGACGGCGGCAACGGCGGCCGCGGCGGCGATATCATTTTTGAGGTGGATACCGGGCTGAATACGCTCGGCGATTTCCGCAGCGTCCGCCGCTTTATCGCGCAGGACGGTGAGGAAGGCCGCAGCAAAAGACGGTCCGGGAAGGACGGAGAAGATCTCGTGATCCGGGTTCCGGAGGGGACCGTGATCAGGGATTTTGAGACCGGCAAGGTGATCACGGACATGTCCGGCGAGAACCGCCGGGAGATCGTTTTGAAAGGCGGCCGCGGCGGCACGGGCAACATGAACTATGCGACGCCTACGATGCAGGCTCCGCTTTATGCAAAGCCCGGCCGGCCGGGCATGGAGCGGACCGTTACGCTGGAGCTCAAAGTGATCGCCGATGTGGGGCTGCTCGGCTATCCGAATGTGGGCAAATCCACGTTCCTGGCAGCCACGACGAATGCGAAGCCGAAAATCGCGGATTACGCATTCACGACGATCACCCCGAATCTGGGCGTCGTGGATCTGCCGGGCGGCGCCGGCTTTGTGATCGCCGATATACCGGGCCTCATTGAAGGCGCGGCGGACGGCGTCGGACTGGGCCACGACTTCTTAAAGCATGTGGAACGGACCAGGCTGCTGCTGCATCTCGTGGACGCCTCCGGCTGGGAGGGCCGCGATCCGGTGGAGGATATTGAAACCATCAACGGAGAGCTGGCCCGCTACAGCGAAGACATGGCGAAGCTGCCGCAGATCCTCGTTGCCAACAAGGTGGATATCACGGAGCCGGAAAGCGACAATCTGACCCGCCTCGCGGCTTATGCGAAGGAGCACGGCATGCCGTTTTACGAGATCTCCGCGGCAACCGGTTACGGCGTAAAGGAACTGCTGTATGCGATCTCCGCAAAGCTGAAGGAGATCGGGAAAAAGCCTGTGATCTTTGAACGGGAATTCGACTGGACCGACACGGTCCCGGCCGATCTGCCGTACACGGTCGAATACAGTGAGAAAGCGAAAGAGTACGTCGTGGAAGGCCCGCTGATCGAGAAGATGCTGGGCTATACGAACTTGATGTCCGAGAAGGGCTTCCTGTTCTTCCAGCGTTTCCTGAAAGACAGAGGAATCATCGACCGGCTGAAGGAAGAAGGCCTGAAAGAAGGCGATACGGTCCGCCTCTACGGTCACGTATTCGAGTATTACGAGGATGAATGACAGGCCGAAAGGCGCGGAAAGGAAACAGACTGCTCAGGCGGTCTGTTTTTTTTGCCCGATCCGGTCAAGCAGAAAAGTCAAAAGGAGCAGGAAGGCAATCTCACCGGCGATAAAGATCAGGCAGACGAGAAGCGTATGCGGTGAAACGAGTGCCAGCTCGAACAGACTGCTGAAGAAAAAGCAGGTCAGGAAAAAGCCGAGGAAGCTGAGCGCGATCACGGCGATGCGGTACTTCTTCAGCGGACGGGAGATGCTCAGAAGGATCAGAAAACCGACCGAAGAAAGAAGATAGGTGCAGGCGGTCCCCACTTCCTGCTCCGGGATCCCGAGGCGGGCGGAGAAAAGGACCATGGCGTTGATGGCCAGGAAAGCGGTCAGGGAAGCCGGCAGGGAACGTACCAGTGTGTTGCGGATAAACCGCCCCTGCTGTTTCTTTTCATTCGGCTCCAGAGCTAAAAGGAAGGCAGGCAGGCCGATGTTGAAGCCGGAGATCAGCGAGACCTGGGCCGGTCGCAGGGGATAGGAAATCGAAAGGATGATCGCGAACAGGGCCGTCAGCAGGGAGAAAATGTTTTTGTACAGGAAAAGCGTGGCCGAGCGCGTGATGTTGTTGATGTCCCGGCGGCCTTCCGAAACGATCTCGCGCATATGCGAAAAATCCGAATCCAGCAGCACGACCTGGGCAGCCTGACGGGCCGCGTCGCTGCCTCCGCCCATCGCGACGGAGCAGTCGGCTTCCTTCATGGCCAGGATATCGTTGACACCGTCGCCGGACATGGCGATCTTAAGCCCCTTCTCCTTCATGGCCAGAACGAGTCCCTTTTTCTGCTCGGGATTCACACGTCCGAAGACGGTATATTTCAGCGCGGCTTCCTTCAGCTTTTCTTCGGTATCAAGCGTAGTGGCATCCACATAGTTATCCGCTCCCGCGATCTCTGCCTCGGCGGCGACCCGGGAAACGGTCATGGGATTGTCTCCGGAGATGACCTTCACGGTTACGCCCTGCGCCGCAAAGCCTGCGAACGTCTCCTTTGCATTCTCGCGGATCGCGTTGTGCAGCGCGATAAAGAGGAGAGGCTTCATCCGCTCGCCGTTCCCTCCGGTAAAAGCCAGAACACGCTGACCGGAAGCCGCACGCTGCTCGATGAGTCCGCGGTTTTCTTCGAATTGTTCGGGAGAAAGCAGATATTCCGGCGCGCCGAGGCGGTAAGAAATCTCCGGCAGATCGATCTGCGAGTATTTTTTCCGTGAATTAAAGGGCAGAATCTCCGCATCGGGGAAAGGATCGGCCTCCGGAAAGAAGGCGCGAAGCGCCGTCATCGTGATGTTGCTGTCAGGCATCGAACGGATATAGGATGAGACGAGAACAAAAATCCGGGCGCTTTCCGCCTCGTTGCCGCCTTCCGGCGCAAAGGTCTCGCTGACGTCCATCTCCGTGCCGGTGATCGTCCCGGTCTTGTCCAGACAAAGCACATCGACGCGGGCCAGCGTTTCGATGCTGCGCATGTCGTGGAGCAGGACTTTACTGCCGGCCAGCCGCATGGCACTTAAGGCGAGAGCCATCGTCATCAAAAGATACATGCCTTCAGGGATCATCCCGATCACGGCTCCGACCATGGAGACGACGCCGTCCTTTAAGCTGCGGCCGTTCATCAGAGTAGCCTGAACAAGCAGAAGAGCACCGACCGGAATAATAATGATGCCGGCCGTGCGGATAATCGTTTCGATATCGCGGATCATTTCCGAGGTCTTGTCCTTTATCTCCTTGGCCTTTGCGGTCAGCTGGGCCGCATAGGATTCGCTCCCGACCCGGGTCAGCCGGGCCAGAAGGGAACCGGACACCAGAAAACTGCCGGAACGCAGCTCGCTTCCGGGCTTCTTCTCTACTTCGTCTTCCTCACCGGTCAGCAGGGATTCGTTTACGCCGGCTTCGCCTTCCAGAACCACGGCGTCGGCCGGGATCTGCTGGCCGATCTCCAGCCGGATCACATCGCCCAGAACGAGACTGTCGGAGGGAATGCGTCTCTCGCTGCCGTCCCGCAGGCAGAGATACTCGGAAACATCCAGCAGGGCTAGCTTGTCCAGAACCTTCTTGGAGCGCAGCTGCTGAATGATGCCGATCAGCGTGTTGGCGATAACGACGGGAAGAAATGTCAGACTGCGGAAAGAGCCCGTGACGATCAGCAGGACTGCCAGCAGGAAAAAGATTCCGTTGAAATAAGTGAAAACATGCGACGCGATAATAGAAGGGACACTCTGCCCGTTCTTTTCGGGCAGCCGGTTGGTTTTTCCTTCGCGGGTAAGCTTTTCGGCCTCGGCAGAGGTCAGTCCGGTTTCGTTCATATCGGTTCGGCAGTCTTCTTTCTGAAATAGTTTGGCATATAAGCAGGCGTCAGTATAGCATACCGGCAAAAGAGCCGCAAGGAATGTGTCCGAAAAACACAAAAAAATGATGATTTCGCTTGTACTTTCGCAGCAGATCGGGTAAAATATCTCTCGATTTTATTTAATCATCAGGAGTAACCTTATGTTGCAGAGAATCAGAACCAGATATGCTCCCAGTCCGACCGGGAGAATGCATGTGGGAAATTTACGGACAGCTCTTTATGCCTATCTGATCGCCAAACACGAGAATGGCGATTTTCTGCTGCGGATCGAAGATACCGATCAGGAAAGACAGGTGGAAGGCGCGGTCGAGATCATCAACCGTACGCTGGAGAAGACCGGCCTTATCTGGGATGAAGGCCCGGACAAGGACGGCGGCGTGGGCCCGTATGTGCAGAGTGAACGCGTGGCAGCCGGGATCTATATGGAGTATGCCAAAAAGCTGATCGAGAGAGGTGAGGCGTATTACTGCTTCTGTGACAAAGAACGGCTCGAGAGCCTGAAGCAGACGCTGACCGTGGACGGCGAAACCAAGGAAATCACGGTGTACGACAAGCACTGCCTGCATCTTCCGAAAGAAGAGATCGAAGCCAATCTGGCCGCCGGCAAACCGTTCGTGATCCGTCAGAACATTCCGAACGAGGGGACGACGACCTTCACCGACGTCCTGTACGGCGACATTACGGTGCAGAACGCGGAGCTGGACGACATGATCCTCATTAAGTCCGACGGCTTCCCGACCTACAATTTCGCCAACGTCGTGGACGACCATCTGATGCGGATTTCGCATGTGGTGCGCGGCAACGAGTACTTAAGCTCCGCGCCGAAATATACCCGTCTGTACCACGCGTTCGGATGGGAAGAGCCGGAGTACGTGCACTGCCCGCTGATCACGGACGAGCACAAAAAGAAGCTGAGCAAGCGCAGCGGTCATTCCTCCTACGAGGACCTGGTGGAGCAGGGCTTTGTGGATGAGGCGATTGTCAACTATGTGGCGCTGCTGGGCTGGAGTCCGGAGGACAACAACGAGATCTTCTCGCTGCCCGAGCTGGTGGAAAAATTCGATTACCGGAAGATCAACAAGTCTCCGGCTGTCTTCGATATGACGAAGCTGCGCTGGCTGAACGGCGAGTATATCCGCAGAATGGATGCGGAAAAGTACTATGAGCGTGCCCTGCCCGAGGTCGCGAAGGTGATCACCCGTCCGATGGATCTGAAGAAGATCGCGGACCTGATGAAGAGCCGGATTGAGGTCTTCCCGGATATCGCGGAACCGATCCGCTTCTTCGAGGAGCTGCCGGAGTACGGCGCGGAACTGTACACGCACAAGAAGATGAAGACCGATGCCGCCCTGTCGCTGGAGATTCTGAAGGATCTGCTGCCGAAGCTCGAAGCCTGGGAAGACTATTCTCTGGAAGGTCTGCGGACCATGCTGAGTGCATATATCGAGGCGAGCGGCCGCAAGACCGGACAGATCCTCTGGCCGCTGCGGATTGCGGTCTCCGGTCTGGCCTCCACCCCCGGCGGCGCCTATGAGATCATGGAGATCCTCGGGAAAGAGGAGAGCCTGCGGCGCATCCGGACCGGTATCGGGAAACTGGAGCAGGCGCAGTAACTGCCCCGGTCCGAAGGCTTCGGATATGCCAAAGGACTGAAGAAACCGAACAGAAAGATTATCAATGCATTACAATTCGGAACAGCAGGAGGCGATCCTGCATAAAGACGGGCCGGCCCTCGTTCTGGCCGGCCCCGGTTCCGGAAAAACAGCGGTGCTGACCGCCCGTATCGAAGTTCTTATTCACCGTTATCGTATTTCTCCTTCTCACATTTTAGTTCTCAGTTTTACCCGGGCAGCCTCCCGGGAAATTGAACAGCGCTTTCAGGCACGCACGGGCGAAAATGCCGTCACCTTCGGAACCATTCACGCCGTTTTTTACAGAATACTGAAAATCAGCCGCCCGCGGACGGCTTCTTCGGTTATACCCGTCTCGGTGCGGCGGGAATATATCCGGGAGTATCTGCTTGCGGAGGCCGGATGGGACGATGTTTCGCAGGAAAAGCTGGAACAGCTTGAAGCGGAACTGATCGGCGGCGGAGAAAAAGGCAGTGAAAGCACGGCGGAACAGGATGCGCTCCGCAGGTATTACGAAGAAAAGAAGCGGCAGAACGGCCTGCTGGACTTTACGGATATTCTGCAGGAATGTCTGACTTTTTTCGAGACCGACGCCGAGGCTCTGGCCTGGTGGCGGAAGCGCTTTCGTTACATTATGGTGGACGAATATCAGGATGTCAGCCCGCTGCAGCAAAAACTGCTGAAAACGCTGGCCGGGCCTAACGGCAATCTGTTGGCCGTGGGGGACGAGGATCAGTCTATTTATGCTTTCCGCGGCGCCGACAGCCGCCTTGTTGCACATTTTCAGGATGATTTTCCCGGCGCCGGACAATATATTCTGAACCGATGCTATCGCTGCAGTCCGCAGATTCTGCGGGCAGCAGGAATACTGATCGCACACAATACGCACCGCATTCCGAAGCACCTGAAAAGTGAGGCGCCTGCCGGGGAGGATCCTTTTTGGGCGGTCTTTGAGGATCACAAAGCGGAGATGCACGCCGTGGCAGACGCGGTTCGTGCGTCATTGGCGGCAGGGACCGATGCCGCACAGATCGCGGTACTGGCCAGAACCCGCTTTTCTCTGCGCCGTATGGCGGCGGCATTGGAACAGGAGGGGATCCCCTGCCGGATCACAGAAAAGCTCGGCTCGGATTATGACACGGAGAGAGCCAGGGATCTCTTTGCCTATCTGCGGCTCGGAGAGGGCGGAAAAGCCCGGGCGGATTATCTACAGATCATAAACAAACCGCCGCGTTATCTGTCCCGAAAGCTTTTTACCGAAGAAATTGTGGATCGGGAGGCACTCTGGCGCCGGGCGGCCGGACAGCATTCCAGCGCGGGCCTTCTCGGGCTGTTCTATGAGCTGGACCGTCTTCGGGAACTGCGCCCGTATGCGGCCATTGAGTATATCAGGAAGGAAATGGGTTATGATGCTTTCCTAAAGAAAAAGCGGGAAGAAAAGAAACAGTCTTTTGAGGAAGACGAGCGGCTGCTGGACCGGCTTCAGGAGGAGAGCGCCGTCTTTCCGACGGCTGCCGCCTGGGAAAAAGCCCGGGAAAAACTGACGGAAGAGTCATCCGGGGAGGATGAGGAGGACGAAAAAAAGAAAGCCGGCATACGGCTGCTGACGATGCACGGCTCAAAAGGTCTGGAATTTGAGCATGTTTTTCTTCCGGCACTGAACGAGGGAGAAATTCCCGGCCGGAAAGCTGTCGGTCCGGATGCGGTGGAAGAAGAACGGCGTCTTTTGTATGTCGCCATGACCCGGGCGGGACGGTTTCTGTGGTTAAGCTTTGTGAAGAAGATTCAGGGCAAAAAAGTCCTCCCGTCTCGCTTTCTCGGCGAGATCCGGGAGGGAGAGAAAACAGGAAAACGGAGAGAAACTGACGGGGTCAGGCATCTGTAGTCGGGACCAGTTCGTCAAAATCTTCTTCGTCGCAGATCTCATCAAAACGGTCACACACGGCCTCAAAGACATCGTCGTCTTCAATATCACCCAAAACAGGCTGTCCGTCGTCATCCTCACTGTACTCGTACAGATAGATGTCGCCGTCTTCATCATCTGCCTGGCTGACCGGCATCAGAGCGATGTACTGCTTGCCCTCCAAAGGGAAGATCGACAGCACGATGCAGTCCTCGGAGGTGCCATCCTCCATTTCCAGAGTCAGTACCAGTTCATCTTCGTATTCATCGCTGATTACTTCGTTCATCTTTTCTTTTTCCGGACTCATAGTTTCACCCTCCCGTTAGTGACGCATGTTGATTCTTATATACTCTATTCCGCTCCAAAAATCAAGCCGTAAATTCCCACAGGCTGCGAAACACAAATTCCCGCAGGCTGCGAAGCAGATAACGGCTGCTGCTTAAGCAGAGCAGGCTTAGACGTTGAAGCGGAAGAGGACCACGTCGCCGTCCTGCATGACATATTCCTTGCCTTCCACGCGGACCTGGCCCTTTTCTTTCGCGGCAGCGTAGGAACCGGCGGCCAGCAGATCTTTGTAATTGACCACCTCGGCGCGGATGAAGCCGCGTTCGAAGTCGGAGTGGATCTTGCCGGCGGCCTGCGGTGCCTTGGTGCCGATGCGGATCGTCCAGGCACGGGTCTCTTTTTCTCCGGCTGTCAGGAAGCTCATAAGGCCCAGCAGACGGTAGCTGGCGGCGATCAGCTTCTCCAGACCGGCCTCCTTAAGGCCCAGATCGGCCAGGAACTCAGCCCGGTCGTCATCGTCCAGCTCGCTTAATTCTTCTTCCAGCTTGGCACAGATGACAAAGACTTCGCTGCCTTCCTTCGCGGCAAGTTCCCGGACCTTCCCGACCGCTTCGCAGGAGGCACCGTCGTCCGCCAGATCGTCCTCCGAGACGTTGGCGGCATAGATCACGGGTTTGGCGCTCAGCAGCTCCAGCGAACGGATGAATTCCTCTTCGTCCTCGTTTTCGGGGACATATTCTTTGGCCTGCCGGCCCTCATTCAGAAGGGGCTGCAGTTTTTTCAGGATCTCCAGCTCTTTTCTGGCTTCCTTGTCATTCATGGCACTGCGGGCTGTTTTGGAGATGCGGCGTTCCAGCACTTCCAGATCGGCCAGCACCAGCTCCAGCTGAATGGTCTCGATGTCCCGGATCGGATCGACGCTGCCGTCCACATGGATCACGTTGCCGTCCTCGAAGCAGCGAACGACGTGGACAATGGCATCCACTTCGCGGATCGCTCCCAGAAACTGGTTGCCCAGCCCCTCGCCTTTGCTGGCCCCCTTGACCAGACCGGCAATGTCCACGAATTCGATCACGGCCGGCGTGATTTTTCTGCTGTTGTAGAAATCACTCAAAAGCTTCAGCCGCGCATCCGGCACCTCCACGACGCCGACGTTCGGATCGATGGTGCAGAAAGGGTAATTGGCAGCCTCGGCGCCTGCCCGGGTCAGGGAATTGAACAGAGTCGACTTGCCGACGTTCGGCAGTCCGACGATACCTAATTTCATATATGCTTAAATCTCCTTTGATTTTTCAAGGTTTTTTGACATTCGAGATAGCGATTTACGCCATTTTTACGCCCTTTCAACACAGTTTTTACGCAATTTCTGCGCCATTCTGCGAAAAACGGCTTATACTCAGCCTGTTTTTCCTTCAAACTGCCTGACTGCCAGCAGCTTTGATTCGTCGGTAACATGAACGTTTGGGAAAACGGGGCCCAACACAACACTGTATTTTATCATGTGGGCTCCGTATTCTCAATAGTTTCACTTTCAGATTTGTATTTTATCGGATATAAATCGTTCGAAATCGTAAAAAACGGAAGTGATCTGCGTTATTTATCCATATTGTATACTCTGATTCTGTTTCTGCTGTCAGGTTAAATCTGGTATAATGACAAAAATGAATCAGTGGAACAGACGTCTCCTTACAGTTTCGTAAGGTTTTTGCACAGTGATGAGATAATATGCATGCAGCGCTGCAACTTCAACCATGCCAAATGGAATGCCGTACAGTTCTATTATGGCTCGCAGGAGGTGATTACCCGTCAGGTGCAGGCCAGAAACTTTCGGGAAATCGCCTATCTGGGTTTTCTGGCTGACAATGTGGTCGTTTTCGGTATCGGTCCTGTCGGTCTGATGGCGGTCGCCGGCGCATCGCTCAGGGGCTGCGGCAGACTGTTTGCCATCGGGACCCGTCCGAACTGTGTTGCTCTGGCAAAAGAATACGGCGCAACGGATATCGTCAGCTACAAAGAGGGCGACATCGTACAGCAGATCCTTGAACTCAACCACGGCCAGGTCGACAAGGTCATTCTGGCGGGCGGAGGCGAAAGCTTCACGCAGGCTCTTCAGCTCGTCCGTCCCAACGGCGTGATTTCGAACGTCAACTTCCTGGATCCCATGGACAATATTTCCTTCTCGACCATCCTGTGGGGCCTGGGAATGTCCAATGTCAGCATCCGCTGCGGCTTCTGCCCCGGCGGTGCCCGCCGTATCGAGCGTCTGGTCCGTATGATCCAGGCCGACCGCGTCCACCCCGGCAAGCTGCTGAACTACAAGTTCGAAGGTTTCGACAAGATCGAGGATGCGTTACATCTGATGGATTCCAAGCCGAAGGATCTGATCAAGCCTTATGTGCTGATCTGATAACGATATAGTCTCTCTTCGCATGAAAAGAGCCGGTCAGGGATGCAGGATCCCGCTTCGCTGACCGACTTTTTGCTGCGGGTTTCCCGTTCGGAACGGAACGGGTAATTCCGCCGGACCGAATTCGGGAGGAAAGCTGCGGACGCATGCTTGTTTCCGAACGGAACTTGTGGTAAGATGCGTGGCAGCGGGAGGTGATAAAATGACCTATTCGGAAGCGCTGATTTATCTGGAATCGGAAGGCACAGAACGGCGGGCGGATAACAGGGATCTGACGGTCCTGCTCGAGACGCTCGGCAGCCCCGAAAAACAGCTGAAATATGTTCACGTCGCCGGAACAAACGGAAAAGGATCGACCTCTGCCATGATTGCCTCGATCCTTCAGGCCGCCGGATACCGGACCGGACTGTATACCTCGCCTCATCTTGTACGGTACAATGAGCGGGTACAGATAAACGGGGAAGAGATCCCCGATGAGGCTTTCGCGGCTCTGATGGAGCGGATCGCCCGGGCAGAAGAGGAGGCGGCTTTTTCCCTGACTGTCTTTCAGCGCATGACGCTGCTGGCTTTTTTGTATTTTTGCGAAAAGCAGGCGGAGATCGTTGTGCTTGAGGTCGGTATGGGCGGTGCATGGGACGCAACCAATGTCATTCCGGATTCCGAAGCGGCGGTTATTACCCCTATCGGGCTGGAACATACGGCACAGCTGGGAAGAACCGTGGCAGAGATCGCCGGCGTTAAAGCCGGAATACTTCGGGCCGGCCGGCCTGTGATCGTTTCCGATCAGTCGGAAGAAGCTCTTGCAGTCATTCGGGCCAGAGCAGAAGAGCTGGGCTGCCCCCTCACGGTAACCGATCCGTCCCAGGGGAAAATACTGCGTTTTGATCTTCGGGAACAGGTTTTTGAATATAAAAAGCGGAAAGAACTGGAACTGGGTCTGGCCGGCCATTACCAGTACTGTAATGCGGTAACGGTGCTGGAAGTGATCGATCAGCTGCGTAAAGAGGGATGGGCCATCCCGGAGGAGGCTATCCGCCGGGGACTGGCTTCGGCACACTGGCCGGTCCGTTTTGAATTTGTCCGGACCGATCCGCCGTTTTTCCTGGACGGAGCACACAATCCTCACGGAGTCGAAGCACTGGCGGAATCGCTGCAGGCTTATTTCGGAGAAAAAAAGCTGCTGATGATCTGCAGCATTATGTCCGACAAAGATCGCCGGAAAATGCTGGCGCTGATGAAACCGCATATCGGAAAGCTGTTTGTGGTCCGTTCCGACAGCCCCCGTTCGCTGGACGCGGAATTCCTCGCGGAAGATATCCGGGAACATGAAGGGATAGATGCTGTGGCTGCTCCCGGTATAGAGGAGGGGCTTCAGATGATTCTGGCGGAGCAGGGACCGGATGACGTGGCTGGCAGCTTCGGCTGTCTGTATCTGGCCGGGGCGCTGCGGTCGCGGCTGCTGAAACAGTAAGGTTTCCGGAGACAGACTGGGATTCGCAGAGAACGGTCGGTGCGTTGATGTAAACAATAAAACAAATCCGGCGGCGGACCGTGAAGGCCTGCCGCCGGATCGCTGTCTGTCAGCTGTTTACCGACTGCGTTTTTTTGCTGATCAGCTGTGATATTTTTCGCTGAGCTCGGCCAGAGAAGATTCGGTGCGGTGCAGCAGATCTTCAAGTTCGCTCAGATATGCTTCGTCTGCCGTAGGCGCAGCCGGTGTTTCCGAAGAGAGAGGTTCAGCAGCCGGTTCGGCTTTGTCGGAAGATTCTTCGGATGCCGTCCCGGCAGCGGGCGCGGCAGGAGCAGGTTCTTCGGCAGCCGGCGCAGGAGGATCTGCTTCCGGTTTGTCAAGGGACAGAAGCTTTTCGTCTTTCTGACGCTCCGCGGGCGAAACGTAGCGGGGATAGGCAGAACCGCCTTCAAATGCGATAACGGGCAGATAGCCCCGATCACGGAGGCGTTCCTCTTCATCGTACTGATGCATTGCGGCAATACGCTCACGCCCGGTCAGTGTCCGCTTCTCGACAGGCACAGCCCGGATGCCGCTCTCGGGAAGCTCGGACGGGGCGGGAAGCGCGCCGGGTGTCTTTTCCCCGCTGTTCTCCGTCATCAGTTCACCGGAAGGCGGCAGCGCATCCGTCTCTTCGCTTTCCGGCAGGGTTTCCCGACGGCCCTTCCGGTTGGCGCGGAGGATCAGATACACGGCCAGCGCGATCAGATAAATGGCCAGGCCGCCTATGGAAAGCAGAATGCCAGTGGGAAGTCCCTCCGGAATATAGGTCAGCACTACTTCATGATGACCGGCCGGAACTTTCACGCCCAGGAAAGAATCGGCCAGAGGCGTGATTTCGGTATCCTTCCCGTCTACCTCAATTTTCCAGCTCTTGTCGATCGGGATGGACCAGACCAGCATGGATTCCTTTTCGGCGTCGACGGTTCCTCTGATCTGTGTCTTAAAGGTTTTATCCGTAAACTCGGTAATCGTAAACGGGTGCTCGTTGAATTTTTCTACGGCGGCAATGAAATTATCTTCGTTCAGCCGGAACAGGGTTGCGCTCATAGTCTTGACATCGGCCGCAGTCATCTTCAGCTCGTCGCCTTCTTCCACGTAGCCGAATTCAACGATAAAGTTGCGGTTGACGCTGTCCCACACATGGGAGTTCGCTCCGTTGACAGTGGTGGTTACTTTCTTGACAGACGAAGAGCTGACATAGACACAGTAATAACCGGCTTTTTCGGCTGTGGCCGTAAGCGTCGCATCTTTTACGTTTGATTTGACGGTATCAAAGACGTTGCCGATACCTGTTGCCAGATTGACGTAGCTGTTCTGAGAGCGGATCGGAGCGCTGGAACTGAGGACCCACAGCTTATTGACGTCCGCAGGGATCAGGTAGCCGAGAGGCATGGTATACAGGTTGTGATAAAGGTAATTGTAGCCGCCCTTCCGGTCCTGAGCACTCGTGATCAGCTCGTAGATCGGGCTGTTCGGCAGCCGGGTATCGGTGATCCTGTATTCCAGATTCAAAAATGCCCACATAAAGGGCGTGGCACCGGTGATGGAATAGGCGTTGGTATTGCCCTCGAGACCGACCTTTTTATAGAACTCGGAAATGGCGGCATTGGTCGTGGAAGAGAAGATGGAGGCGCTGTTGTAGCCGAGATAAACGCCGTCGTTCTTCGTGCGGGCCGCATTCGTAAAGACTAAAAACTGTCTTTCGATACGGGTGAAGGGCCGGCCTTCTTCCGCAATGGCCACCAGTTCGTCGAAACTGTCGTTGTAGCGCATAAAGTCGGAGCGCCGTACATAGGAAACGCTGGTCACGGCAGTGTTCAGTCCCATTTCAACAATCAGCACGCAGATGATCAGGGCGACCGATGTCTGCCGGTCGAACCGGTGGATCTTGTGCAGGTAGAAAAACAGCGTATACAGGGCCAGAAAAGCGATGCTTGCATAGCAGGCATAGTACGGGATCTCATTGGAATCGGCTATCAGCTCGACCAGAAGGATCGCTCCGATCGCCCCCCACATGACCCGCACCAGCGTCTCTTTGCTGATCGCCTGAATATGACGGATGCCCTCAAAGCACATTACCATAATGATAAACGTGTACAGGAAGGACTGCCGGCAGGGCAGCGAGTTCGGGTAGTGGAAGCCGTGCCAGATATAGTTCAGCGTATTGGTGTTGAAGCTGAGCAGCATGAAGCCGATCGTCAGGGTGTTTGCGATCTTTTCCTTGTACGGGACCTTCTTGTTCATGTAATACAGCGGCACCAGCAGAAAAACCAGCACCCCCGAGTAAATATTGGGCCAGTGATCAAGGCCGATCTCGCATTCCACCACGACCAGATGGCGGGAGAGCATTTCGACGATCGAAAAATAGTTGCTGAGCGTTTTGGGGAAGGTCGTATTGGCGGAGGCGGTTCCCATGAGGGCGTAGGCGGCGGGCAGAACCAGTACGGCCGCCATTGCACCGGCCAGCAGAGAGAAAAAGGCGAAATTGCCTATTTTGATCAGCAGCTGCCGTCCGCCGCATTTCGGCAGGGCGATCAGACGGTTGAAGAAATAAAGCACCATGAATATGCAGAGCATGATGCTGATATAGTAATTGCAGAGAATGCAGAGAGCGAGCGCCAGACAGTAGAGGAAGGGCTTGTTCTCCTTCATCAGCATTTCCAGCCCGTAGAGGGCGAAAATTGCCAGCCAGAGGACATCCAGCCACATGATATTCCAGCTGTAGGCAGCCAGATAGCCGCTCAGGGCATAGCAGACACCGCAGATAGCAATGCCGATATGACGCGTATTGAAGCGTTTGGACAGATACCAGGCCATCGCCCAGCCGCACAGACCGATCTTCAGGACGATCAGATAGGTAATGAATTCAATGATGTATTCCGTCGGAATCAGAAAGGCAAACAGGTGAAGCGGACCGCACAGATAGTAGGCGAAAAGAGCCGGATAGTTCGAGCCCAGGCCGATATCGAAGGCGTACAGCAGACTTTTGCCTTCGCGGAGCCGGTCGCCCAGATCCTCAAAAAAGGCAACGTACTGATGATACAGGTCTGTCCGAAGAAAACAGTTGTCGCCGAAGGGATAAATATCCTTCCCGGCGAAGATCCCCAGCATGATGAGGATCGGCAGGATGAAGGCAAGGATGAGAGGCAGTTTTTCGTTGAAGCTCCGCTTAGTTTTCATCGGATTTCTCCTTGTTGAATATAAATAGCTTGCTGAATACATAGTTCAGGATCACGACGATCACGGAGATCACCAGCTTCATGATCCGGTCGTTTAAGCCCAGCCACTCCACGGTAATCAGCAGGAAAAGCTGTTCGATTCCGAGTGTCAGCAGACGGCCGGCCACGAAACGGAAGAATTCCCGCCGAAGCGTCCCGGGCGTATAGTCCCGGCTTTCAAACACGTAGCGCTTGTTGGTGAAGAAGGCAAAAACGACCGCGGCGATCCAGGCAAGGGTATTGGCGATCAGGTAATGGACAGAAAGCGCCCGCAGCCCGTAATAGACGATATAATTGACGGCAGTCGTCAGAACGCCGAAAATCAGATAGGTGACCGTCTCACGGTTGATATATTTGCTGAGTCGGTCTTTCAAGTTCCGGGCTCCTTTCGGCCTGTCAGTTCATCGCTGGGCAGATCGCTTTCCTGCAGGATATAAATCGGCCGGTCCTTGGCTTCCAGATAGATATGGGCGACATATTCGCCAACGATACCGATGGAGAGCTGGATCGTTCCGCCGAGGAAGAGCATCACGCAGAGCAGAGAGGCATAGCCGGGGACGTCGATCCCCGTGATCAGTGTTTTGATCAGCGTGACAAGCAAATAGATAATCGCCGCAAAGAACAGCAGAATGCCGCTGTTCCGGACCAGACGCAGCGGTTTGATCGTAAACGAAGTGATACCGTCGATCGCGTATTTGAGCAGACCGCGGAAGCTCCACTTGCTGCTGCCGAGCGTGCGCTCGACATTTTCGTAAGGAAGCCAGACCGTGTCGAAGCCGACCCAGACAAAGATTCCTTTGGAGAAGCGCTCCACTTCCGAAAGGCGGAGGATCGCATCGACCATCTGGCGGGACATCATGCGAAAATCCACTGCGTTCTGCGGCATTTTGACATCGGAAAGCGAGTTGCTGAAGCCGTAGAAAAGGCCGGAAAAGAAGCTGCGCAGTCCTTTCTCCCCTTCACGGTTGGTGCGGCAGGCGGCGGCGCAGTCGTGGCCTTCTTCAATCGAGGCGACCATCCGGGGGATCAGCGCGGGCGGATGCTGCAGATCGGCGTCCATTACAATCACATAATCACCGGTGGAGTGCCGCAGCCCGGCATACATGGCCGCTTCCTTGCCGAAATTGCGGGAAAACGAAAGGTAATGGACCCTCTCGCAGGCGGCGCTCAGCCGGCGCAGAATCGCCAGTGTTGCGTCACGGGATCCGTCATTGACGAATATATACGAAAAACGGTAAGCCTCCAGCGTGCTTACGATCTTTTCGGTTTCCTGTAAAAATGTTTCCAGTACCTCCGCTTCATTGAAGCAGGGGACGACAATATCTACCGTCTTCATTTTATGAAAGAATCTCTCCCTGTTATACAGACAACACAGCCGTCGGCGGTGAATTGCTGCGGATTCAAATCAAATATTCATTATAATTTAGTTGAAGAGAAAAGTAAACCGAAAAAAGAAAGATCCGGCCCGGCGCGGGAGGTTTTTCATGCGGGATCAGGCTTCGGTATGTTCCGGGCTGCCCGTTTCGTCTTCCGGCACGGCTTTGGCCTGTTTCAGGGATTCATCCACCAGTTCCTGGGCTTTCTGTTCTTTGTTTTTAGCCAGCTTTAAAAGGAGAATCAGCGCGTACAGCAGGACCGGAACCGCAACGGTCATACCGAGAGTGACCCGAAAGATCATCCTGGCATTTTCGCTTCCGCTGACGGCCGCGATCAGACAGATCAGGTAAAGGGAGAGCAGGAGAATGATCACGACGACAGCACCGATCCGACGAAACTTTTTCATATAATAAACCTCTTTCGTTGACGAATGTTTTCACAGGCATTATAATAAACCGACAGGTAGATGTCAACGAAAGCGGGGACAGGCGATGAGCAGAAAAAAAGCAGTAAAGGGCAAGCTTTTGGTGGTGTCCGGGTTTTCCGGCGTGGGGAAAGGAACCGTGATCAGACGGCTTATGGAACAGCATCCCGATTATGTCTTTTCCGTATCCGCCACGACGCGTGCACCGCGCCCGGGCGAGGTGGACGGAAAGGATTATTTCTTTATTGATGCCGAAACCTTTGACCGCTGGGTCGAAGAAGGCAGGTTTCTGGAATATGCCCGCTTTTTTGACCGTTCCTACGGAACACTGAAAGATCATGTCGAAGACTTGCGGAAGCAGGGCAAGACGGTGATTCTGGATATAGAAGTGGAAGGAGCCGGCAATGTCTGCCGTCTCTGTCCGGACGCCGTATCAGTCTATATTATCCCGCCCAGTGCCGCCGAGCTGCGGGACCGGATTGTAGGCCGGGGAACGGAAACGCGCGAGCAGATCGCCCGCCGCATGACCAAGGCCGTAGCGGAAGCCGATATCGTGCCGAATTACCGTTATCTGGTCGTCAACGATCAGGTAGACGATGCGGCAGACGAGATCGACAGGCTGGTCCGCGGGAAGGGAAAAACGCGGCTCGGGCGGGAGGAGGCCCTCCGGCTGACGGCTGATATTCAGGAAGATTTGCGTGAAATCTTGAAAGATTGGCTGTCTTGTGATAATATTGAAAATCGTATTCAAGAATAAAGGAGTCAGATACAGATCATGTTACATCCTTCATATTCAGAGCTGATGAGCAAAATCAACGAGGAAGCAGGAAGCGAAGTCGTAAAAAGCAGATATTCCATCGTGATGGGAACCGCCAAGCGGGCCCGCCAGATGGTGGATAAGGGATATATGGAGCTGGAGGATCATTCCCGCCGGCCGCTTTCCATTGCGGTCGAAGAGCTTTATGACGGGGATATCCGCATCCTGAACGAGGAAGAGACAGCGGATTATCAGGTTCGTTTTGCCGAGAAGCTGGCCCGCGAAGCCGAGCTGCTGGCGCAGCGTGAGGCGGAGGCCCGCGAGAGAGCTGCCGCTGAAGCCGCTCAGGCCAAGAGGAGCTTCAAGGAAGATGACGAAGACGAGGACGAACCGGAAGACGGCGAACCGGCGGATGATTATACGGAAGATGCGGCGGAACTGTCTGATGACGAAGCCGCCGATGAGCTGGAAAAAATGCTTATGAAAGGGCTTCGGATGCCGGAGGAAGGCTGATGGCATCTGTATACTTTCTTTCTCTGGGCTGCGATAAAAACCTGGTGGATGCCGAGTGCATGCTGGGACTGCTGCGGCAGGCAGGGCACGATTTCACCGATGATCCGAACGAAGCGGAAGCCATCATCGTCAACACCTGTTCATTTATTGGAGATGCCAAGGAAGAGAGCATTGCCGCCATTCTGGAGATGGCGGGCCTGCGCGGAAAAGGACGGCTGAAAGCCCTGATCGCGACAGGATGCATGACGCAGCGGTACCGGAACGAGATCCTGCGTGAATTGCCGGAACTGGATGCGGTGCTGGGGACGTCCTCCTATCAGCATATTGCGGAAGCGGTGGAGAAAGCGCTGCAGCGCTGCGAAAAAGGGACGGAGCCGGTCTGTTACTTTGAGGATGTCAATAAACTGCCGCTTGTTCGGGAAAGAATTCTGACGGCCGGCGGGACGTCCGCCTATCTGAAAATAGCCGAAGGCTGTGATAAATACTGCACTTACTGTGCGATCCCGTTTGTACGCGGCCGCTACCGCAGCGTTCCGAAGGAAGAACTGGTCCGGCAGGCCGAGAATCTGGCGGCGCAGGGCGTGAAAGAACTGATTCTGGTAGCCCAGGAGACCACTCTCTACGGAACGGATCTTTACGGGCGGAAAGCGCTTCCGGAACTGCTGGCGGCACTTGAGGAGATTCCCGGAATCCGCTGGATCCGTCTTCTGTACGGCTATCCGGAAGAACTGACGGATGAGATGATCGATACCATGGCAGGCTCCCGAAAGCTCTGTCATTATCTGGATCTGCCGATCCAGCATGCCGCCGATACCGTTTTGGCGCGTATGGGACGAAAGACCACCCAGGCCGATCTGAGGCAGCTCATTGCGAAGCTGCGCGAAAAGATCCCGGATATTGCTCTGCGGACCACGCTGATGTGCGGTTTCCCCGGCGAGACGGAAGAGGAACATGCGGAAAATCTGAGGTTTCTTTCGGAAATCCGCTTTGACCGGCTGGGTGTTTTCGCCTATTCCCGAGAAGAGGGAACGGCGGCTTACCGCATGAAGGGACAGATCCCGAAACGGACAAAGGAAAAGCGCCGCCGCGAGCTGATGCTGGCTCAGCAGAAGGTTGCTTTTGAAAAAGCCCGCGAAGCGGTGGGGCGCACACTGGAAGTTCTGGTGGAAGGATATCTGCCGGATGACAATGTCTATGTGGGCCGGACCTATATGGATGCTCCGGATGTGGACGGGTATCTGTTTTTTGAAAGTGCCGGAGAGCTGGAAAGCGGCCGGATCGTGACGGTCCGCGTCACGGATGCCCGCGAATATGACCTGATAGGAGTAAGATGCGATGAATCTGCCGAATAAGCTGACCATGGTTCGGATGTTCCTGGTCCCGGTCATTGTGGCCCTGCTGCTTCTGTGCGAAACGGGATCGGCCGGGTATTACGCGGCAGGCGTTCTGTTCCTTCTGGCCTCCTTTACGGATTTTCTGGACGGTTATCTGGCCAGAAAGCATAACTGGATTACCAATTTCGGCAAGTTTATGGATCCGCTGGCCGACAAACTGCTGGTCTGCTCCGTTCTGATCTGTCTGATCACCAAGGGGCTGGCTCCGGCGTGGGCGGTTATAGCGATTGTGGCAAGAGAATTTGCCATCAGCGGATTCCGGCTGATTGCCGTGGAAAAAGGGGTGGTTCTGGCGGCCAGCAATCTGGCCAAAAGAAAAACCAATGTACAGACCCTCTGGGTCATATACTTGCTGTTCCCGTTCCCGTGGAAGCACTGGAACCTGACGGCAGCGATCCTGATGGCGGCGGCAGTGATCCTGACTGTCTGGTCTTTTGTGGATTACCTGCTGAAAAACCGTTCGGTTCTGAAAGATTGAGCAACGGAAAAAGCGTATGAGATGGCTGCGTAAACTGTATCTGGGCGAAAAAGCGGCCGGTCAGGCCAAACAACTGATCCGGACAGCGGAGAGAGGAAAGAAAAGCGGTAAGGACGACTGCTATTTGATTACGCTCTCTACTTTCCCGAACGGCGAGCTGGACCTGATGAGCTTCAGCGAAAGCCGGAATAAGGCCTATCAGGATCAGAAGCTGAGGGTTCTGGGCGTGGCCGAAAGCCGCAGCGAAGCACTGGCGCTGCTGGAAAAAATGACGAATGAATGCCTCCGTGCGACAGGAGAACTCCGTCTGAAGGAATTCTTCGGCAGCCGCGAGTTCGTTGACTGGAGGGGGGTGAGCCTATAGGTACCGTATTATCGATCCTTCTTCTGATCCTGAAGATTCTCGGGATCACCCTGCTCGCGATTCTGGGACTGGTGATCCTGATCCTGGTCCTTGTCCTCTGCGTTCCGATCCGCTACGATCTGAAAGCTCGGTACAATGAGGGATTCAGGGCCAGGGCCGGCGTACACTGGCTTCTCAGACTCCTGCATATCAAAGCGGCGGCAATCAATGCCCAGATCCTGGTGAAGGTCAATGTCTTCGGGCACTGCCTCAAAAAGCAGCACCTGGGAAAATGGGGCGAAGAGGAAAATGAAGAGGCCGCTTCCGAACAGAAGCCGGAGAAAGAGCCGGAAAAGAAAGAAGAGAAGGAAGAGCCTGAAGCAGAAGAGAAACCGCCTGCGCCCGCCCAGCCGTTTGACGCGGTCTTTGCGGAAATGGAAGAAGAAAAGCCGGAGGAAGAAAAACCCGGGGCAGTTCCTGAGGAAGCGGAAGACGGGGCAGAGGACTTCAGGGAAATGATCCGCAAGGTGGAAGCGTTCCTGGATGATGAGAAGAATCAGTATACGATCCATCTTATCCTGAAGCAGCTGCGCAAACTGGGAAAGCATCTGCTGCCCACGAAATTCCTGATCGAAGGGAAGCTCGGACTGGATGATCCGGCGAAAACCGGTGAGATCATCGGAAAAGTGTACCGCTTCTATCCGCTCTATGGCGACCATATCCGGCTGGACGGAGTCTATGACGAAAAAGTCACAAACGTGTATACGGAGATCGCGGGACGGATCCGGCTCGGCATTCTCGTGGAAATTGCGGTCAGACTGCTTCTGAACAAGAATTTCAGACAGTGGATCGGGCTGAAGAAAAAGAAGAATAAAAAAGACAGCAAAGAAGAAGGTCAGCCCGGCACGCAGCCTGAGGCTGCGGCGGCTTAGGAGGAAATACCATGGCAGAGAACAAAAACAAATTCAGTGCGACGATCGAATCCATGTTTGAAAGCATGAACGGACTGATCAGCTCCAAAACAGTGGTGGGAGAACCGGTGGTGATCAACCAGAACACCTTCGTTCTGCCGTTGATGGATGTATCCGTCGGTGTCGGGGCAGGCGCCAATGTCAGCGAGAACAGCGGCCGCAATCTGGGCGGCGGCGGGATCGGCGCAAAGTTCAAACCCAGCGCGGTGCTCGTTGTGCAGGACGGCAATGCCCGCATTATCAACATCCAGGAACAGGACAAGGTGATTCATCTGATCGAATCCGCTCCGGATATGGTAAACCGCGTACTTTCCATGCTGCATAAGAAGAATTCCAAGGTCGATGCGGCCGTGGAAAGCGCTTTTGACGATCTGGAAATCTGATTTTCCTGTTTTTGAAAAGTTTTTTTCGATTGCCTCTTGCTTTTTTCGGGAGGTTTTGCTATAGTGCTACCGTTGCGGTTCGGACCGCTTCTATGTTATCTGTTTGGAAGGAGGTGCTGTCATGGCGAAATGTGCTATTTGCGGGAAGGGTGTTCACTTTGGCAACAATGTAAGCCACTCTCACAGACGCTCCAATCATGTATGGAAGCCGAATGTAAAATCCGTTCGCGTGAAGGTTGACGGCGGAACGCAGAAAATGTACGTTTGCACTTCCTGCCTGAAGTCCGGTAAGGTAGAAAGAGCGTAATTTTTTGTTTCCATGATGAAAACGACCTGCTGAATTGTGTTCAAACAGGTCGTTTTTTTGTGATAAAACTGTGTAATTCCTGTGAACATTGTTAAAATTACTTTTTCTTTATTCTCTGACAATAAAAACTTGACAATATGTTACAGAATCAATAGAATAAAACATATTTTAAAAAGATGACGCCCATTGACATATTTTTCATGAGCGTCATGGCTACAAAGAAAGGGCAAGCATCATGAGGAAACAGAGCAAAAGAGTAGCAATTACCAAGAACACCATTGAAACGGCTTATCTCGAAGTCCTTGCCGAAAGACCCGGAAGCAAAATCACCGTAAAAGAGGTCTGCAACCGTGCCGCTGTCAATCGCACCACCTTTTATAAATACTATGAAGACGCCGACGATCTGGGAATGGTTGTCCGTAAAAACCTGTTGACCTATATCGAGACGCTTCTGAAAGAAACGATCCCGGAAAACCGTTCCGATGCCTATGAGTTTGTTTCCCAGATTATTTTGAACATTTATCGGGATGTGAAGGTCCGCCGCCTGCCGGTGCTGTACCGCGAAGAGGATTTCCGCCGCGAAGTGGACAACCTGATGCGGAAGCATTACTTCACACCCAAGTACGGCGCCCGGATTCCCGAAGAAGACTGGATCCGCATCACCTACTGCACCTGCGCACTGGTCGGTCTTGTGGAAGCCTGGATCAAGGACAGCATGAGCGTATCTCCCGAACGGATCGCCAACAGTGTGATCACCTATATTAAAGCTATCCGCGGCGATAAATGATATTTAACTTGTAATTTTTCTGCCATGCGGATATAATATATTTCCGGTTTGCAATTAAGTGAAAGGAGAATCTTCATGAAAGCAAATATAGTGACAGAAAAAGGCGAGGTAATTATTGATACCGAAGTAATTGCCAAGTATGCCGGCGCTGTGGCTGTGGAGTGCTTCGGCGTGGTGGGAATGGCCGCCATGAACGTCAAGGAAGGCATCAACCAGCTGCTGAAAAAGGAAAACCTCTCTCAGGGCGTCAGCGTTCAGGAGAATGAGGGAAAGCTTCTGCTGGAATTCCATGTCATCGTGGCGTACGGGGTCAGTATTTCCGCCGTTTCCGATAATCTGATTGAAAATGTTAAATATAAGGTCGAAGCCTTTACCGGTATTCCGGTAGAAAAGGTTAATGTCTTTGTTGAAGGCGTTCGCCTGATCGACTGATTGCTGGGAGGACTGGTAAGTGGCAAGCTACATAATTGAAGCGGGTCAGCTGATGACGCTGTTCTTTTCCGGTGCGGCAGCACTGGAAGCAAACAAGGGCTGGATCAATGACCTGAATGTGTTTCCTGTTCCGGACGGTGATACCGGAACCAATATGACGATGACGCTGTCTTCCGCGGTGAAGGAACTGCACAAGCTTTCCTCGCCGGACATGCAGGCGGCTGCAAAAGCGATTTCCTTCGGCTCCCTGCGCGGCGCCAGAGGAAACAGCGGCGTTATTTTATCGCAGCTGCTGCGCGGCTTCTGTAAAGTTGCGCAGGATCAGACGGAACTGAATGCCGCCAATATTTCCGCTGCGATGAAAAAGGCTGTGGAAACGGCATACAAAGCCGTAATGAAGCCGAAGGAAGGCACGATCCTGACCGTGGCAAAGGGAATGGCCGAATACTGGGAAGAAGCTTCTCAGAATGAGACCGACCTGGAACTGCTGCTGAAAAATACGCTGGAGCGCGGCGATGAAGTTCTGGCTCATACGCCGGAACTGCTGCCGGTTCTGAAAGAGGCCGGTGTCGTGGATTCCGGCGGACAGGGGCTGATTGTCTTTCTGAAAGGGGTTTATTCCTGCCTGATGGGACAGGAAATATCCGCTGCTCCGTCCGAAATGCGTCAGGACGGCTCGCTGGAGCACGAGGATGTCGTTGTCAATAACGAGAATCTCGGCGAGATCAAGTTCGGTTACTGCACCGAGTTCCTGATCAATCTGAACAGGCCTCTGTCTGAAAACGAGGAAAGGGGCTTCAAGGCGTACCTGGAGAGTCTGGGCGATTCCATCGTTATGGTGGCGGACGACGAGATCTGCAAGGTACATGTACATACAAACGATCCGGGACTGGCGATTCAGAAGGCACTCACCTTCGGCGGCCTGACCAATATGAAGATCGACAACATGCGCTTCGAGCACGAAGAGAAGCTGATCCGGGATGCCTCCCGTATCGCGGCGGCCGCCAAGGCGGATCTGCGCAAAGCGGAAGAACCCGCGGTTCCGGAATCCGAGTGGAAAGAAGTCGGTTTTGTGGCAACGGCAGTCGGAGAGGGGTTGATTGAGATCTTCCGCAGCCTTGGCGTTGACCGGATGGTGGAAGGGGGACAGACCATGAACCCCAGCACCGAAGACATGCTGGATGCGATCCGGATGGTCCCGGCCCGTACCGTCTTTCTGCTGCCGAACAATAAGAATATTATTCTGGCTGCCGAGCAGGCTGCGGTGCTCACGAAAAACAAAAAAATCGTGGTGATCCCGACCACAACGATTCCGGAAGGGATCAGCTGCCTGCTGAACTACAATCCGGATCAAAGCTGCGACGAAAATGCCGAACAGATGAAGCTGGCCCTCGGGACGGTGCACAGCGGGGAAGTGACCTATTCGGTGCGCGACACCAGCATCGGCGGCAAAAACATACATAAAGGCGATCTGATGGGACTGGGCGGACCGGACGGAATTTATTCAGTCGGGACCGAGCTGCAGGATGTCACGGTCAGCATGGTGGATGCCATGATGAGCGACGACGCGGGGGTCATTTCTCTTTACTACGGCGAGGAAGTCAGTGAAGAGGATGCGAAGAAAGTCAGCGACGAACTGAGCCGCAAATACAGTGACTGCGATGTGGAGCTGTATTTCGGCGGACAGCCCATTTATTATTATATCGTTTCAGTTGAATAAGAAGGGACGGTGTCATGCCCCGCAGTGAAAACACGGACAAAGGGTTTCCTTTGTCCGGTTTTCATAACGGACGGAATCCGCTATGAGCAGACAGACAAACGAACTGAATAAGCTGAAAGGGGTCGGGGCGAAAACCCTGGAACGGCTGCACGAAATGCGGATCGAAACAGCGGAAGATCTGCTTCGGACCTTTCCGGCGGACTATGAATACTTTGCGGCTCCGGTTCCGATCGCTTCGGCGCCCTGCGGAGAACGGCTGGCGGTCCGGGCCTGTGTGGATTCCGTGCCTTCGGCACACGGCTTTGGCCGAAATACGGTGCTGTCTTTCCGTATCCGGGATGAAGCAGGCACCGCGCTGCGGGTGACCTATTTTCATATGCCGTACCTGAAAGGGAGCATTCACCGGGGGGAAGAGAAGGTCTTTCTCGGAGCAATCCGTGACAGCGGACGTTACGGCCTGAGCCTGGATCAGCCGCAGATGTTCGATCCGGAAGAATACGAAGCCCTGACCGATAAGATTCGTCCGGTTTATGCCCTGCCGGCCGGACTTTCGCAGAAACGTTTTGCCGGGGCCGTCAGGGAAGCGCTTGCCAAAACCGAAGCGATCCGGGATATCCTGCCGGAAGCGTATCTGCCGGCCGGTACGATGAGCACGCGGGAAGCCCTGGAAAACATTCATTTTCCGGCTTCGGCGGAAGCGCTGGGAAAAGCGCGCGCCAGGCTGGTGCTGGAGGAATTCTGCACTTTTATTCTGCGGATTCGCTTTTGGAAACAGGCTGATTCTCAGGAAGGGAATCCCTGCCCGATGACCCGCTCCGGGCTGGCAGAGGAAGCGCTTCGAAAGCTGCCGTATGAACTGACGGCCGCCCAGCAGCGTGCCTTTCGGGAAATTCAGGCCGATCTGGCCGGCGAAAAACGCATGAACCGCCTGCTGCAGGGCGATGTCGGGTCCGGAAAGACCGCCGTTGCGCTGCTGGCCCTGCTGACGGCCGTCGATAACGGCTATCAGGGTGCCCTGATGGCGCCGACCGAGGTACTGGCGGAGCAGCATTATGCAAAGCTCTCTGCCCTGCTTAAAAAATGGAATCTGCCCTGCCGCATCACGCTGCTGACCGGCTCCCTGGGAGCGGTCAGCCGCAGGCAGGCACTGGAAGAGATTGCCTCAGGCGAGGCCGGCATTGCGGTCGGAACGCATGCCCTGATTCAGGAGGGCGTCAGTTTTGCCCGGCTCGGCCTCGTGATCACGGATGAACAGCACCGTTTCGGCGTCCGGCAGCGCGGGATCCTGGCCGGAAAAGGAATGTCTCCGCACACACTGGTCATGAGTGCCACTCCGATCCCGCGGACGCTGGCTATCATTTTATACGGTGATCTGGATATTTCCGTGCTGGATGAGCTGCCGGTCGGACGGCTGCCGATCCGGAATGCGGTTGTCACGCCCGCGGCCCGCAGAAGTGCTTACCGGCTGATCACGCAGGAAGCGGAAAAGGGACACAGAGCCTATATCATATGTCCGCTGATAGAAGCCGGCGAAGGAATGGACGGCGAGAATGTGAATGATTATGCGGAACATCTGCGCCGGGAACTGCCGGAATCCGTCAGGATAGGCGTGCTGCACGGGCGCATGCGGGGAGAAGAGAAAAACCGGATCATGCGGGATTTTGCCGCGGGAACCGTTCAGGTCCTGGTAGCCACGACCGTCGTGGAGGTCGGGGTGGATGTTCCGGAGGCAACGGTTATGATGGTCGAAAATGCCGAACGTTTCGGTCTGGCTCAGCTGCATCAGCTGCGAGGCCGGGTCGGCCGGGGCGATGCCCAGTCCTATGCAATTTTTGTGGACGGATCGGGGAAAAAGACCAAAAACAGACGGCTGGAGATCATGAACCGTTCCAACGACGGTTTCGAAATTGCCGAAGAGGATCTGAAACTGCGCGGCCCCGGGGATCTTTTCGGAGTACGTCAGAGCGGAGAAATGCATTTTAAACTCGGCGATATCTATCGGGACCATGCGCTTTTGCTGCAGGCGGCCGAACTGAGCGGCCGGATCCTGCAGGAGGATCCGCAGCTGAATCGGCCGGAGCATGGCTATTTGCGAGAAAATGTGTTACAGTATGGCGGGGAGGATGAGTATTTATGAGTGTGGAAATCCTGAAACCGGAAGACATATACGGAAAAGAGGCGTCCGCCCATCGGGAAGCGTTTCTTTCGCTGATCCCGTTTTTTACCGAAACCTTCGGTCATCGGCCGGAGCGTTTTTACCGAGCGCCGGGCCGGGTGGAGATCGGCGGGAATCATACTGATCATCAGGGCGGCGTGACCCTTTCCGCCGCGGTGGATCTGGATCTGAAAGCGGCGGTTTCCCTGCGGCATGACGGACGGATCTTCCTGCAGTCGGCCGGCTATCCGCTTTGCCGGCTGGATTTATCCGATACGGAACCGAAGACGGATGAGAAGGGAACGACACTTTCTCTGCTGCGGGGCATGGCGGCCGCTTTCCGGCAGGAAGGTCTGCTGCCGGCAGCCGGAGAAGGCGGGTTCAATGCCTGTGTTATCAGCAGTGTTCCGCCCGGAAGCGGCCTGTCATCCTCGGCCGCGCTGGAGATCCTGCTCGGAACGGTCCTGAAGGATCTTTACGGCAGCGACAATCTGACACCGCTCTGGCTGGCCCGGACCGCGCAGAAAACGGAAAATGATTATTTCGGTAAGCCCTGCGGACTGCTGGACCAGATCAGCTGTGCGGTCGGCGGCATTCTGTCGGTCGATTTTTCGGCTGAGATGCCCTGGATCAGAAGGATACGGACAGACTTTTCCGGCAGCGGTTACCGTATTTTTATGGTAAACAGCGGGGCTGGACATGAGAATCTGACGGAAGAATATGCGGCAATTCCGCGGGAATGCGCAGCCGTGGCTGCCTGTTTCGGCTGTCATAGGCTCTGCGAAGTCCCTGAGGCCGATTTTATGGACCGTCTGCCCGAACTGCGCCGAAAGCTCGGTGACCGGGCGGTGCTGCGGGCCATGCATGTTTACGAAGAAAACCGACGGGCGCTCTCCGAAGCGCTCTGTCTTCAGAAAGGCAATATGGAAGGATTCATTCGCCTGGTCAACGCCTCAGGGCGTTCGTCCGCGATGTATCTGCAGAACGTGACGCCGAGCGGATCCGTTCTGCATCAGGAAATGCTGGTCACCATGGCTGTCTGCGAACATGCCCTTCGGGGCCGCGGAGCGGTCCGGGTACATGGCGGCGGCTTCGGCGGTACGGTGGAGGCCTTTGTCCCGGAAGACAAAGCAGACGCTTTCCGCCGACAGACAGAAGCGGTTCTGGGCAGCGGAGCGGTCCGGGAGATCCAGATCAGTCCGGTGGGCGGCGCCCGGGTGACCGTAATATGAACATGCGGTATTTCGGAAGCATTCCCGCGGGAGACGTTATGGCGGTAAGCCTGCGGAACCGGAACGGTATTCAGGCGGAGATCATTACGCTCGGAGCCGCGCTGCGAAGCCTGGTGGTGCCCTGTGCCGACGGAAGCCTGCGGGATATCGTGCTCGGTTACGATACGGCAGAAGAGTATCTGAACGGGAGAGCCTATTTCGGGGCAACGGTCGGACGCTTCTGCAACCGGATCGCAGGCGCTTCCTTTGAGCTGGACGGAAAGCGTTTCGGGCTGGATGCCAATGAGGGTGAAAACCAGCTGCACGGCGGCCGGATCGGCTTTTCGCACCGGATCTGGACACCGATCGTTCTTGGCGAATCGGAGGCTTTGTTCCGCCTGGAGTCTCCGGACGGCGAGATGGGATACCCCGGAAATGTCAGCGCGGAAGTCCGGTACCGTCTGACGGATGACAACGCGCTTTCGATTCGTTACAAGGCGCAGTCGGACAGGAAAACCGTGCTGTCCCTGACCAATCACAGCTACTTTAATCTGGCGGGGCACGGGTCCGGTCCGGTTACGGAGCATTTTCTTCGGGTGGCGGCGGACAGCTATACGCCGGCCGGCCCGGGACTGATCCCGACCGGAGAAATCAGAAAAACGGCCGGGACCTGGCTGGATCTGAGGGAAAAGAAACGGCTGGGAGATATTCTCGGCAGCCCGGAAGGACGGTCGGCGGGCGGACTGGATCACAATTATGTTTTATCGGCGGCGGAGCCGGTCCAGGCGGAGCTGACTGCTCCGGACGGCAGACTGTCGCTGGAAGTTCTGACAGACCGGCCTGCCATACAGGTGTATACGGCGGGCGGACTGGGTGAAACGGCCGGAAAAGACGGTGCCCGATACCGCCGTTTTCAGGGGGTCTGCCTGGAAACGCAGGGATTTCCCGATGCGGTCCATCACGACAATTTCCCTTCCGCGGTTCTGGAAGCCGGGCAGCTGTGGGAAACGGAGACGGTTTACCGGATTTCCGGAGAGCTTCGGCCGGGAAGAAAACGGCAGGGCATCATCATACATATGTGAGGGAGGAAAAGCATGGAAATAACGATATTATCCACCTGGAGCACTGCGGGACTGATCGCCGATATCGCGCTGCTTGCAATTTTGCTGATCAGTATCATCCGCGGAGCCCGCAAGGGCTTTACCTACGGGGTTGTCTGGCTGGCATCCATTCTGGCGGCTATCATTGCCGCCCGGCTGGTGTCCGGTCTGTTCACCGAGCCGATCAGCAATTTTGTCTACGGACTTTCCAAAAACGGTGTGGAAAAAACCGTTGAATCCCTGACACCGGATCTGAACGGAGTTGACTGGAGCAAGATCGATTTCGGCGAGGACAGGGAAGCAAAGCTGACGGATGAAGAGTTTGAGCTGCTGCTGAACAACGAAGGCTTTGCCAAGATGGCCGATATCATGACCAAGCTGGGAATCAAGCGCGATTCGCAGAAAGAGCGTTTTTATTCCATGGGTAAGGGCATGTACGAAAAACAGGAGAGCGGCAAGGAATATGTTCGAGAATATGCGACCCGGCTGGCTCAGCGGGCAATCACGTTTACCGTGAGGGTGATCCTGATAATCATCACCTTTGTGGTGATACTTTTCCTGCTGCGGCGCCTGGCGGAAGGGATGTCCAGGCTGGTGGACAGGATTCCGCTGATCGGAACCCTCGATCATGTCCTGGGCGGCGCCCTCAATGCAGCGGTCGCGCTTGCCCTGATCTGGCTGTTCCTCTACGTCTGGCACATTGTCAGTCCGGAGACATATGAAAAGGTCACCGCCGGCGCGCCGCTTGTGACCCTTGCGAAAGATTATAACCCGCTGATCAGCTTTTTCGGCTGATCAGCGGAAAGACCGCAAAATGCTTTGAGGCTGTACTATTCCCGGCAGAGGCAGACCGCTGTCCGGGCAGCCAGGCGGGCATTGTTTAAAACCAGCTGGATGTTGGAAGCCAGGCTGTCGCCGCCGGTCAGTTCGGACACCCGCGCCAGCAGGAAAGGTGTCGTATCTTTTCCCTTGATTCCCTGACTGCGGGATTCGCGGATCGCCTTTTCGATCGCGGCATTGATCACGGCCGGATCCATCGAGTATTCCTCGGGAATCGGATTGGTGACCAGAAGGCCGCCGCCCAGTCCCAGCGCTTCCTGCGTTTTCAGCACCGCGGCCAGCTCTTCGGGCGAGTCGACGCGGTAATCCACGGGAAAACCGCTCCGCCGCGTATAGAAGGCCGGCAGTTCATCCGTTCCGTAGCCGATGACCGGGACGCCCTTGGTTTCCAGATACTCCAGCGTCAGGCCCAGATCCAGAATGCTTTTAGCTCCGGCGCAGATGACCATGACGGAGGTTTTGGCCAGTTCTTCCAGATCGGCCGAGATATCCATCGTTGTTTCCGCTCCGCGGTGTACGCCGCCGATCCCGCCGGTGGCGAAGATCCGGATGCCGGCCATATGAGCAATAATCATGGTCGTCGTGACCGTTGTGGCACCGTCCTCTCCGCGGGTACAGAGGACGGAAAGATCCCGCCGGGAGGCCTTGGCAATGGCCCGGCCCTTTTTGCCGAAATATTCGATTTCTTCTTCGCTCAGACCGGCCTTGAGACGGCCGCCGATAATGGCGATCGTAGCAGGCACGGCGCCTTCTTCACGGATCGCCGCTTCCACACGGAGCGCCGTCTCCACATTCTGGGGATAGGGCATACCGTGAGAAATAATAGTGGATTCGAGGGCTACGACCGGCCGGCCTTCCCGTACGGCCGCCGCGACTTCGGGTTTGATATCCAAAAAGAGGTTCATCGGATCCTCCTGCAACAGTTTTATTAGAATCATTATAGCAGAACAGCATGAGCCAGACCAGACAGAGCAGCATAAATTTTTCAGAAGGACCGGTCGTCAAAAAACTGATCCTGTTTGCGATACCGATCATCTTAAGCGAACTGCTGCAGAATCTCTACAACAGTGCGGATTCACTGGTCGTGGGCAATTTTGTTAGTGAGGCGGCTCTGGCGGCCGTCAGTGTCTGCGGTCCGATCACAAATCTCCTGATCGGCTTCTTCAACGGCATGTCGATCGGCAATACGGTGATGGTGGCCCGCGCCTTCGGAAGCGGAGATGAGGAGCACACCCGGCGGGCTGTCCGGTATGCCTTCACGTTTTCGATCGCCCTCGGCGTGGCCGTTTCCGCACTGGGGATCCTTCTGGCACCGGTCCTGCTCAGGATCACGGGCTGCAACGAGGAAATCTATGCGGAAGCGATCGTCTATCTCAGGATCTATCTGGCCGGTCTGATGTTCACGGTCATATATAACTGCGGGACAGGCATCCTGCGGGCCATCGGAGATTCCAGGAGCCCGTTGTATGTTCTGGCGGTAACCAGCGTGCTCAATATCATACTGGATGTCCTTTTCGTAGCCGTTTTCGGCTGGGGAACGGCCGGTGTGGGCATCGCGACGATCGTGGCCCAGGGCATCTCTGTTCTGCTTGTTCACCGGCTGATCTGCCGGCGGGCCGGCACCAGGGCAATCGCTTTCGGGGGGACCTGGCGGGACGGAAGAAAGCTTGTACTGATGTCGGTGAACGTCGGTCTGGCCGCCGGTCTTCAGAATGCGCTGATTTCCTTCTCCAACATCTTTGTCTGGTCGTACATCAATACTTTCCCGACCGTCGTCAGTGCAGGCATCGGAGTAGCCAACAAGATCGACCGCTTCGCGATTCTGCCCTGCAAATCGCTGGCTATGACCACCACTACCTACGTCAGCCAGAATATCGGGGCGCGGGAATTTTCCCGCGCCAAAAAGGGGATATGGTACGGATTGGCCCTGAGTGCGGCAGTGATGGCGGCGCTCGCCGTTCCCCTGTATTTTCTGGCCGTTCCTGTCGCCTCCTTGTTCAATCAAAACCCGGAGGTGGTCGGAACAGGCGCTGCCATGGTCCGCTTTTTTGCCCCGAACTACATTTTTTTGGTCATCCGGGAATCGCTGCTGGGCTATCTGCGCGGCTACGGACGAAGCCGCGCCCCTATGATTCTCTCTCTGATCGGCATGGTCGGGATCCGTCAGTTATTCCTTGCCTGGGCGATGGCCCGGTGGGGAACGCTTCAAATCATTTTTATCAGTTTTCCGCTCGGCTGGGCGGCCACCGCGTTGCTTTTACTGGTATATGCACTGCTGATATATAAGAAAATATGGAGGGAAGCCGAGCACTTTTCAGCAGAAAAAAGAAAGGCCGGGAAATAAAATTTGTCATAATTGACTGAACCTTTTCCGGCCAAAAAAAAAGTTGATTATTTGGAAAAAGCGGTTTAATATATTTACAAAGGACGGACCCTGCGATCCGGGAACCATCTCCGGGGCTGCCGGTTTGTCTTTTTATAAAAAGCTTACCGACATCATACGCATCTGCGGTCAGGTTGTACATGCCGTCTGGCTGTCTTTTGTTTATGGTGTTGAGGTAATAAAAAGAAGAGATTTTTCTGTAAATTATCAGAAAAGGAGAGGAAAACAATGAAGAAAGCAGTAAGTATTTTGCTGGCTGTCGTAATGGTCTTCGCGCTGGCTGCCTGCGGCAGTAAGCCGGCCGAGACGACGAAGGCTCCGGAAACGACACAGGCTCCGGAAACGACGAAGGCGCCGGAGACGACAAAGGCTCCGGAGACGACTCCTGCTCCCACCACGGAAGAGGAGAAGGAACTGGCTGATGAAGGCCATGCAGCCTGGGTCGCTCACGGTCAGTATCTGCTGGCTGACGGCACGCAGAACGCCTGGGGCGGCAAGGACACGGAAGTGTACGAGAAATCCGCTCTGACCGCCATCAAGCTGAGCGACG
>JAEEGL016831228.1_pt1 | contig 33287 bp, 14 predicted proteins | sample 9134231 | NCBI WGS metagenome assembly JAEEGL01 (sample SAMN16246548, study PRJNA631951) | gut metagenome | biome: gut microbiome; feature: rumen; material: fiber-attached | host: Bos | place: Iran: Karaj | collected 2018-10 | reverse complement strand
GTCGCATAGGTGAATGGTACACCTGCTTGAACAGCAATTTCGCCCATTCCTGTAGCTTGAGCAGGTTCTTCCGAAGAGAAGTCGCCACAAGTCACAATAACCGCACCATCAAAATCAGTTGTTCCTTCCAATTCAACCTTATAGGTTTCGCCAGCCGCAATTTCAGATGTTGACTTAACTGTGAAATAAGCATTATCATCAGTTACTGTGTAAATCGTACCATTGCAATTGAAATCACTTACCGAAACCATCGCTGTGGCAACAACTTTTCCGTTAACCTTAGCTTCAATCTTTGCCTGACCTTCGCTCAATGCAGTAACGTTGCCCTCTTCAACACTTACACATGCATTTGCCGAAGCTCCAGTCATATCAATAACATTCCATTCAACATTACTTCTCGTATATGGTTCGCCATCACCCATTAGAACAATATTTTTAGTATTACCAACAAACATATTGAACTTTGGTTCAGAGATTGCAAACGATTGAATCTGTCTTTCTATAGAATAATCAGATAGGCAGAGATGTGATAGTTCCTCAGGGTCAACGCCGTCACGTCTCATCATCATTCCGAAAGACATAGTTTCATCTATTTCTTGATTTACAACAGTGAATGTTCCATCAAAATTAAATGTTTCTCCTTTTACTACTGAGTAAGTTTGTTCGTCAGCAGCTGCAAAGGAATCATATACTTCTTCCAAAGAAAGAACTATTGTACCAGTGAAATCGGCAACACCTTCAACGTGATAAGCAAAAACATTACCTACTGCAACTTCTTCGTATAAAGACTCCAATTGTGCAGCATCTTCACCACCTAATGTAAGTTCATAACCATTACATTCTAAATCATCACTTTGTTTTGAGAATGTAAATTCCGACTCACAAATTTGTATCAACGATGACGTTGGCACAAAATCAGGTGAATGATGAGGGACAAAGAATTCTAATACACATTCTGGTTTCGCAGAAGTTGGAGAAACAATTTCCATACTTTCGTTAACTGAGAATGCCTGATTAGCGGCAACATTAAATTCCACTGTACCAAGTGTGGTATATGAACCATCAAACTTGTCAACCAACGAAATTTGAACAGGACCACTAAAGTTTGCAACACCAGCAAACGTTAAGTTGAATGTTTCTTCGCCTGATATTTCTTCATCAACTGGTACCGAATATGGTATGAACTCTGTAGTTGTTCCAAACGAAAGAAGTGTGTTATCACATTCCATTGGTTTGTCGGCAACTTCGAACTCGCAAGAGTCAGAAACAGAGCAGCCTGTTTGCGTGTCTGTTGCAGTAAATATTACTTTTGCTGCTCCCGCATTTTCGAAAGTAACGCGTGGACAGCAAACCGTGCTACCATTCAAACTTGTGATTTCATCAGAAACCCACGCATAAGAAAGACCTTCCTGAGCAGCAGTGTTCGGTGTCCACGTGTCACCAACAACTGGGTCGATTGGACATTCGATATATGCACTTGGCAGACTATTTACCGTAACATTGAAGTCTGTTTTGTATTCATCATTATCATATACTCTAAATGTATATGTGCCAGATCCCAAAATCAATCCACTTACGTCGAAAAACGCAGCATCGTTGTTGTCGTTATATTCTGGGAAATATGTATTGTCTTGCTCATCGCGAACTGTTACCGTTCTGCCATAAATACTGCGGTCAGCGGAGATTGTGGCAACCACATCTTCTTGGTCTTGACACATTTCAACATCAGCAACAGTGTAGTTAACCACAACTGGTACCACAGCAAGTCTAGCCGTAGCAACACGAAGACCGTTTACCTCGGCATAAATCTCGTATGTACCAACAACTTCATTGTCATATACCGAAGTTCCGTCGATAGTTACATCGCCATCGCTTTTCAATGTATAATCACTATACGGTTCGCCATCGTAATTCAGTGTAAATTGAATGCCGTCAGCATCACCAATTTCAATTGTATCAACCTCAGGTGATAAACTAAACAATGATCTGTCGAATGGAACGACATAGATTGTCTTCGATGTCCATTCACTTGAGCAACCATTTTGGTGAGTCTGTGCCTCAAATGTATATGTTCCTGTCTCAGCGAATGTAAATTTCATTTTACTCTTGTTACACTCTTGTGTGTCAGGATTTACCCATTCAAGACATTCTCCATCAATGCTTTCTTCATCGTAGCTCCAAGAGAATGACGCACCTGAACCACACGATGTACAAAGATCTAATGTTTCAAGACAAGACACTTCGAGAGTAATTTCTTGCGATTCTGCAAAATTTACAACAGTGTCAACCTCATTCCACATATTGATACCAGCCTGCAAATAGCCATAACCGTAGGCATATACATTTTTAACAACAATTGTCGTATCGTTGATACCATCATTGTCATCATCGTTGATTGTTATCAATTGGAATTCTTGACGACCAGCATACGGATAATCAAATTCTATGGATGCTTCTTTTCCGTAAACTGTAACCTGAACATTCGAAGCCCAATCGTGGTTAACCGTCAATGATTCTGGAATATCCTTGTTAGATGTTACCGTGAAAGCAACATGGCCGCCTTCAGCGCCGTGGCACCAATTGATTTCATCTTTTCCATTATAATCAACAGAATATGTTTGTGGACCTTCAGCAATTGTGAAGCGGCATGTATCGTTGCTTGCGCAACCGAACTCGTCTTCAACATGAAGAGCAACCCAAACAGGACCAGCTGTTTCGAATGTAACTTCTTGACTGAGATTTGTGTCATCAAGGAAGCTGATTCCATCTGATGACCAATAATAAGAGTAGTAGCCCTTAGCCGCAGTAACATTCCATACTCCGCCTTCAACCGCATCGGTAGGACAGTCGAATGACGCATCTGGCAAACTGTTGGCAATTACGTGGAACGATGCCACTTGCTTGCCTGCAGAAGTTATATAGTAAACACCGGTTTGTAATTCAGAATAATTAATATATGCATACGGAGAACCTTGGCTCACAGTTGCGGAAACCGCATTGCCGTTTTCGTCTTGTACGCCAAACGATTCAAGATTCAATTCCTTGTTTGACTCAATTGTTACACGACCAGATTGACCTTGGCAGAATATAGTATCTGTAGCCCAATACGAAACTGATTTTTCAATATTTAATGTACAATATGCTGTTTCCTTTTTATCCGCATCGTAATTATATGTCGAAGTGCAGGAAATCGTAACTTCACCAGGCGCTACAAACGTTACATTACCAAGTTGGTCAACAGTGGCAATTGATTCATTGTCTGAAGACCACGCAAATGTATGATACGTAATGTCGCACCATTCGTTTATCTGCAATTCATAGCCGCCATCTTCAAATTTCAACGGTTCTGTAGGACACACCAATTCCAAAGGTCGTTCCAAGAATTGAACCATCACGCCATTGGATGGGTGGTATGTCGTGCCATTATATACAAGCGTTGCGCCTATAATAGAGCCGCTTGCGCCTGGCAACGCCTTAACATACGTACAATTAGGATTTTCAGGGTCTGGTATAAATTGAACTTCACCTTCTCCATAGCCAAATGTTATTGCGCAATTTGCAATATCAAAGTTTGGATCGTCGGCTTCCACATGCAAACAAACCTGAACGCTGTCGCCTATCATTACAGATAATTCCGTTTCTTCGAACCATGCGCGTACAGCTGGGCGCAATGTCACGTTAGCATCGGGCGACAACACAATTGGATATGCCATAATGTCCGAATTCAGATCCTCTGCTGTTGCAGTATAGCCTTCTGGCAAATATTGGCGGATTTGGTTAAGAACATTTGCAGTATCCGACGAAATAGTTAGAAGTTGCGCACCATTCAACACAACCTGTGATGTCGCATCTATATTTAAAGTAAATCCCTCGTCGGCACCAAAGTAAACAGAATCCTGAACTTCCAATGTTCCATTATTGGAAATAGAAACATTTTCCGCATTCCAGAAAAACGATGTACGTCCTGCAATACTTGGAATACTATTCACAGTAGCACTATCTATTTTAAGAGTACTTGAAGAATTTGTATTTTCGCCATCTATCATACCATTGAACGTACCATTCGAAATTGTTAACGACTGGCTCGCACTCAATGATTTTATGGTAGCTGTATATCCATTCAAGTCCAAAGTGAGATTTTTACTTGCATAGACATATCTATTTTCTTCAATGTCTTTAAGAAGTGTGATACTATTATAATCGTCCTCCATTGCATCGAACGCATCACTCAAAGATTCATAATATGTATCGGAATAGCTGTTCTTGCACGCATACATATCGGCATCAATAATATTTACAGCGACTTCAGTTCTATGTCCGCAAGAATTACTACAAAGAATAAGATAATCTTCGCTTGCTTCGAGGAATGTTACTGTAAACGAAGTACCTTCGGAGGACTCAGCAGTATAAGAATCTGGACTAACAGGAATGTTCATGTTACCATCAAACATTATAACAGCCCAAGTGTACGTCATATCCGCTGCAGGTTCTATAATCGTATATGTAATGGCTTCATTCGTCATTCCTGTCTCTGGACCCTGAACATTAATAACAGTGTCTATGATGGTCAATGTTGAGGAACACAAAAGTTTTGTAAGAGCTCCGTTCCAAACTTCCACATCATATGTGCCAGCAGGAATACCACTCAGTTCAAAATAGATTTTGTCGCCGTCGGTACGGTCGGTGCTGTAAGTAGAATTGCCATTAACCACAAGATTGTATGAACCTCCATCAAGTTCTTCTGAAGCGGTTACTTCAAAATCACCTTCGCTATCTTCATTATAGCAGAACATTTGTGGTTCAGCAGCGTAGGTAATATCTTGCTGAGTTTCCTCAACAACTGTAAATGTACCCCACGTGTCTTCGTTCGAACACTCAGGAGAGCCATAATAACCTGTACACTTAACTGTATATGTGCCAGCTTTTGAGAATGTAATATATGCCATTTGACCAGCTGTTCTTACTGTATAGTCTTGTTCATCAGTATCTACAATAGACCATACATACGTCGCACTTTCATCATACCGTTCATTCATAAACTGCAGTGGCTGACCAACAACAAAAGTAGAGTTCCAATTTGCCACTAGGACAGATGGTCCCTCCGAAGTAATGGTAATGTTTGAACTGCCAATTTGGTTGCTTTGGCTATCAGTAATTTTTACAGAATACGATCCCTCTGTCCAAGCAAATTCTGAAATGTTAAAAATAACCTCGTTATTGCTCACCGTACCCATAATACTGTGCGAATTATCAAGGTCTTCCATATAGAACTTGTCACTAGACGAGATCTGCGAAGTTGCCTTTATACGGAAATTCCAATTAGAACCATTGATACAATAGGTTACATATTCAGGAATCTCTTCGAATGACGATTGAGGAGATGAGCCACCTTCACCAACCGTAATGAGATACGAAGATGACGTTGCATAGCAACCCTCTAAATTGATCGCTTGACATTCCAACATAAACGTGCCTTCTTCGAAGAATTTTATTCTAGCATCTTGAGAATCGGAACCATTAACAAATTCAAATGAATCAGCCTCGGGTACCGAAACCATACTCCACGAATACGAAACATCTGGAGATGCTGTGTATGCCGTAAAATCATACGTTTCACCAACTGAGAATGTAGAAGTCGCCTGTGAAGTCATTGAAATTGTAGGAGCTTCTGGAGCTTCGGCAACGGTAATTACTGAAGTAGCAACCGTCGTGTTGTTATTGGTAACATCAACAATTTCAACATTATATGTTCCAGCAGTCATTCCAGCTAAATCGAACACATACATATTGTCGCCTTTCGAGTAACCAGTAAACGTTTGCTGATTTATTCTCAGCTCAAGTACAGAAGTTATATCATCAGAAGCCGTGACGCTGTAAATCATATTACTTCCTGAACAAAGCGTTGCTGGTTCGGCAGTGTAGGTTATTTGCTGAGAAGAACCAGCATGAACGGTAATCTGAAGTTCCGATTCGCTCGAACAACCATTTGAAGTTTCCACAACTTTTATGGTGTAATCGTCAGCTTCAGTAAATTTTATTGATGTAGTCTGCTCTAACGCACTTCCAACAAATTCATAACCAGTTGAGTTTTTTGAAGTAACAATCCATTTGTACTCATCAACACTCGATCCATTGGCAGCGAACGAATACGATTCACCAATCATATAGTTACCGCCCGTAACGTCAGAAACGGTAATCGTTGGTGCAGAAGGGGGAGCTGTAACAGTCATTGTTGTAGTAGCAATGGCCTCGTTTTGTGGGTCCCTAAAAACCACATCATACGTACCTGCTTCAGAATTACCAAGTGGTACGGGGAATACAAGATCAGTACCGCCAGTTGAAACTTCATAAATAGTAGGTCCATCAACCTGTAGTCTATATGTTCCATATTCTGCCTCGCCACCCGAAACTGCCACATGAACCTCATAATAGTTACCATCGGCACAAACCGAAATTGGATCGACCGAGTAGGTAAGCTGTGGTGTTCCTGTTCCGTCAGTAACTTCTACCTCATACGTACCCGCTTCGCTGGTTGCTTGACCATCATATACGGTACAACTTAACACATACGTACCTGGAACTGTAAACTTCACCTTGAACACATTCGAGATATGAGAAAACTCAAGTTCCTCATATCCTGTCTCAGGAGAAACAGTCCATCCAAACGACGAGCCACTGATTGCAGTAGCTTGAAATTGATACTCCTGATCAATCGTGAACGATGTTTCACCATTCAACGGAGCAATTGTTGGAGCTGCAGGTTGTGCCATAGCAAACACCACGGAAAACCCCATTACTAAACTTAATAAAAACTTTCTCATATGCGTATATTTTACGTTATACATATATATTACAAACCATACTCTGCCCAATAAGGCAAATTAGGCTACAATAATACAATTTATTTTCAATTGTTGATTATTTTTTAATAAAAATTCGAAGGTTGTGTAATTTATTGGAAATCAATGAACTGCATCATTTTGTTGAAAACTTTTTTGGGAATGCACAATTCATAAAGCACAATGCACAATTTATGAGTTACCATAATTGTGCATTGTGAATTGAGCATTGTACATTATTATAATGTACTATTTAATCACTTTAATTGTCTTTGCCATTTCACCAACGGAAATCTTTACGGTATAGATTCCTTGCGTAAAGCTTTCGGCTGGAATGTCAACCAATGCTTTGGCAACATCGCCAGTTTGGGTGCAAGCCACACGTTGGCCATCGGCGGAGAACACTTCCACAATATAATTATTGTATGTCTGCGATGCTATTGCAACATGGATTTTGTCGGTTACAACTGTTGGATATACAGCAACATCAGCTGGGAACGCAATCGCATCAATACCATCAGAAGTTTCGTTTTCAACCTCGGCAATATTACTAATTGCGATTGAGAATGGTCCAGATTCAGCCTTATTTTCCTGAAGTTCAATAAGATTACCATCCTTATCATTCACTGCATTTTCGTAAACAGGTTTATCGAGTTCGAAAGCGACACGAATCATATCTCCTTTTTGGAATTTACCATCCACATCGGTCCAACCAATGTAATCATCTTCAGTATCGAACGACGCCAATGTTTCGTAGCGGGAACCGTCTTCAGTAACGCCGTCGGCTGGAATACGCCACAAGTAGCAGCCTTTCACATTGCCTTCGCGTGGCGATTGATATGTCCACCAATGAAGGGCGATGGTGCCATCAACCTTATCAGGTTTTTGCAAGAACGAAGAACGATAGATGCCGCTTTGTGCCTCGTTATTGCAACCATCAGTGGTTACAAGACGATATTTGTATGCACGTTGTTCGTAGTTGGTTGCTTCGTCAACCACAATACCAAAATCTTCGAACAAAACTGGTTCGCCAACTTGTTCCCATACATCGTTGGTAATAAGTCGTTCAACGCGATAGTTTTTCGTATTCACATCGGCGGTACGTTCCCACGCAACAATTATGTTTTTACTTGTCTCACTGTATGTTACAACACCAATTTCTTCCTTAAATGGATACGTGAACGTAACATTGACAGTGTCGAAACTTTCGCAGAAATTGTTGTCGGTGATTTTCACCGTAACGTAAGCCGAAGAATCAAGTGAGAAGAATTGTTCGTCAGAAGAAACCAACTCATCGTTGTATTTCTTTACGTTCCAATCATATACATAGCCTGCGCCAGCATCAAGTTTCAGAATTTGTTTGTCGCAAACGGTTCTATCGCCGCCCAAATCAAGCGGAGGCAATTCGTTCACTTTCGTAATATTGAACGTTGCGGAGCTTTCGCAACCAAGGTCGTCAACGGTTGAAACGGAATATTCAGCTACAGCCGCAGGAATTTTGATTGACGGAGTTGCATCGCCCGTGTTCCATGAATACGAAACATATTCGTCGAATTCAGCACTCAACTCAAATGTAGTTCCCGCGCACATTACTGAATCAGCTGGAAGCGAAACAGGAACAGAAACGCGTACATCAACTGTATCGACCAAGGTAGCAAGACCTTTTTTCATCGTCAAATAATATCTTGTGGTTTCCAACGGATTGACTGTGATTGATTTAGCAGTTTCGCCCGTGCTCCACAAATAGGAATCCACATCGGTTGTAGCTTCCAGCTCAACCGATTCTCCAATACAGATGGCTGGTTTACGTTCAATGTTACCATACATTGCGATTTCAGCATTTTTCGCCAAAGTTTCGTCTGCTCCGTACATTACCTTGAACGTAACATCGTAATAGCCTGTGGCATCGAAAGTTAGATATTGAATCAAATCATTTGGATTTTCAAGCTCAAGACCTTCAACTTCCCACAAAGCAGAGCAGTTTGTTCCGTAGAACGTACCAATCAACGTGATTGTTTCGCCTGGTGTGCCATAGTAGCGCGAAGTGTAGATGCTCACCTGCGGTTTGCCATACCAACCAAAATCCTGTTCTTCGAGACTCGTTTTCGTTTCACGGAAGAAAGTAACATCAGCGGAAGTTGTCAAACCTCCTTGGTCCATAGCGGTGAATGTAACTACTTCGGCACCACGCCAGTATTCGTTCAAACTTGAAATTTCGGCAATCGAGCCAGTAATTTTCACGCTCACATTTTCCGAAGTTGATGCCGACCAGAAAATTGAAGATGGCGAAGTGTAATCGTCGGTAACATATTGTGACAAATCAATATATGTGAACAACATTGTGTCGTTTTCGTATTGTTGTGGGATTTCGCCAATCACAGGAGCTTGATTTTCAGATGCCTGAACAGTAACAGTAATAGCAGCTTCGGTTTCAAGACCTTGCGCATCGGTGAACCAAACTGTGATAACATCTTCGCCCGACCAATCGTCTTCCAACGGATAGATACGCAAAGCTGTGTTTTTCACCTTCTTCACAAGCAAGTTTTCGCCTTCCTCATAATTGAATCCAAGTTCCGCCGATGGTGTATAGTCATCAATAGCCATATCGGCAATCACCACCTGCGTATATTTTCCGAACGGAACGGTGATAGCATTCATCACAATTTCAGGAGCAGCGTTTGGCTTTTCTATCACATTTACATCAACAACGCGTGAAGATGTAAGTTTAACTTCCTCTGCACCAACCTTTTCAATCTCAGTTACCGTCAGTTTTACTTTTGTTGAGCCAATAAATTCAGCATCTTTCAACGAAAACACAGCGGTATCTCCGTCAATTTTTGTTGAAATATATTCATTTTCAGACAATTCAATTTGTAAATTTTCATATTTGCAGTTGTCATCGAAAATATAATTTTTCAGACATATTTTTGCCACGCCATCAGGTTGTTGCAACGATATTGTTGGTATCAAATTAATGGTTGGAGCAACAGAATTTGTAACATACACAACCACATAGCCGATTTTTGAGCCATACGAAACAGTGAGAATCGTAGCCCCAGCCTTTTTACCTGTCAACACGCCCGAATGGGTGACATCGGCAACATCGCCATCGAGGATTGTCCAATGTAAATCGTTGGCTTTTATTGTTGTAGGCGCAACTTTACAAGGAATTGTAACTGTTTCACCATTTTTCAGATATACTGTATCAGGGACTTGGATTTTCACAATTTCCTCTTGGCTTGAAGTCACATACACAAGCGTTTGAGCCTGCACGCCTTCACGTGTGGAAGCTGTCACAATAGAAGTTCCCACTGATTTTCCAAAAATTCGACCATCAGCCTGTACCGAAATGTAGTCATCGTCCTTTTCCATAAATTCAACATCGGTGTAGCTTGCATTCGACGGAATCACAGTTGCGTTCAACGTAGTGTCGGCACCAACTTTTATAGTGATTTGTTTCGGCATAGAAACATCTTTTGCTGGGATGAACGGTTTAATGTGCAGATACATAGTATCTTTCAACAAATTATCGTCATCAGCTATAACATACACCTGAACATCGCCTGGTGCGAGAGCCACCAACATTTTGTCGGTGATTTCTGCCATATCGGGGTTCGAGCATTCCACGTGGTACGACGACGAAGCTGTTTCTGAGTGGACAATTGCGTCAACCACCATATGTTCACCTTCAATCATTTCGTATTCCTGATGTTCAGCCACAATTTCCTCTATATTTTTCTTCACAGTAACTATGCACGAAGCGGAATATGTTTTTTCTATTTCTGTTTCCGCGTCGGCGTATTTCACAGAATATGTTACCACAGCCTTACCTTCCGATTTAGCAGAAACAACGCCATTTTCAACGGAAGCAACCGCATCTTTGTCAACCGACCATACTGGGTTTTCAGTTGGTTCAAAATCAGCAAGTTGGGGAATCAATTCAACAGACTCTCCTTCATAGATGGAAACCGCGCGTTGTGCAAACGAAATCGAAGGAACTTTCTTAACCTTCAACGATTTTTGAGCTGTATTCACACAACCGTTGTCGGATTGAGCGACCACAGAAATCAAGAAAGTACCCGTACCATAGAATGTTTTTGAAGCCGCAGCGCCTTTTGCAAATGAAGATTCACCCATAAACCATTCGTATGAGCATTCTGTTTCGGACGTTGCAGTAAATTCGTAAGAAGTCTGTTGATAAATAGCCGCAACCGAAGGAGCTATAGAAACTTCGGGAAGTGGATTCACCACAACCGTGATAGGAATTCTCGCACTTTCCTTTCCGTCAATAAATTGTGATACATTATATATATATGTACCAGCAATTTCGGTAGATGGAGTTGGCGCGCCGTCCAATTTTTCCTTTCCATTGTACCAATTCAACGAAGCATTTTCAGAGGCAACCGCCGAAAGTTGTTCCGCATCATCGCCCAAGCAATATTCGTACGAAGTAGTTGCTACCGTTGGCGTTTCAACCGCGCTACCAACAAAGATTTCGCGGATTTGCGTGTCGGAACAGCCATTTGTGGCGGTTGTAATAAGTGTAACATTATGTTCACCTACCTCGAGCGTAACTACTTTGGATGATTCTTGGGAAACAGAGGTACCATTTACAAACCATTCGAACGAGCAATCAGGAAGACTTTCGAAGTTTTCAACAAAAGCTGACAATGCAACATCGTCACCTTCGGTGGCTGATTCAGGGACATCACACGAAACAACAGGTTTTTCCTTAATCACCACAGAAATAGCAACCATAGCGCCCTCCAAACCATCAACAACCTGTGAAACAGCAAGTTGTGTTTCATGTACATACGACGTGTTTGGCGTTGTTGTACCATAATATTCAGTATATACACCATCTTTCTGTTCATACCATTTCAACGTAGCGCCTTCCGCGGGTGTAATATCTGCCACAATATCGGTAGCCTCCGCCATTTGACAATATTCATAGTTTGTTTTTGCAACCGTAGGAACACCAACTTTCGACGACGGCACAACCACAATCTCACAAGTGTCGTTGAACTTGTATGTGTCTTTTCCATCCGAATATGTAAGATTCAATATCAACGAATCAACGCCCACCTTTACACCAGTAACGCTACACGAAGCATCTTCGGTATTTTGCAAGAACGAAGATGTTCCGTTGTACTCTTTCATCGTAAACGCCAAGTTTGCAAAATTGTCAATATTCACATATTGCGGCAAGATTTCGATTGTTTCGCCAAGTTCCACAGAATACGATTTTTCATCGAAAAAAGCAAGAGGTGTTTCGCCGCTTGGTTGTTTCTGACTATATGAAACATCAAATTCACTCAACGTAAATTCCACATCGTTTTCAATACCATATTTGGTCCCGTTTGAAGGATAAAACTCCAAAACCAAATCGGGCGTGCTGAACAACACCTCATTATTATTTTTGATTTTGTTGATTTCCAGTGTTTTAGTAAATTCAAATTCTTCACCTTCGGTAATCGCAATACCCCTTTCGAAATCACTCATTACGCCCCAGTTGTCCACTTCTTTACGTTGGTCAACAAGAACCAAATCCAATATACCCGTCACATTGGAAACACCTTTTATATGGATTGTGAACAAATCGCCTTCGCTTGCAGTCCATGTAGATGACAATCCCGATTCAAAAGCTTCGAGTGCGGCGGGTATTTTTTTCGTGTTGCAATATTGCCAACAATCGCTCGAGTCTTTTATTTCTTTGTCTAAGTCATTCGGTTCCTTCAAATCATTTCCATACGTATTCCATGTAAAAACAACGTTTGGTTTCCCGCTCACAGTCACCTGTAATTCATTTTCGCGAACCAACATTGCTCCTGCCTCATATTCTTCCACATCAGTCAGCAATTTTCCTAACGACGAAACGGTAATAGTGGCAGTACCAGGTGCCACCGCAGTTACGACACCATTTTCATCAACCGAAGCAATTTCAGGATTTGAACTCACAAATGATGGATATTCATCAGTTTCAGTTGCTTCGAACTTACTATACAAAATCAACGATTTCACATCGCTTGTTTCACCAACTGACAACTCCAAAGAAGTTTCCTCCAAATACATATCAACCAAAGTTGCCATCGACAACTCCTCAATGTTTAACATTATTGGGCTTACATCTTCGTAAACACCCCACGCATGGAATATCAGGGTATATTTTCCTTCTTCCGGACTTTCTAAATTCTTAACGAAAATATTTGTCTCTGTTGTAATTGCACCGTCAGGAGTAATATTTTCGCCCAACATTTTATACACAGGATTTACTTCCACCCACCAGTTATGAGCTTCTGCTCTATCTACAAGATTCACTTGCAGTTTCCCAATTGTAGTATTCGATGTAAGATTCTTAAATTCAACAGCATACGCCGTATTCAATGTAGGAAGAAAACCATTCTCCGCATCGTCAACATAACTATTAAGTGACAACTCTCCTTGAAAATAAGGTTCTCCATTGACAACGTGTTTTTCCAACTCAATGGAATACTGCGAAAACGACATTATTGCCAAAAATGCGCACACACAAAGGGATAGAACTCTTTTCATACAAATACGTTTTAAATTGTCAATAAAATTTTAAGTATATAAGACACATAACTTAATCTACAAATATAAAAAATTTCCCATAACAAATTCACTGCATTCTCAATTATTTTCCCAAACGACTTAGTGTATTTTTTACACTAAGTATTTTGAAGCAAAAAAATTCCGATTCGTGCGAACAGAATCGGATGTTTTACGTATAGACTCAACTGATATGCAAAAGGTTACAAATCAATTCAAACTTATGGGTTATATAAAAGAAACTCGCTTTGTAACGTGTTTTCCGACAAGTTTACAATTCGTTCACGCATTTCTACGAATGCTCGCATAATGTTCACACTCATAACGGTTGGTAATTGTTCGTTTTTCATTTTGATACATTTGTGTGTTGCAAATATACGTATCTAAGACATTTCTCCAAGCTCTTTCTAAAATTGCTCGCCTTTTAAGATGGTTGCAAGCATATATAAACCTCGCTCAGTGAAGGAAACTGGTTCTATCTTACTAAACTTCAGTCCATTAAGGTGGTCAAAAATTTTGACCACCTCGGATTTTTCATCTTTCGTTAACCGAAAAACATATCCCTCGGGGAATTTGTGTGGATTGTTTTTTACTGCCTGATTGATTTCCTTTGTTTGTACGCCATACAACGTAGCCACATCGCTATCAATTATCACATTTTCGTTGCGAAGTTGCAAGACCTTGTCCTGCACGTCTTCAATTTTTATCATTTGCATTAACCTTTTATAATTAGTTACAATGCAAAGATACGAGTTTTTTATTTACACCACTACCATACACACAAAAAAGGAGCGGAATTACTCCCGCTCCTTTGAAAATCAATCTACTTTATATTCGCTATTCCACATCTTTTACAAGACGTACAGACTCTCCGTCGCGGCGATAACTGAATGCGCTCGCGCGCACCTCGTAGCTACGGAAGAACAGAGCTCCCGAATAGCTTTCAGTGTTGTCGTAAGACGAACTCGACCAATACTTACCTTGGGAACCAATGTTGACCATATCCGTAACGCTACGGTAGCCCGCAGCAGGAAGAAACACAGCACCGTTTGCTTCCATCTTCGCCCAATCCTCAACGGAATAGGTGTTCTGTGCAAAATCGCCGTTCGCTCCGCTTGTGAATGTAACATCTGCCGGCAAATTCCAATCATCGGGGAGCAAAACTAATCCTGTAACGCTGTTTACTGTGGCAACGCCTTTCTTGCTTGAAGCATCGGTTCTGGTGTCGATTAAGTATGACCATTCATCTGTTGTGAGCGTACGCCACAATCCAGCTTGGTTTCCGCCGTTGACAATTTTGTTGTTCACGCCCCAGTCGTATTTTGTGCCATCAATATCGTTTGAACCGTCATAGAAACCATATGTGCTTGTCAAATATGGATATTTGCCATTGTAGCCACTATTTCCCCAACCGAATAAATCAATCCAACCACTATAGTTATAAGAAATATTAGAATTATCCTCACCAATCATATCATATTGGTCTTCTGCAAAACGCCACGTGTCTGTGTTGCCTTGGTATTGCAGATTTCCTTGAGAGAAAAATACTTGTTTATTTGCAGCAACAGAGAAACCAGAACCTATCGCACCTATAGGCGGAGTTTTTACATATTTGCAGTTACTATAAGATATTCCAATAGAATTTACTGCATACGCACGTATATAATATGTTGTATTTCTGGAAAGATCTGTTATTGTCGTTTCAAAATCATCACCTGTTACAACTATCTTAGAATCGTCAATAGTTGGTATTTCTGTTGTTGAATAGCAGAATCCTTTTTCAGTTATTTCCAAACCACCGTTTGAACTGATAGCAGACGAAACCTTGAGCGAGGTTCCTGTATTTTCAGAATATGTAACCACAGATAACGTTGCAAGACCTGCCAATGTTTTTACCGAAACTTGGTCGCTGTACGAGGTTCCTGCGGAGTTTGTAGCATACGCACGTACATAATACGTAGTAACAGGTGCAAGTTCATCAATTGTAATTTCAAATTCATCGCCTTCAACATTTTTATGGGAATCTGCAACCGTTGGATTTTCGGTTGTTGCGTAGCAGAATCCTTTTTCGGTCACATCTTCACCACCGTTATTGGTGATTTCAGACGAAACTTTGAATGAAACGTCTGTGATTTCGGAACTTGTAATCTCTGAAATTGTAGCAGGTGCCACCGTAAGAACAGATATTTGTTCGCTATACACAGTTCCTGCGGAGTTCGTGGCATATGCACGTACGTAATAGGTTGTAGCTGGCGAAAGTCCTGTCACCGTGGCATAGAAATTGCCTCCACCGCCCATAGTGCCTGAAACTTTTGGATCGTCAATAGTCGGATTCTCGCTTGTTGAGTAGCAGAAACCTATAGAAGATACGCCACCGCCATCGTCAGTAAGTTCGGCAGTCACTAAAAATGATTTGCCAGCCACTTCGGAAGCTGATGGAGTTGCCACCGTTGCAGGAAGGCACAATGTAGTCACAAAATATGTGCTGCCGTATGTGGTGCCCATTGAGTTCACGGCAAACGGACGAACGTAGTAGGTTTTTCCTGGAACCAAACCAGTTATTGTTGCTTCAAAATCGGTGCCTGCCACATCAACCGTAACCTTGTCGCCCGAGGTGGTAGGATATTCCGTAGTGCTTGAATAGCAGAATCCCCACTGGGTAATTTGTGCTTCGAACTTCACGCTCGAGTGCATTTCAAACGATTCAGCGGTAACATTGCGGTAACCGCCCGAGTTAATCACAGGAGCCATAAGTGTAGTGGTGAGAATATATGGCTCGCTATAGCCAGTGCCAGTACTGCTGGTTGCATAGGCGCGGATATAATATGTATAACCCGAAGCCAAATAACTGAAACCACCAATATAATTTTCGTCAACACTTGTACCCGAAGAAACGTATTTCTGTTCGTTATCGGCCACAGTCGGGTTCGGTGTTCTTGAGCAGACGAAACCACGTTCGATTATATCGCCAAAACCAGCCGAAGTGATTTTCGCATTAAGTGTCACATCGGTATCCACCATTTTAGAAAGTGTAGGTTTTGAAAGTTTCGGGTTCTTCGAAGCCTCAACCCAGTCGCTCAAAGCGGCAAAACGTTCGTTCATTTCAGCCAACAATGCATCAACTTCGGCTTTCGAGTAGTAGCCATCCAAATTTGTAGTGCCAATCTGGCTCTTCAGCACGTATGCGTCGAGCGTGTCGTTCAATTTTGCTGTAGTTGCATAACCACTCAAATCAGTTGCAGGAACATCGTTCAATGTAATGTAGTTTGCATCGTTTTCAAGTTCACCTACCTTGGTTGGTACAGATGGAATCTGTATAGCGGCAACTTTTTCGTCCACATACGTTTCACTTGCCAAACCATCCACACTTGGAATGTTCAAGGCATTGAGTTCTTCTTTTGTCGCATAGTCTGCAAATTTTCCGTCAACATCGGTTTTTGTGTAATATCCGCTCAAATCAGTTGCAGGGACATCGTTCAATGTAATATAATTTGCGTCGTTTTCAAGTTCGCCCAACTTGGTTGGAACAGATGGAATCTGTATAGCGGCAACTTTTTCATCCACATACGTTTCGCTTGCCAGACCTTCCACACTTGGAATGTTCAACGCGCTAAGTTCTTCTTTTTTTGCAAAATAAGCTAATGTATCGTTCTTTGCATACACAGACAAATCAACAGCATCGGACTGGCCGCCGCTCATCACGTATGTTTCAAATGCATCTTTCGTTACATAGTTGTGTGCCACATCGGCTGATTTTGCATACACGTTCAATGTATCATTCATTTTTTCGGATGTAACAAAGCCGGTTAAATCTGCTTCAGCAGGAATCTTTGCCTCCAATTCTGCAAGAGAAGCGTTTACATCGGCTGTTTTTGCGTATTCATCCAAATTAGTTGCTTCCGGGATTTTCCCTTCCAAAGTTGAAAGAGCAGTTTCCACATCGGCAGTCTTGGCATATTCGCTCAATGCTTCGTTTGTCACATAGTTTTCAAGATTTGTTTCTTCGGGAATATCCTTTTTCAAGGCATATACCGAAAGAGTATCGTTTAATTTTTCGGATGTAACAAAGCCAGTTAAATCTGCTTCAGCAGGGATTTTGCCTTCCAATTCTGTAAGCGAAGCGTTTACATCGGTTGACTTTGCGTAATAAGCCAAGGTGTCGTTCTTCGCATACACGCTCAAATCAACAGCATCGGATTGACCGCCACTCATTACGTAGGTCTCGAACGCTTCTTTTGTTACGTATTGGTGTGCCACGTCGGCTGATTTCGCATATTCGTCCAATTCTACCGCAGCAGGGATTTTTCCCTCCAATTCATCGAGGGCGGTGCTCACATCGGAAGTTTTTGCGTAATCTTCGAGAGTTGCAGGCATTTCTGCTTTTTTCACATAGGTGTTGTCAACGTCAGCAGATTTAGCATAATCGTTCAAATCCTCGGTTTTCACATAGCCTTCGAGATTTGCCCCTTCGGGGATGTCCGATTTCTTGGCATACTCAGCCATATCGGGCACATTACCGGCCATTTCAGCATATTTCGCATACGGCACAGCCAACAGCGGCGTCACGCCCGTAACGGTTTTGCCGTCGATTTCGGCAACAGTCTTCACGAAATACGGACCCGCGCTCCAGTCAATCTGCGAGAACGCCGTTTCGGAGATTTGTTCTCCGTTTCCCAACTCCAACGAAACCAAACCGTTGGCATTGGTGGCCGCGTCGTGTTTTTCGGCATACACCACGTCGCCCTCGTCGGAGCCACGCAGTATGCTCAGTTCAATACTTACAGGCTTCGAAACCACCAGGGCGTTGTCGCCGTCGCGAACAACCGCCTGGTAACTCATCGTCTGTGGAATTTGTGCGAACGACAGCATTGCAGCCATCAGAATCGCAAGAAATGTAATGAATCTTTTCATCGTTGTTTTTATTTAATTAATGTGACACTTGTTTATTCTATTCATTGTAAGGACACATCCCCACATACATTGTGAATTGTACATTGTGCATTATGCATTGTGAATTATGCATTGTACATTAATACTAATTCTTTACCACTTTAAACCGTTTCACCGCCTTCCCGTCGGCCTTCACCTCAAGGAAATACACGCCGGCCTTGTACGCGCCCATCGAAATCTGCGTGTCGGAACCGTTTACCGCCCCTTTGTCAATCAGTTTCGACGTGTTGCTGTACAGGGCGTATGTCACTTTTTTGAATTCGCCGCCGTTGATTTGCAGGTTCAGCACGTCGCTGGTCGGGTTCGGGAACGCACGCAGTTGGATTTGCGTGATTTCGATGCCCGTCTCCTCGGTGATTACGTATGCCTGCTGCACGCCCTGCGACAGACTTCCGTTTTCGTTCGCAGCAGTCATGTAGGCGGTCTGTCCCACCGAAAAGCTCACCGATCCGTCACCAGTGGCCTCGCCGCCGGCACTTACGACCGAACTTTGGGAAAACGACGCCGTAGCCAGTGCCGCCACCATTGTCATTGTTGTTAAAATCCTTTTCTTCATACTTATTATATTTGTTACCGTTTAGCCATCAACCAACGAAAAACGCCTTCCCCACCCGCATGGGAAAAGCGTTTATATTAAAATTCATGAAATCAGCAAGGCGGATTTTACCCCACCCGTATTTAATTCGCTCATATTCAGTAAATTACAATACTTCATCATCTGTATTCTTTTTAAACCTATGAATTTGTGTTTAAAAATTAGTTTTACTATGCTTCTTTTTTACAAGCAAGCGGTTCAAAATTATTCCTTTTATTCTTATAACTCAAATTTTCCGCAAAGAATTTCACCCCACACCGCAAAGCCAATACCAGCAAGGCGTAGGGGTGAATGACTTCCTCATTTTTCAAATCGGTCATATTCACAATCGACTACCACACAGATAGTTACGAATCACACATAGCAAAAAAACAGGCATTTTTGTCTATTTCAACCTCCATAAGTCACTCATTATCAACGAGAAAAATTTTCTTAGGGGTGAAATTCGGAATCGGTCATATTCACAATCAACTGACACACAATAAGTTACACAGGCGATTTTTATAATATTTTTTTGTAATTATTCTGAAAGCAGTCAGCTTTTATATTAATGTTCAATGCTCAATGCGTAATGCTCAATTATGAGTTATGAATTATGGGTTATATGTAAATGACGGGATTTAATGCCATAGGAATTACATTCCGAATAATCCATAATTCCTAACTCCTAACTAAATTACGCCTTGTTAATACCTAACGGCATTAAGAAAAATAAAGAAGGGTAATAAAAATCTACCAATAGATAATGCCTAACGGCATTACATTCCAGAATAATCCATAACCAATAACTCCTAAATCCTATCTCCTAACTCCTACCTAAATTGCGCATTGAGCATTACACATTACGCATTATTTTATGCATTGTTAATACCTAACGGCATTAAGAAGAAATAACGGAAGGTGATAAAAATCTACCAATAGATAATGCCTAACGGCATTAAATTACATATCCGCCCATTATTGCGCATTAAGCATTACGCATTGAGCATTTTTAATAGTTGTGCATTGTGAATTGTGCATTAATACACCTCCTAATTCCTAACTCCTACCTAAATTGCGCATTTCGCATTGAGCATTACGCATTCTAAATAATTGTGCATTGTGCTTCATTTCCACTGTGAAGGGCTCAAGCCTGTTTCGTTCCTAAAATTTCGACGGAACGACTCTATACTGGAGAAACCAGCCTTTGCAGCAATATCGCCAATAGTGTATGCACCCGCTTGCAAAAGATTTTTAGCGTATTCCACCCGATAATGGTTCACATAATCGGAAAATGTTCGACCAAAGTGCGCGTTTATTGATTCCGAAACGTACGTTCTGTTACTTCCTACCGCTGCGGCAAGTTCATTTATATTAAATCTCTGCTGGAGGAACAACTGTTTATCCGCCATATTATTTTCTATTGACAAGAACAGCTGTCCGTCCTGTATGGCAGATTCAACACCATCGTCACCGGCATCGCTGTCGAACTGTTCCACTTTGAACTTGTACTTGCTTCCAATGTAGCCAAAGGCAATTGTAAGGATTGTAAACACAAACGACGGCACACAGAGGATACACGAGCCGATGAACCATTCCCGTCCGAGCACCGACAAAATCACCGAACAAACCGACGCTATGAAATACAATATGGATATTACCATAGTGCTTTTCACCGTCTTGTCGTCAATTGACGAATAGAAGTTACGTATCTTCATATCGTACACATAAAGTCGTTTGAACGACAAAATGCCCACCACCACCAACTGGCTCACACGAATGACTGCCGCCAAAAATTCGCCTTTGCTCCGCGTCCACCCGTAAACATAGCCAACAAGTACAAACAGGAACATACACATTGGCGGCGCCCACATCAAAAGAATCTGTTTGATGGTCAGTTTCATACCGTCTGTAAGACGGATAACGTACAAATAATACGCGGGATAGACAGATGTGGAACAGAGATAATAGAGCAAATCCCAAGCCGTAAAGTGCGCGCACAAGGCACTGTTATAATAAATGGCATGGCAAAGAAACAATCCTGTTTCAACCAACATGAACAGAAACAACATCTTTTGGGCGTTATCGCGGTTCCGTATATTCACACCGAGATAGATTGTCCAAAAAAGACTCGCTAAAAATGGTAAAACTTTAAATATCTGCTCTATAAAATCCATAGTCGCAAAAACGAATGTAAAAATAGAAAAAAAACATTTATTTCTCCATTTCCACAGAGAAACAAAAACAATGCCAAATCAATCTGGTTCTACAGTAGGACTTCCGCCATCCGCAAATCATCCGGCGTTGTGATTTTTATATTTTTAGTGTCGCCTTTGTAAAAGTGAAGTTTTTCGCCCGCCAATTCCCACACGGTGGCTTCGTCGGTGAACTGCGGCTGATAATCCACATTCATAATTGAGCGGAGCTTTCGGGCATTGAAAATCTGAGGAGTTTGTATGCGTTTTATTTGGTTTCTGTTGAGCGTTTGTGTTTGGTCGCCGTTGATTATGCGCAACGAATCAACGGAATCGACATACGGAATGGCAGAGCCAAATTTCTCGGCAGTTTCAAAGCCTTCGCGCAACATTGTTTCGGTCAGTAACGGGCGAACACCATCGTGGACAGCAACAACGCCATCGTCGGAAATTGCCTGAAGTCCGTTGCGCACCGACAAAAACCGTTCGCTGCCGCCTTCAACAACAATGTGCGGAATTGTGCATCCGTATTGTTTGCACAACGAAAACCAATATTCAATTTGCGCCTTTGGCAGCACTATCACGCACTCAATTGCGGCATCGAACGAATGGAAGGCTTCCAAACTTCTCATCAAAATCGGTTTATTGTTGAGCAACAAAAACTGTTTGGGAATATCGTTTCCCATCCTGACACCTTTTCCGCCTGCCACTATGATTGCGTATCGTTTCATTCCTATAAAATAAAAGAGAGTACCATCGCTGATACTCTCTTTGAAGACAATTCAACTATAATTATTCCTCGCCTTGGTTTTTCTTCATAAATGCGTAAGAAATCGGCGATGCAACGAACAATGATGAATATGTACCGACAATCACACCGATAGCCATTGAGAATACAAATCCCTTGATAGAATCGGCACCGAAGAAGAACATAATCAACAATGTAAGGAATGTTGTCATAGAAGTATTGATAGTACGGCTGATTGTGCTATTGATACCTTGATTGAACAACATTTTTGTGTTACGTTTTGGATATTCACGTGTGAACTCACGGATACGGTCGAATACAACCACGGTATCGTTGATAGAGTAACCAATAATCGTTAAGATTGCCGCAACGAACGTTTGACCGATTTCCATTGAGAATGGAACAATTCCGTACAATATAGAGTAGATACCTATCACAATGATTGTATCGTGGAACAACGCAGCAACTGCGCCAAGACCATATTGCCATTTTGAGAATCGAACGAAGATATACAAGAACATACATATCAATGCAATGATGATTGCGATGATTGCGCCATAGATAATATCGTTGGCGATTGTAGGACCAACCATATCGGATTGTTTCAAGTTTTCTTGTTTGAATGATTCCAAAGTAACATCCTCGCCCAAGAACGGTTTCATACCTTCGAACAACTTTCCTTCAATTTCGGCATCAATGTCGTGGTTCGATTTTTCGTTGATTTTGTAGTTAGTTGTAACCTTGATATCAGATGCGCCGTATGTCTTAACTTCGGCAGAAGCGCCTTCGAACTGAGCGTTCAAAGCGGCTGAAATAGCCTCTACATTACGTTCGCCCTTCATTTCGATTACAAATGAACGACCACCGGCGAAATCAACACCCACATCGAATCCTCTCACGCAAATCGAAAGGATTGAAACCAAAATCATTGCACCAGAAATAAACGCTGTAACTTTACCCGATTTGATGAAATCAATATTGATATTTTTGAATGCGCCACGAGTCAAATTGCTGTCGAAAGAAATTTCCTTCTTCTTGTCGAGGAATCTCTCGAAAATCAAACGAGTGATGAAGATTCCGCAGAACAATGATGTCAAGATACCAATCAACAATGTAGTTGCGAAACCTTGGATAGGTCCTGTACCGAAGATGAACAAAATCAAACCTGTCAGGAATGTGGTTACCTGACCATCGATGATTGCCGAATATGCGTTTTTGAAACCGTCGGCAATTGCAAGTTTCGTTCCCTTGCCAGCCGCAAGTTCCTCACGGATACGTTCATAGATAATCACATTGGCATCGACCGCCATACCAAGAGTAAGCACGATACCAGCGATACCCGACAACGTAAGAACTGCACCAAGCGAAGCAAGAACGCCGAAGATTAAGAACAAGTTCAACATCAAAGCCACACTTGCAACAGCACCAGCCTTACGATAGTAGAAAATCATATAAATCAACACAAGGATAAATGCGCCGATGAATGAAAGTATACCTGTTCTGATAGATTCCTTACCAAGTGAAGGGCCTACGAATTCAGCATTCATAATGTGGGCGCGTGCCGACAATTTACCAGATTTCAAAATGTTTGCCAAGTCAGTTGCCTGAGCGATAGAGAAATCGCCAGTGATAGAAGAAATACCGTCGCTGATTTCGCTTTGAACTGTTGGATACGAATATACATATCCATCAAGAACGATAGCAACCGAGCGTTGGATATTTTCTTTAGTAAGACGTTTCCATTCTTTAGCACCCTCGCTGTTCATCACCATACGAACGCTTGCGCCACCGCCCGTATTCGAGAATTCAGGGCGGGCATCAACCACGATGTCGCCTTCCAACGAAGCGTGACCGTCCAAATCAACATCTTTCAAAGCAATCAACGTATAAATACCGTTTTCCGCTTTTTTCGACCACGTTAATTTCAATTCAGGAGCATTTTCTGCAAGAATAGCCTTGATTTCAGGCATAGCCAAGATGGAATCAATTCTTGCGACATCAATTGATGAAGCATAACCAACCACAGGTCCATACCCAACACGACCTTCACGGTCAATATTTGGAGTAAGATATGCGAAGAATGGATTAGCTTTCTTGAATTCTTCAGCGTTTTGAGCCATCAGTTGAGCCGAATCAACTGCGGCAGAATCGCCTTGTTGGATTTGTTCCTTCAACGAAAGGTCTTTCGAAGTTGTGTCGGTTGCGGATTGCGCAACTGTTGTAGTGTCTTTTTCCGATTCAACTTTGTTCATTGCAGCCAACGTGTTGTTGATAGAGAACAAAATTTGGTAAACCTCAGAGTTGTTGTATGTTTCCCAGAATTCCAACTGAGCGGAGCTTTCCAAAAGTTCACGAACACGTTCGCGGTCCTCAACACCTGGAAGTTCAACCAAGATACGGCCACCACCAACATTTTGAATGTTTGGCTGTGTAACACCGAAACGGTCGATACGGGTTCTCAACACATTGAAAGTATTTTCAATAGCTGAATTTTCTTCTGCCTCCAACACACTCAACACTTCTTCGTTTGTTGAGTTGTATGTGATTTTACCCAACAAATCTTCGTTAGCCACGAATAAAGTACGAAGGAAGTTGTTTGGATACAATTGGGTAAATGCTTTTCCAAAAGCGGAAATATATGTTTCACCAGCTTCCTGCTCAATTTTGTCGGCAAGGTCAAGAGTTTTCACCAACATAGTGTCGGCATCACCGTCCGACGAAAGATTTTTAATCAAGTCGCGGGTTGAAATCTGCAATGTAACGTTCATACCACCCTTCAAGTCCAAGCCAAGGTTCAGTTCGTGCTGACGGCATTCGTTCAAGCTAAACTTACGCAACCAGAAGAAATTGTAGTAATCTTTCTGTTGTGACAATGAATCTAAAAACTGTTTTTGATACGCAGCGTATGCGATATTGTCGTCACCAGCCAATTCTTTGGCATATTTGTCAGCATCACGATTTGCTTTCGATGTGAAGTAGGTGAACGATAGAGAATAAAGTGCTGCCAATACCAAGCAGACTGTGAATACGCGGATAAATCCTTTGTTTTGCATTTCTATATTGTTTAAATTAACCTAATTTTACTTTTTTTAGACGGCAAATATATACTTTAATTCGGAATTCGTATAACAGAAACCCGAAATTTATTTTCATTCAGTGGCTTATAATTTATTTTTGTACAATTTTCTGAACGATTTTTTCGCGAATTTCGGGAATGAGCGTTTGCTTCCCCATACATTTTTGCCAAGGCATTTTGCGGCAAGATTTTTCACACCACCGCCCACGCAATCAGTTCTACAGGCTTTTTTCGTAAAGAATGTGAACCCGTCGATAATCGGTTTTTCCATTGCGTGGAAATACCCTCCTTGAACCGCCAACTTGCGATTTTCAAGTATCAAATCGTTCAACGGCATTTTTACCGGGCACACGCTTGCGCAATTCGCGCAAAGCGAACATGCGGAACAAAGATGGGCGAACGATTCGAACCCTTTCAAATGCGGCGATATTACCGTGCCGATTGGGCCTTGGTATGTTGTATTGTACGTGTAGCCGCCAATGTTTTTGTAAATAGGACAAGCGTTCAGGCATGCGCCACAACGGATGCACGACAATGCCACGCGGAACGTGTCCTGCTTATATATATTGGTACGGCCATTATCCAACAAAATCACATACATTTTTTCAGGACCATGCGATTCGTTTTCCTTTTTAGGACCGCTAAACACCGATGAATAGGCTGTAATAGGCTGTCCCGTGCCATTTTGCGCCAAATGAGGCCAAAACAGCGCCAAATCTTTATACGAAGGGATTATTTTTTCGATTCCCGCAATAGCGATTTGAAGTTTTGGGAACGACGTTGACATAAGCGCGTTTCCTTCGTTTTCGGTAACAGCAATCGCGCCTTTGTCGGCAATGATGAAATTTGCGCCCGTAATGCCCGCGTCCGCCGCCAGATATTTTTCCCGCAGTTTTGCGCGAGCCAGCATCGTCATTTCCTCTGCGGAACTTTCCAAGGGGAAACCGAAGTGTTTATTGAACAACTGTGCCACATCGGCTTTTGACTTGTGCATAGCAGGTGTTACAATATGATATGGTTTTTCGCCGGCGAGTTGCACAATGTATTCGCCCAAGTCGGTTTCCACCGATTCCACGCCGATTTTCTTCAGATTTTCGTTCAATTCGATTTCTTCCGTCGTCATGGATTTACTTTTAACGATGGATTTCACGTTATTTTCCTGGAAAATCTGTGTAATATATGCTATTGCATCATCGGCAGTGCGTGCCCAAAGCACAGTACCACCATTTCGGGTAAAATTCTTCTCGAATTGCTGCAGATATTCCGAAAGATGTTCGAGCGTGTGCCGTTTGATAGCCGCCGCCTTATTACGGGCAGCTTCCCTATCTTGGTACCGCGCAGCGCCTTTTGCCACAGCGGCGTAGTATTTTCCCATATTGAAGCGGATGGTCTTACGGTGTTTCTCGTCGAAGGAAACCCGCGCCGCGTCTTTTTTGAATTGGATTTCTTTAGGATTTGCCATAGTTTCTACAAATCAATTTTGTTGACTCTGTTTGTGTGGCGGCCGCCCTCAAATTCAGAATTTAAGAATGTTTTCACGATTCTCCACGCATCGTCGGCAGCGATGAAACGTGCCGGAAGCGCACATACGTTTGCATTGTTGTGAGCCCGTGCGAGGCGCGCAATTTCTTCGTTCCAGCACAATGCGGAGCGAACCCCCTTATGTTTGTTGACTGTCATATTGACACCATTTCCCGAACCGCACAGCACAAGTCCGGTGGAAAATTCTCCCGAACTGATTACGGTTCCAACCTTGTGGGCAAAATCGGGATAATCAACAGAATCGTTGCTGTTTGTCCCAAAATCAACGGGCTCGTAACCGTTCTGCACAAGAAGTTTCTTGATGTATTCTTTCATTTCGAAACCTGCGTGGTCGCAAGCCATTGCGATTTTCTTATTCTCCATTTTGTGAATCGTTTTTTCGTCCGACAAAAGTACGGCATTTTTATTATATAGCAACGAGTTATCCATTATAATCTGGAAGAAATTCCTGCTACGTGGCAGAAACGGCTACAATCCCCACACTCGGAGGTTATACGTGCCTTCCACCGCATTTTCAATCTCATCGGGCAAAATCTGAAAAAAATCAATATCCGTCATCGCCTCTATTTCGTCAACACTCACCACATACGACGAAAGCGGATTATGTCCGCCTTCGTTTTGGAACACAAAACCAATTGTTTCATAGCCATTTGGCGTATTTTTCAGCAAAACCTTAAAAAAACCTTCGGGAGCAACAATTTTTTTGCGCCCAATTGTTTGCGCATGTTCCGACACCAACGGGCCGCAAATCACATAAACACTACCACATTGCCCCGCCCATTTGCGTATCCGCTCCTCAAGGATTTTCCAATCGCCATCGTTCAGGTCGTGGTTCTGCGGGCACATATTCGACATATAAAAACTTTCGGCCATAGCCTGTTGGCTCCATTTCATATCGCCAGCAGGAGCCATGTGCCCACGGTCGAAACCTGAGCCCGAATAGTCGGAATGCGTTATGAAATCGCCCACGACTTCAGGGTCGTTGGTGAAAAAATCATTTCCCTTGCGAGGCACCACACCTTTGGTTTCGGTGTCGGTGAGTTCGTATGCGACCCAATTGGGGATGTGCCATTGCGAATTATAACACACTGTGTAGCCAATGTGCTCGATGATTTGGCACGGTTTTTCATTTTGCAGACACGCAATCTCCGACAAATCAAAATCAGCCCGCTGCGCTTTCGCCCTACAGGAGAAAAAAGTAAGTATCGAAAGAAATATTATAACTGTTTGTTGTGATTTACTCATATTTATTTATCTGAAATCCAAAAATGCAGATATTTTATGAAAATCTGGCAAACTTTATGAAAAACTTTTTAGAAGAATCATTATTTTTGTCGCAACATAAAACCATATACGATATGTTCTCAGGAATAGTTGAAGAATGTGCCAAAGTAGTTGGCATCGAAAAAGACCAGACCAACATCCATTTTACGTTGAGTTGCAGTTTTGTGAACGAATTGGGAATCGACCAAAGCGTTTCGCACAACGGCGTGTGCCTCACGGTGGTGCGCAAAACCGGCACAACCTACACGGTTACGGCAATGCAGGAAACGCTCATCAAATCGAATTTGGGCGATTTGACCGTTGGCAGCGAAGTAAACGTTGAACGCAGTATGAATATGAACGGTCGCCTCGACGGTCACATTGTGCAAGGCCACGTTGACCAAACCGCCGTTTGCACAAAGGTTGAACCCGTTGACGGCAGTTGGTACTATACGTTCGAATACGAACCAGCACAAAAAGACTACATCACGGTGGAAAAAGGTTCCGTTACGGTGAACGGCGTGAGCCTCACAGTGGTGAATTCCCAACGGAAGTCGTTCCAAGTGGCAATTATTCCCTACACATACGAGCACACGAATTTCCACGCAATTCAAGTTGGAAGCCGCGTAAACCTTGAGTTCGACATTATTGGGAAATACATTGCCCGCTACTTGGAATTGCAAGGCACGGTTAAATAGTGAATGCGATTTTCGAGCGTCTTCGGGATTTGCTTCAACTATTCTTTCCCGAAACGTGCGACGTGTGCGGCAACAGCCTTCGGTATGGTGAACATATTTTATGCACGGATTGTCTGCTCGACATTCCACAGATTCATCTGCATAATTTGGAGCACAACCCCGTGGAGGAACTATTTGCGGGAAGCGTGCCGTTTGAGCGCGCCACAGCGTTTTTCAACTATCAAAAACATACACAATATGCGCATTTGGTACATAAGCTAAAATATCAAGGGCGCGAGGATATTGGAACACTATTAGGAGAATTGTTTGGCGTAGCGTTACAGAAATCAGGATTTCTTACAGGAATTGACGCGATTGTGCCGATTCCGCTCCATTCCAAGCGACAACGAAAGCGAGGATACAACCAGAGCGCCGTTTTAGCCCAAGGGATTGCCAACATTACAGGAATTGCAATTCTTGAAAATGCGGTAATCCGAGCAGTCAATACTAAAACGCAAACACGCAAAAACAAGGAAGAACGCGCCCAAAACGTACAAGGAATTTTCGAAGTTGCCGCCTCTTCGCAACTCGACGGCAAGCACATTCTCATTCTCGACGATGTGATAACCACAGGCGCAACCTGTATTTCCTGCGCCGAAACAATTCTACACCATTCCAACGCAAAATCCATCAGCTTTGCAAGCATTGCGCTGGCACAAAGATAAAAAGAAAGCAGAACCTTTCGATTCTGCTTTTCTTTAACTTCTATGGCTTTGTTTTTATTTTAAATCCTGAACCAAACGAACAGCCGATGCGTATGCCCTAGTGAGATCTTCTAACTCAAGAAGAGCATCTACAACAACTTCCTCGCCAACAAAAACTAATCTATCTATATCTAAACCGTCACATGTTGATGACCAATACCATCCCATTTCACCAACACTAACAACCGCCGTTCCAATACGCATTCCAGCTGCAGGCAAAAACACGGCACCATTTTGCTCCATTATAGCCCATTCATCTTCAGTATATGTGTTCGAGTCAAAACCATGGAATCCTTGAATAAAACCGACTTCGGCAGGTTGCGCCCAGTTGTCAGGAAGAAGTACCATACCCGGAATTTCACCAATAGTGGCTGAACCTTGCAAACTTGCGGCATACGGACGTTCCTTAAGCAAATACTCCCATTCATCATATTCGAGCGTGCGCCACATTCCCTCCTGATTTCCACCATTTGAGATTTTATTATATTTTCCCCAATCGGCTTTCGAGAATCTACCTGTTAAATCATTAAAATAATCCCCACCAACAAAATAATCTGTTTCCTCCATACTAACATTTGCGGGGTCGTATGCGTTTACGCCACCATTCCATCCAGAAGATCCCCAACCAAACAAATCCATTGGCAACTTAGAATTTTCAGAAATGCTCTCATTATTTGTTCCCTTAACAGTATATTGAGTTGGAGCAAATTGCCAAGTTCCTGTAAACGGTGTATAGAGAAGATTTCCCTTAGAGAATGCCACTTTCTTATTGTCCGAAACTGAGAAATAACCACCACTTACACTTCCTATTTGATACGAATAGGTTTCAACAGATTTTGTTGTTACTTGAGTTCCACAACCATATCCAACACCTTGCTCTGTAATTGCATACGAACGAATATAGTATGTTGTATTCGGTCTAAGTCCCACAAATTCATCATGAAACGCACCCTGCGAAGTTTCAGAAGAAATACTTCTAAGGTCTTCTATTGTTGGATTTTCAGTAAACCCTAAACAAAATCCCGATTCCAAAATTGGAGAGCCTCCATTATTTCGGATAGCAGATGTTACCGTAATCGCATTTGCCGTAACATCAGAAGCAACCGTTTCCGACAGGATTGGTGTACCTTCAGCATGGAATCCACCGTTTAATTCCACTTCATCGCCAAGTACGGAAACAGCATCCGAAAGATTTGCCAAAGCGTCGCTTACCATTTGAAATGCATCATTTAATGTTTCCATCATATCGTCGATTTGCGATTTTGTGTAATGTTTGCTTGCTGTGCCAGCTTTTTCCGCATACAACGCATATGGGACACTCAACAATGGAGAAATACCAGAAACCGTAGTCGTTCCATCACCAAAATCAACCGTAGTCTGCAAGAAATATGTTCCTGCCGACCAATCAATTTCCGCGAACGAGCCATTCGTTGGCGTTCCTTCACCAATGATCAAAGTAGCAACGCCATTTGCATTTGTGGTCACCTTCTGATTCTCAGTGTAAACAGCAGTATTTTGCGCATCCATGACACTCACCTGAATCGTAATGTCTTGATTGGCAACAAGTTCGTTACTACCATTACGAACCAACGCTTGAAAATTCATTTTTTGAGGAGCTTGTGCAAATGCTATATTTGCAAGCACCAATACTGTTAGAAATAGGAAAAAACGTTTCATAGAATTATAAATTTATGCTTGTTACTTATTTAATTACTACACTTTGTCTAAATTCACCAACCATAACGATGTATGTACCAACGGTTTTCACCATTGTTTCAATAGACTCCGCATTGCGACAGATGTATATTCTCTTTCCTGTAATATCATAAATCGCAACTGGTCGTTCGTGAACATTGGATATATATATGGTACGTCCTTTCACCATAATTTTTACATCGTCCAAAACATCTTGAATAGTAGTTGGCTGCATCAGACGGATATAACTTGACATAGATTGTTCCAACTGCGAATTCAGAAGTTCCACTTCTTTATTTGTAGCCGAATTATTCAGAAGCATACTTTTCGCTTGCTCCGCTAAATCCGAAAGAATTTCGTGCTCCGCATTGATTTGTTCGTTAGTCCTGTCGTATTCCATATTAAGCAACGTGCACGCATTTCCATACAGAACTATTAAATGTTCTTTTGTGGCATCCGTCACTGGTATACTTTCCTCAACAGTAACAGTAAACGAAGCAGGATAACGTTGTCCTTGGGGAGTTATAGCAACCACAATTATTCGTGCTGACCCGACATCACCAATTTCAAATAAAAGCATTGTTTTGGAGATTATTGGCCTTGCAATTGAATTGTCCGACGAAGTAACGCTATACGAAAATCTTTCGCTACCTATAAAATACTCCCTCAAATCAATCACTTCTGGTTCCTTGACATTTTCCACAATAATATTGGGGATAGGTTTAGTGACAATAGCATACTCCACATCCGAAAAATCCTGTTGTATTCCAAGAAGCACACTTCCCGACGATGCCGTGAAAGTTTCCATTGCAGGTTGACCAACAGTAACGCCAACAGAATTCCCCTGTGCGTCGGAAAGGTCACCGCCTGTTGCGACCACCGAACTCTGAGCATACATGCCAATCGCAGCAAGAATCAGCAATTCCAATAAAAAGAATCTCTTTTTGTTCATACAAAAATTCCCTTTTTAGTCTTTGCCGACTCCCAAGCAAAATGTGATTATTACCATAAACAAAAAGCGTGGAATCGTATCTGCCACCCGTTCCACAACTCAAGGCTCTCGCATTGCCCTCCCTGTCAGAACGAGCAACGAAGAACCCACGCCAGCATGACGCGCAATACAAGCGTATTGCATACAATCATACCACGGGCATCCACCGCTGCTTTGAAATGACAGGGAATAGAATTTGCGAGATTCTGAGTTGTCAAAACAAAGCGTAAGACAAACGCCTTTGTATTTTAAACTAAAGAGACTTTTCTCCTTAGATTTTTCAAAAATAAGAATTTTTCAAAAAGGAATGTCGTTTTTTTGAAAAATTAATTCTGTAAGAAAACAAAAGAGGCTGCCTTTCGAGACAGCCTCTTGTAACTATTGGAATCTTGTATTGATTACATCATTCCTCCCATGCCGCCCATTCCTGGCGCACCCATTGGAGCAGCTGGCTCGTCTTTCTTTTCTTCTGCAAGCACGCATTCTGTCGTCAATAACATTCCTGCAACTGAAGCCGCATTTTCAAGAGCAATACGAGTTACTTTCTTCGGGTCGATAATACCAGCCTTCTTCAAATCCTCGTATTGTTCGGTGCGGGCATTGTAACCGAAATCACCCTTGCCTTCGCGAACTTTGTTCACCACTACAGAACCTTCGCCGCCGGCATTTGCAACAATCTGACGAAGTGGTTCTTCAATGGCACGTTTAATGATTTCAATACCAGTGTTTTCGTCTTCGTTCGCACCTGTCAAACCATTCAATGCTTCCTGTGCACGAATAAGAGCCACACCACCACCTGGGATGATACCTTCTTCAACAGCGGCACGAGTTGCGCTCAATGCGTCTTCAACACGGTCTTTCTTTTCTTTCATTTCAACTTCGGTAGTTGCACCAACGTACAAAACTGCCACGCCGCCTGCCAATTTTGCCAAACGTTCCTGAAGTTTTTCCTTGTCGTAATCCGACGTGCTTGCAGCGATTTGTGCCTTGATTTGAGCCGCACGTGCGTTGATTGCGTCTTTTGAACCTTTACCACCGACAATTGTTGTGTTTTCTTTATTGATAGAAATCTTTTCACATTGACCAAGTTGGTCGATTGTAGTAGTTTCAAGTTTCAAGCCTGTTTCTTCGCTGATAACAGTACCGTTGGTAAGAATTGCAATATCCTGCAACATTTCCTTTCTTCTGTCGCCGAAGCCAGGAGCCTTTACGGCTGCAATCTTCAACGAACCACGAAGTTTGTTCAAAACCAAACCTGTAAGTGCTTCGCCATCAACATCTTCGGCAATCAACAAAAGCGGACGGTTGGTCTGCAATGTTGCTTCAAGGATTGGCATAATTTCCTTCATCGAAGAAATTTTCTTGTCGTAAATCAAAATGTATGGATTGTCAAGAACAGTCTC
>JAEEGL017038971.1_pt1 | contig 33291 bp, 19 predicted proteins | sample 9134231 | NCBI WGS metagenome assembly JAEEGL01 (sample SAMN16246548, study PRJNA631951) | gut metagenome | biome: gut microbiome; feature: rumen; material: fiber-attached | host: Bos | place: Iran: Karaj | collected 2018-10 | reverse complement strand
GACATCCAGTCCGATATATGTTATACTATTCATGGTGACTCCTCCTTGTATGTGGTACCTCTGCTAATGGATTTTTTACACCTTCTATTTTAGCAGACTAATCCACGTTTTACAAGAGGGGTCACTTCATATTATCTTACGATGAAAGTGATGCATTTACGAATCTTTTCTCGTTATGGGATTCCGGATGGAGCTCCGTTTTGAATCCATCGGAGATACCGCTTTATCGGCAGTCACGGTTTCAGATGCCGCATCTGCCGCAGAATATCCGTGAATTCCGCAAATGCTTCATCGGAGCATCCGGCGTTTTTCAGCATCAGGCTGACGCTGTCCTTGGCGGTGTATTCATATGTCGTAAGCACATTCTCCCATGCAAGCCCGTTTTCGTCCATGAACCGGCGGAGGGCTGCGTTCAGCGCAGGGGTTTCATAGATTTCCTTGATGCTCGTATTCGCGCCCCAGCTGTAAGGTGATTCCGCATCACTGCGCAGCGTGAGATCAGCACGGTTATGCCAGTCGATTTTGTCCGGTGATTCAACGGTTGCATTGAGAATATAGATGCCGTCCTCCAGCGTCCATGTGTGCAGATCGGCATCCCAGCTCTCAAAGGCACGGCGGTCAGCATGCAGACGAACGGTGACCGTCTGATGCGGTTCCGCATAGACCTTCCGGAACGCGCAGAGCGTACAGACCGGCTTTGTCAGCGCGGAAACCGGATCGTGTACATAGACCTGAACCACGGTTTTTCCCGCGGCTTCCCCGGTGTTTTCAACGTCCGCAAGCAGATCAAGCCCGTTTGCAATGTCACCGCGCTCCACACGCAGATTCCGCACCGCAAACGTGGAATAAGACAGACCGTATCCAAAATACACGGAAGCAAAGTCGGCATCCGGATTCCGGTGCAGACGTGTGGCATAATAGCGGTAGCCGACAAAAACGCCCTCGCCGTAGTTCACGTTCATGCCGTCGCCGGGGAAATTCAGAAATGTCGGCATATCCTCCTCGCTGTACGGGACGGTCAGCGGCAGCCGGCCGGAAGGGTTGACGTTTCCGCAGAGAATATCTGCGATTGCGGCTGCACCCTGCATCCCCGGCAGTGAAACCCAGAACGCTGCATCCCAGTATCCGATTGCCGGATTTGTAACCGGCCCCGCTGCATTGATGATCAGCACCGTTCGCATTTTGTTCTGTTTCGCATAATCGCTCAGTTTGCGGATACGCGCCTGCTCCGCCGGATCCGCACAGAGCGTTTTGCGGTCATTGCCCTCCTGTCCGGGAACACAGAGCACATAGATCAGTGTGTCGGCATTTTCATACAGGCCGGTTCCGGCATCCGCAAACCGCTTGCGGAGCTCTGTCAGCAGGGAGGTATTGCGGTCAGTCCAGACGCATGCACTGCCCCCGCCGCAGACAAGCAGGTCACCGCTGTGCGTACCGGTCAGCGCGATTCTTGCGGATGCCGGAAGCGGACAGCATTTCTGCGGATGCGCCGGATCATTGCTGCATCGCACATTCCGGAGCATGACAGTTCCCTCCGCTGCGGCTTTGTAGGCAGCGCGGTCGGTCAGTTCGCGGTCGATGTGCCCCGTCGGGGGCAGTACATATCTGCGTGCAAGCGCAGCATCGCGTTCCGCGGATGCAGCCAGCTTTTCCGGATCGAGAGAACCGTCTGCCAGGGCATGTGTCAGCGGTTCAGAGGAAACAGGCCCCGGCATATTCACATCGCAGCCTGCATTGACCGCCGCTGCCGGATGATACACTGCATACCAGTCACTCATGACAAGGCCGTCAAAGCCCCATTCATCACGGAGAAGCTCCGTCAGGAGCCATTTGTTTTCGGTACACGGTACGCCGTTGATCTGATTGTAAGCCGCCATGACAGTCGCGCATCCGGCTTTGACGCAGGCTTCAAATCCCGGCAGATAGAGCTCGTGCAGGGCGCGTTCCGGAATCGTTTCATTGATGCCCTGCCGGTTCGTTTCCTGATTGTTGGCGGCAAAATGCTTGACATTGGCGGCAACCCCCTGCGACTGCACGCCCTGTACAAGCGCGGGCGCCAGCTGCGAGATCAGATACGGATCCTCGGAGTATCCTTCAAACAGGCGGCCTGCTCTGAGGTCGCGGTGCAGATTGATATTCGGCGTTCCGAGCAGTACATGCACGCCGTAAGCGCGCGCCTCATGCCCAAGCGCCTGACCGACTTCAAAAACGGTTTCCGGATCCCATGTGGCACCGAGCATCATGCCGGGCGGATAGCAGCCGGGCGCTGTCATTTCCGGGATCAATGCCCGAAGCTGACAGGACAGCCAGTCATAGAGCTCCCGTTCTTCCTCCGTTTCCGGGAAATCCGGATCAAAAAAGTGATTCAGCACGCTGCGGAATGCAGCAGTCCCTTTTCCGGGGCGATTCGCCTTTGTCAGCATATCGCCGAACAGCTGCTCCAGGTTGAGCCCTGTGCCGCCGTCCAGCATCTGAATGCGGGGAATGCCCTTCTCCGGCAGCTCGCCCATACCGAAGAACGACTGTCCGTTGACCATATAGATCTGTTCGTCAGGTGTCAGATTCATGTGATATCTCCTTTCTGTATCCGGCAGCGGTTTATTCTGTTACTGAAATTATACTACGGACAGATACAATCCGTCAAGCATATCCGGCGCGCTCCGATTGACTTTTTCATTCTTCCGTGATATAATTCTGATATTACGCAATCATGCAACAAATTCGGACGAAACTTTGATACAGATACGAAGCACTTGCTGCGGCAGGTGCTGTTTTCTGCCCTTCCGGGGAGGGAAATGTGACCCGGGCTTTCAGAATGTTGTCGAATTATATAGAGGACCTCTAAACCACATGGAAGGAGATGACGGAATGCCGAATCTCACAGATGCCGAATTAGTCGGATTGTTCTCACGGCGCGACCAGACGGCACTGGCCGGAACGCAGCAGAAATACGGCAGACTTGCCCGCCGCATCGCGCTCAACATTCTCGGCAGCCGCGAGGACGCGGAGGAGTGCATGAACGATGCGCTTCTCACGCTCTGGGATACGATTCCGCCGGAAAAGCCGCGCAGTCTTGCGGCATATATCAGTGTCATTGCCCGCAATCTCGCCATTAACCGGCGCCTGGCAGCACACAGACAAAAACGCGGCGGCGGTGAATTTTCAGTCGCCCTGTCAGAAATCGAAAACACGCTCGCCGCACCCGATCAGCTGGAATCCGTGCTGGATACCATTGCCATCGGCGATGCGATCGACCGGTTTCTGGATGATCTGCCCGCAGAAGCCCGCGTCATGTTTGTGCTGCGATACTGGTCAGACCTGAGCATCAAGGAGATCGCCGACCGCTGCGACGTCGGGCAGAGCAAAGTCAAAATGACGCTTCTGCGTACACGCAATGCACTGAAAGCATATCTGGAAAAGGAGGGCTTACGATGAAAGAGCAGAATTATGTCAAGATCATGAACCGCATCAGCAAAGACAAGGTCGACGAAGCCTTTTTATATCATCCCGCACAGAAAAACCGTTCTGCCATCCGCCGGATGAGCAAGGGCATCGGCGCGATTGCAGCAGCCATTGCACTCGTTGCAGGCGGCATCGGCTATAACGCCTACCGCGAGCGGACGAGTACCGATTCCGGCGGGGATCAGAGCGACGGGCTGAATCTCCTCGGCGGACACGGCGAAATCAGTGGCTTTGTCGGCAGCAACGGCACTGTGCTCTACCGCGACGACGAAAGCTATTATTTCTCTGCACGCGGGAGCTCCGGCGCTGAGGGAGCTATGACAGGCGAGCCGTCCGCGGATGCGTCATATTACCTGCGTTTTGCATTGAACGGCGGAGGCGCCATGGAGCAGGTCCGTTATGACGGCAGACTGCTGACCGACGGCGAACAGCTCTATCTCTATCACGACGGACAGCTGTTTGTCACAGACAGCTACGGCAATGAAACTGCATTTTCTGCGGTGCCGTGGAAGCCGTGCGCAATTCAGAAGCTTTGCGAGGGCTGGTATTTCATCTCCGCGTATGTGGAGGATTCGTGGACCGACGGAGAACCGCGGCCGTATGTGTTCCTGGACAAGAACGGTGACGGCATCTGCCATCCAGTCGATTTCGGGGATGTCCGTTTGGACGGTAAGGAAGAAACCATCTATTTTCGCAGAAACGGCCAAATTTACAGCGCACCGCTGACAGCACCAGACGAAGAATGGATGATCATGGACGCATGTCAGGATTCACCATTCGTCATGGACTGGACGGTAAACAATGATACGCTGTATAGTTTTGTCTGTAGTAACGCAGGACGCACATATTCTACCTGCCCGTTGGATCCCGATTCAGTGAAAACCGGATGTTCGATGATAGAGCCCCTGATTCCGGATACTGAAAATCCGGTATGGGAATATGATTATTTCAGCAAGGAGAACAGCGAGCTGTTCACGGTTGTATATACCTATCTTGACGGCGCGCTGCAATTTCAGGCAGCGGCCGGCGTAGCTCCGGAATTTCAGAAAGTATCCGACGGCAAACCGCTGAATCCGCCGCATAATACCGCGGGATGCTGTTCTTACAGTGTTGCTGCGGCAGCGCTCTGGGGCGGTGATATGCCGGATCCGGCCGTTTATCCGTACATGGAGTTCTTTGATACCGGAACGCAGATTCTCTTCACGCTCCCGAAGGAGGGCAAAAACGGCGAACAGCTTGTGCAGCTGAACAAGGAAACCGGTGCATATCAGTATTACGGTGAAAACTATGCGCCGGAACAGGCGCAGTCCGATCTGACGGAAAAAGAGGAACCGCAGGAAGCCGCAGCGGTCAACGCGCTCGGCGGAACGGGTAAAATCCGTCCCTTTTTCACTTATTACGCAGGCCCGATGGGCAATCACGTTGCCATTGCAGAGGATGATGAATACATCTACGATTTTGACAACGGCAGCCGCGCCCGCAAAGCCGACAGCGAGCCCGTATATGAAAAGCTCACACTGCCGCATGTTCCGCGGTATGATCCGGACAATCCGGACGGGACGAAGCTGTTTGTCACGGACGGCATGGTGGTCATCTTTGAGGACGGCGTTTTGTATGAGCTGCATGCGGACGGCAGCCGGACATCTTTGCTGGAGCTGACCGAGGACAGCGAAGGCAATCCGATCGAGGATCTTGGGTTTTCGGGTGTGTACAGCCTTGCAAAGGATGCATCCGGCAGACCGGAAAAGCTGTTCCTGCGCGGCGGTGCAAGCATCACCGGCAGTACAAAAGGATATCTGTTCCATGCAATTCTGAATCTGAAAACCGGGGAGTTCAATGACTGGAACGGCAATATAATCGGAAAAGAATGGAGAGTGGCCGGTGATGCGGTCTATGAGGCCGGGTGGCATCTTGCGACAGGGCAGCCGGAAACAGGCATTCCGGAAGAAGAACAGTTTGACGACAAATATTATGAGCTGGTCAAATATGTGGATGACGGAACAAAGATTCCGGTCAGTACGCCCGACTGGAAATTCGGCGGCTTGCTCAGAACGACCTTTGATGAAGACGGAAATATGTGGTTCATCAACGGAGATGATCAGTACTGCAAAGGCAATACGAATACCGGCGCGCTCACAGTCGTATCGGAATCCGAATATCACAGGCATTGCAGCAACATCGAAGGTACAAACGGGGTTGTCAGCGTTGACGGCGACACGGAGCGTGTTGTCCTGAACAGGTATGACGGTTCCGGTGAGATCACACTGCGGGATGGAAAGGATTACCCGACACAGCGTTTCTATGTTGCAGGCGCTTACTGTGAAAACGGTGTCATTCACATCGCAGTATCTGAATCAGATAACCCTGAAGTCGGGGAGGCAAAGGCGGTTCGTGACATCCTCTTTACCGTAGACGGGGAGCAGGTTTCCTCTTTTGAGGTCAGTTTTCCGGCATAACAAAGCAGAGCTGCTGCACGCACAGTGCAGCAGCTCTTTTCCGGCGCGGAGCCGGAGGGATTACGGATAAATACTGCGGAAATACGCCGGGGACATCTTGAATTCGTAGAACAGATTGTACAGGAAGCATTGCATACCGGAAGCCGGCACGTCGCCCCATTCGTAACCCAGCGAATGGCAGACAGACAGATATGTGGCCTTGTCTGCGGAGGAATTGGCTTTGTTGTCGAAATCCCAGTTCATATTCAGAAGGCCGTCCATGTTGGAGTCATCGAATGTATAATTGCATTTGCTGAGCGCATTCTCTGCTGCTGCGCGTGTATAGGTGAGATACGGGTGCGAATCATATACCACTCGGATATAGGGCTTTTTGAATCCGGAGCCGTGCAGGTTCTGCATCTGAGCGTTGTTTTTCAGAAAGCGTTTATACACTGTTCCGTAAAGTTCATGGGTGCTCTGCTTCCAGTATTTGTCGGCATCCCAGCAGGTGTCACACTGATAGTATTTGCCGCTGATCTTCACAATGTTCCATGCATGGCCTTTCTTGCCTGCTTCTGCTGCGTCTGCATCAACGACATAGGATTCGATGCCCGCAGCCCGCAGCAGCATCGCATAGGCTTTGGCATAGCCCTCGCAGACCGTTTCACCGATGCCCGTGCCCCGGACGTTCAGCATGTAGCTGAGGAACACGCCGGAATAGGTGTTGTTTTCCGGATCGTCCAGTGTTTCACCGTTTTCCTCATCCTCATACATGCAGTGCCGGATCAGCCAGTCATGAAGCTGCCGCGCCTTGACCGCGTCACCCATCCAGTCCTCGCTGCTGTTCGTGGTGGTTTCTGTCTTCACAACATAGTCGCAGATTGCGGTGCAGAGTTTGTCCACGAATTCGACACCTTCACATTGGGAGAAGAATGAGCCGAGCAGCTCTTTGATGAACGGATCGCTGGTGATTACCGGCACACCGTTGATGGTCGTCCAGGGGGTGATGCCGTTGATTCTTTTCAGTGATGTACAGCCTGAAAAGATGTATTTTTCAAGGATGCAGTCGGACGGAAGTGTGATGTCAGTCAGTGCCGTACAGTCCTGAAAGGCGGATTCTTCGATCGTTGCTTTCTTTTGAATTGTCGCCGTTTTCAGCGATTTACAATCTAAAAATGCAGAATTGCCGATCAATGAAACCGTTTCAGGCAGAACGACCTCAGTCAGCTTTGTTCCCTGAAAAGCACGTGGTCTGATCTTTTTCAGCTTGGAAGAAAATGAAACCGTTTTCAGGGAACTGCAATATCTGAATGCGTCTTCACAGATTTCCGTGACAGTGGAGGGAATCGTCACAGAAGTGATCGGCTTTGCGGCCCACCCATGCTCGGATGCCGTATGGAATGCATAACTGCCGATTTTTGTGACCTTCTTCTGGCCGTCCGGGGTCTGAATATAAGACGCCGGTTTGGGGCTGGTGCCGGAGCCGTTGTACCGCACAAATGTTGCGGTGCCTGCGCCGGGAACATAGCTGTATTCATAGTTTCCGGAGATGAAAGTTTGTTCGCTTGCGGCCTCCGCAACCAGTGCGGAGGGTGCTGCATCGAAGGGCGGGAATGCAGCAGCGGAAATGCCCAGCAGGGCAGCCGTGAACAGCGCGATGAGCTTGCGGTGTTTCATGTGTGATCCTCCTTTGAAAGTTCAGATTCTTCGCTGCCGGAACGCAGCGCAAAAATTGAATAAAATTGCTTTGATGATATTGCAGTCACGATACATGATGTAATGCTGAATATATGCTGATCCGCCGGCTGGAGCATGCATATCAGCTGCAATCTTATTATAACACAATGAAACATTCAGCGCAATATTTTCCGACAAAATGCCATATTTCACGACGAATTGCCGTATATCACGACGAATTGCCGTTTTCGGCACCTGAGTTGCCGGTCTGCGACGAAATGCCGCCCTCCGCCGTTTGTCGCGGACGAACGGCCAAGAACAAATCCCCCGCCGGGTGAAACAGCTTCATCCGGTGAGGGATCTTTTTACAGCCTGCGCTACCCGTAATGAAAACGCGGGCTGTCGGCTTTTCAATTTGCAGGCGTCCGGTTCAGCATGGAAAGAATGCTCCGGTATGCCTGATAAAGCGGAACCACCTCATCCGGGAGCGGTTCCATTGTACTGAACAGGGATCCGAAGATCCCGCCCGTTTCCGTCATCGCCGTATCGGTCAGCACGAGATCCCTCTCATTCAGCATGTGAACCGTCATCCGCAGCCGGTGTTCCAGAAAATGATAACCGCCGCTTTTGCAGACGATGGAATGCTTTTTCCTGCGTACACGTTGGTACCGTTCCATCTGCACATCACGGATGCTGTCCGGCGCGATTCGCCGCTTTCCGAACAGGTATCTGACCGTGATCGTTTCGCTGTCAACGGCAATCCGCGTTCCGACGGCCTGCTCAATAAAATACAGTGCAGAAGCCGCAGCAAGCAGAATCAACAGAAGCACAAACACTGCAATCAGCCATGCGGGCGGCTTCCCGAAGCTCTCTGTAATCAGGCAGAACTTCATAATCACGCCGAAAAACAGCAGGCAGGAAGCCGTGGATACAATCTTCATCCATGTTGTTTCATGCTTGATCCTGAATGACATATGGCATCTCCTTTTGTCGGGTACGCTGACAGCTCCGGCGTTTTTCCGGATTGGTTTTATGATTCCTGATTATACCGGATTCCGGCCGCGATGTCAAGTGCTTTCCGGTAAGCTGCGGTTTCTGAACGGTAAGTTGTATTTTTTTGGCGGTAAGTTGCATTGACAGCGCCGTGAAAATTATGTTATGATATTATATAATCCGGAGGATACCGGACAGCGGCTCTTCCATCAGGAACCGGCAGAATAAGAATCCGCATGTGCAGCGCATCCGCAGCTTTCTTTCGCGGAAAGCATCCCCTTTGCAGACGCTGCCTCCATGCGTTTCAATGCCATACACTTTTTAACAGAACGGAGGACTTCACATGAAAAACAGAATCCTGGCATGTATGACAACTGCAATCCTACTTGCATCCCCGGCAGCGTTCCCGGCGGCGGAGGCTGCGGACGCGCCTGCTCCTGCTGCAATGCCGTCTTGGGTGCCGGATGATTTTGCTTCCGCACTGGAATTCCGCAACACCCACGGCGCAACGCATATTGCAGACGGCCTGATCTGCACGGTATTTGCAGAGGAACGCGCATCGTCGGATGCACCGCAGGGTATGCTGCGCTATGAGGTGAATGCGGAAGGAAACAGCGCGAAGCTCCTGCAAACGGAATATTACGGTTCGGAGAACAGTTCGCTCGTCTTTGAGGTTCATGTATATCAGCCGGTCAGCGCGGGTGCGTTTGCAGTGTCTTTTTCGGATGCATTTCAGGCGGGCGCACAGCCGGATCACGGAACCACAACGTATACATTTGACATTAACAGCGATCTGAAAGTGACCGAAACGGATATGTTCAGCTGGCTGCCGGACTGCGCGGCCGAATTTGAGGCGCTGCCCACGGCAGACAGTGAAGTTTTCGCAAGGGATCAGTATGTGATGTTCTGTCTGAATGCCGATTCCGGCGCAGCCTTTGAATGGGTCGGCACCGGCCTGGAGGAAACGGATCATTCCGTCATTGATTACATCTATACTTCAGACTGTTCTTTGCTGACGGCTGAACCGCTTGACGGTGGGGAGATTCTGAGAATTCTGGTGTATCAGGCCAAAAAGGACGGCAGATCCAAAATCAGATACGATTATGTGCCGAAGAGCAGCACGCCGTACCGGCCGGAGGATGTTGTACAGTCACGCATTGCAGACTGCATGGTGATTGACGGAGCAAAGGCAGTTCTGCTGTCCGGACAGTCCCGCGTGACGCTTGCGGATTATGACACCGGCGCGCCGCTTTCGTACAGCGGCGATTCTGTGCCGACGCTCCTGACGGATGTCCGGTACGAGCGGCCGAGCGGCACAATCACGACCGGTCCGGTTTATAAACTGGGCACGAATCCCACGGTGCTGGGAGAACAGTTCACCGCGTTCTTCGATGCGGATTATTTCACCTTTGAGCTGGATAACGATCATTTGCCGGAAGGCTATGTGATTCCCGGATTTGCCAGCACAATCGGCTATTATAACGGGGGCGGCTCGCCAAAAGACGCTGTTTCCGTGACCAGATACGAAAACGGCTCTGCGGATATTGTGCTCAAGCTGAAAAATGCTGCGTCGATTGAATATGAAACCGTCATTTCATTCTATGATGCGGATACCGGTGAACTGATTGAATTTCCGGATAACCGGACTGTACTTGGAAAACAGCAGTATTCTGCCGATCCCAGAATCGGAGACCAATATATGCAGTACCAGGTCGAATCAAACCCGTGGACAACGACCGAGTCCGGAGTTTTGGAACGGAACTGGGAGTATTTTCTCTATATCACTTCAACTGCCGGCTATTACGAGTCTGCGCAGTTTGAAACTGTCGGCTGGGATCTGGAACATACTGAAATCTCCTGCAAAATGAAATGGCATCCGGACTGCGACCTCAACGGCGATGACAAATTTACGTATCAGGATATTGTGCTGCTGGAAAACCTGCTGCTCGGAAAGCCGAACGCGAAAACAAAACTCTGGGAAGCAGCCGATCTTCACCGTGACAAAAAGCTCGATGCATCCGACCTTGCTCTGATGAAACGGTATTACATCCTCAAAAACACAGAAATCGTGAAGCCGGATGTTGAGGGTGATTTCTATGACATGTTTATGCTGATCGGCGACAATCTGAATCTGTATGCAGGCCCGGGCACCGATTATACGGTCCTCGCAACCTTCCCGCTCTACACGGAGTTCTGGGAGCGTGGACACAACGAGGGAAATGATGATTGGGTTTATGTGAAATACGACGGCGGTTCCGGCTGGATCAAGACAGTCTGCGACAACAGCGATGAACCGAATGTCAAATTCCACGGCCTCGCGGTCGATAAGCCGGTCATTTACCTGTACCCCGAAGAGGAAACCGATGTGCATGTGGAGCTGGAGCTGACAGAATCCGAGCTCTCCACCACCTATCCGAAATACAACAACGGCTGGGATGTGACCGCATCGCCGGACGGCTCGCTGCTGAACAAGGCGGACGGCACACATCACAGATATCTGTTCTGGGATGCCGTGAACTGCCGCACCAGATTTGATCTTTCCGAAGGATTCTGTGTTGCAGGCAGCGATACCGAAAAATTCCTTAAGGATAAGCTCACATATATGGGGCTGACCGAGGAGGAGATGAATGAGTTTATCGTATACTGGCTGCCGAGAATGGAGCACAATGCGTATAACCTCATTGCGTTCCAGGGCGAAGCCTATACGGACACGGCCAAGCTGCATATTTCACCGGAACCGGACAGCCTGCTCCGTGTGTTCATGACATATGTCCCGCTTGAGAATGCCGTGGAGATCGAACCGCAGCAGCTGGAAGCCTTTGAAAGAACGGGCTTCACGGTTGTGGAATGGGGCGGCACCGAGATACCCGGCATGAATCCGTTCTGATGAAAAAGCACCGGCCTGAACCGTTTCATTCAGGCCGGTGTTTCTGTTGGGAATGCGTTATCTCAGATGCATTCAGAATGGGCGCTCGCTCACGTTATTGCCCTGCCGGAGGCACTTTTTCTTCGCTTTACACAAACAGAAAAAAATGATATAATGACTGTAAGTTTTCCGGCAGTGATGCTGTCATATAGGGTGAAGGGAGGCGGTCAGAATGAAGGACGCTGAGATCATACAAAAGCTCGAATCGCGTGACGAGTCTGCGCTGCGGGACATCACCGCATCATACGGAAATCTCGGCAGACAGATCGCGGCAAACATTCTCGGCAATGCGCAGGATGCGGAAGAATGCCTCAACGACGCCCTGCTGCGGATCTGGAACAGCATTCCGCCTGCAAAGCCGCGCTTTCTCAAAGCGTATTATTCCGCGGCGGTGCGGCACATTGCGCTGAATCGCTATGCATACAACAACGCGGCAAAGCGCGGACAATCGGAAACCGCAGCGGTGCTCGATGAGCTCGCGGAAGTGCTTGCAGATGCGTCGGATGTCGCGGCACAGACAGAGGCCTCCATGCTGGATGAGGCCGTGCGCGCATTCCTGCGCAGACAGAATGCCATGCAGCAAACCATCTTCATGCAGCGCTATTTTTATATGATGACCGCGCCGGAAATCGCGGCAGGACTCGGCATCACCGAAAACCGCGTGAATGTCACGCTGCACCGGCTGCGCCAGAAACTGCACGATCACCTGAGAAAGGAGCGGTACATATGAAACTCACAAGCTATGATCTGCTGGAAGCCATCGGCAATGCCGATGAGAAAACGGTCAACGGCACTGCGCCGCGTGCAGAACGCGGATTCCGGATGCCGCAGCTGCGTTTCCGCCGGACAGCGGAGCTCCTTGCGGTCTGTGCATCCGTTTGCATCTGCATCGGCGGGCTGCTGATCATCCACAAGCTGCACTCTGACGATTTTCAGGCATCCACGCCCGAAGAACAGGCTGCGTATACCGCGCTGAAAGAAAGTCTTGATGCCTGCGTCAGGGGCGACCGCGAAAAAATACATGATTCCTCGATCGAAAAACTACTTGAAATAGATGAACCAGCGAATACGCAAGAGCTGCTTGACGCGCTGGTGAAGGTCACAAATTATCGGATCAGTGCCTGCGCGGAAGACACGGATTTTCTTCCGTACGGTGAATATTATGAGCGCTCGTCAATGGAAATGGTCTACTACCACTATCTTGAAGAAGGAGAAACCGAAAAAGCCGAGGAATGGCGCACGACAGACAATCAGTATCTGGATTTCTACCGGAACAGCGATCTGGTATATGTATTTGATGTGCAGATCGAAGCCCCGGAGCTTGCCGAAACAGCTGAAGAATCCGATGAAGACGATGATGCGATGTCGCTGATTGCTGTTATCCGGTACCGCGGCGAATGGTATGTTTTTTATGAATGGGAATACACGGTTTTGCCCGCTTTCGGGGATGAAAACCGCGCAAAGCTGGAAGCGCTGCGCGAAAAATACGGGCCGGTTGAATTCCCGGCGGAATGAAGAATATGCAAGAGCCGGTTTGACGTACAGAAAACCCGATTTTCCGCGAAAGACTTGACAAAACCGTCGCTTCCGTGTATGATGGTAGTGACAATTTTATGCAACAGGGGAGGACCACATGAAACAACATTTGAAGGAACGCATCACAGCGACAGGGACAGCATTACTCCTTGTTTTTACAAACACCGGCATGCTTCCGGTTTCCGCAGAAACCGGGATTCCGGCGCCGGTATTTTCACAGGAGAGCGGGTTTTATCCCGATTCCTTTGCACTGCGCCTGACTGTGCCGGAGGGCTTTACCGTCTATTATACGCTGGACGGGAGCGATCCGACCGCCGATGCACATTTGTATCAGGCGCCGATCACGGTATATGACAGAACGCCGGAGGATAACATTTACGCGGCAGTCACGGACGTTGTATCTGATTATATTCCGCCGGAGGAGCCTGTTGACAAAGCGATGATCGTGCGGGCAGCGGCGGCAGATACCGCGGGCCATTTCAGTGAGATCGTGACAAAGACCTATTTCATCGGCTATGCGGAAAGCGATTACCTGATGAACATGCCGGTGATTTCGCTGGTAACGGATCCGGCAAATCTGTTTGATGAGAAAAAGGGAATCTATGTTGCAGGAACCAATGAGGATCAGTTCGGCTGCATCAAACCGAACTATTGGAATGAGGGAAAAGAGTGGGAGCGCCCTGCATATTTCACATTGTTTGAGAACGGGACAGCCGCATACAGTGCCGATATCGGGATTCGCATTCACGGCAATTCCTCCCGCGATTCCGCACAGAAGAGCTTTTCATTCTTTTCCCGCAAGGAATACGGAACCAAGCGCCTGAAATATGATTTCTTTGAAGGTGCGCGAAAAGACGCTGACGGCAATATACTGGAATCGGTCAACCATCTCATGGTACGGAACGGCGGCAACGATCAGCATCTGAAACTCCGTGACCGGCTGAATCAGGAGCTGGCAGCAGGGCTCCGCTGCGGAACACAGGCACAGCGGGAATGCATCCTGTTCCTCGACGGCGAATACTGGGGGCTTTACAATATCACAGAAAAGGTCAATGAATCCTATGTCGCCGACCGTTATCATATCAGCAAGGATGACGTCATTCTGATGAAGGATCTTCCGGATGAAGAAACGGACGACAGCGGCTTTCTGGATTTGTTGAATCTGTCGCAGGAGATCGGGGGCGGGGAGGATCCCTATGATCTTTACGCGGCACATATGGACATGGGGAGCTTTGCCGATTATGCGGCAGTGGAGGTGATTATCGGAAACACGGACTGCGGCTTCAACAATTATGCGCTCTGGAAAAGCAGAACGGTTGATCCGGAAAATCCCTATGCGGACGGCAAATGGCGCTTTGTGCTGTATGATACGGAATTCGGGCAGGGGCTGTTCGGCACGTCGGATCCGGACATCAACATCTTTGAGGAGCTGCAAAGCATGAGCGGAATCCTTGATATTCTGTTTACGCTGCTGCAATACAGTCCGCGGTTCCGCACGGAGTTCGCAGACGCTTATCTGCGCATCTGCGGGGAAAATTACAATCCCGACCAGGTACTGAACCGGCTGGAGGCGCTGTGGCTTGCTTACCGGGAGCCGCTGACGGAAACACTCACGCGGTTCCGGTTCCAAACATATGACAGCTATGACATCGCGGAGCTTTCGTCTGAAGAAGGCCTGACCGCGCTTTACAGCGTGCTGCACGGCTTCTGGCAGGATCGTGCGGGATATGCGGAGGCACATCTCATCCGGTATTTGCAGGGCTGCATCATGCCCGGGGATGTGAACGGGGACGGCACAGCCGATGCAGCAGATGCGTCACTGTTCCGGGACTGGCTTTCCGGCGATCCGGATGCAGCGCTGACGGAATGGTATGCCGCTGACCTGAATGCGGACGGCAGGCTGGAGGCCGCCGATCTGACGCTGCTGAAAAAAATGATTATGTTCTGACAGAACACCCCTGATACGGCATGTGAACGTATCAGGGGTGTTTTCATATTCTCCGTGAAAAGCTGCATGGCGGCATTATTCCCGGCTTTCGGTCATCTGCATGATCAGCCGGACATCCGACAGATCAAGAATCCCGTCGCCGTTGCAGTCTGCCGCTTCCGCCGTGCTGCTGCTGAGCACCATGCCCTTGCTCTCGGACAGAATCCGCAGCAGCGTCAGGACATCATTCAGATCCACTTCGCCGGTTCCGGTCACATCACCCGGCTTTGCAGATACCGGATATGCATATGCAAAGCAGAGGTCATACCGGGAAGCCAGATGCTTCTCCACTTCTCCGCCCGGTGTCAGATAAAACGTCTTCTGCCCGGCACAGTCACGCAGAACATCTGCATGGATTTCTGCAACCGTCTTGATTTCACCGGTATCGGGATCCGTGATCGTATCCGGCAGCATCACACCGGCCGCATCTGTGTCGATCTCCGTCACGGTCGCGCTGTCCCCTTTCACAAAATAGGTGATGCCGCAGGATTCATCCGTCCAGATATACGACGGCGCAGACTGCGTCACACACAGCGTCCCTTCTGCGGCGGTTTTCGTATTGAGCCAGTTGTTGATCAAAAGGATCCTGACGCAGTCATCCGCAGACAGTTCGAGCTCTGTACGCCGCACTGGCATCAGAGAGCCGTCCGGCAGATATACAAACACAGACACGGCATCTGCGGCACCGCATTCCTTCACCAGATAATACGTCCCGTCTTCCGGCGCAGTAAATGTGTAAAGGGCAGCTTCTCCGGGCATTCCGAACTGAAACGCCGTTTTTTCTTTCAGCACAAGCTCTTTTTCAGAAGAAATATCCTCTGCCGGAATGCTGTCGGGGTTCTCCGGATAAATGTCATAATCCAGGCGGCATTCCCCGACGTATCGCCCGGTTCCGCGCAGAACGATTCTTGCCGCGCCGCAATGCGTTTCCCCGCCGACATAGAGCACCTCATAATCCGTTCCCTCTTGAAGCACCCTTTCGCCGTCCCTGACGGTATAGGCCGGGATGCTTCCCGCCGGATCGTAAGGCACGGCCTGCGCGATTTCCGTCTGACAGCCGGACAGCGCTTTGAAATCCGATTTTACCCGGAACCCGATTCCGCCGGATTCCGATGCATTGCAGAATGACACTGCCACGACACAGGATGTTTCCTGCACAGCGTCCGGAATGAAGCACTGATAACCGGGGCCGCTGTGTTCTTCCGCAAGCTCTGTACCGGTATAAAAGCTGAATCTTCTGTTCCGGATACCGTCAGATACAATGCAGCGTTTCTGCTTCGGATCCCAGCGGTAAAACACGGTGCCGCCCGGTGCGGTGATCTCTGCGGTGTAATTGCCGTCTGTCAGAAGCGGCAGGGATTCGGGATCAGACGGAAGAATGCAGAAGCTGACCAGCTTATCGCCGTACCAGTTTCCGATTCCCGTGAGCCGGATCTGATACTGTCCCGGCGCTGTCCACGGATCATGCTCTGCTATCCGGTAATCCGCGCCTTCTGTCAGCTCTGTCACGGCGCCGGATCTTCTGTCGCGGAACGAAAGCCTGACAGCCGGCTGCACAGCCTGACCGGTGCAGATCGTATTCTGCACCTCTGCAATGCTCTCCGAAAGCGGAAACGCCGTTTCCAGAATGTCAAGCACATAGCTGCGCTCCGTCCCGGATTCCTGTTCCAGCGTCATCGTATAGGAGCCTGCCGGCAGGGTGATGTTCTGCATATCCGAATCAAACTGCCGTTCTGTATCGGTTCCTGCGTCGCCGGTCAGAACTGCATAAAACGGCTTGTCCGACTGATCGGCAGGTCTGAGCCGCAGCACAGCCGTATCCGTCAGATTCAAAATGTAATCAGCCGATGCCTGCTTCTGCACAAACGGGACACCGGGTTCCAGCTGCCGGATCTGCGCCTTGCCTGTCACCGTGAGCGGACAATAGAGCGAACCACAGTAGCTGCCGATGCCTCGCAGCCGGTACAGATACTGCCCGTTTCCGCCGTCCAGCAGCGTGACCGTATAATCCTCCCCTGCTTTCAGCACCGTATCCCCGAATGTCACCGTGACGGTGTTCGTACTGAGCTCGTCACGGCCGACGGTTTTCTGATAACTGACCGCAGCATCCCCGATGCTGTGCTCCGCTTTTTCCGCACATACTGCAAAATCGGAGATTGCGCTGCTTCCGGCCTCAATTATGTAGGATTCTCCGGCGGTCAGCTCGCATTCGATTGCCGTGAACTGTCCCGGATTGCGCTGTGCGTTGTATTTCAGGCGCACATGCTCCCCTGTCATCAGTGTCAGTTCCGTCTGCGGCTCCGCTGCAAGGCTTTCCGGATCATAGCTGCCGGTTCTTTCTGCTTCTGCCAGTATTTCGCCGGGATAGTCCGTATAAAAGACATAGGTTCCGGACGTATCCGGCACAAACTGATATTCCCCAGCTGCATATTCATTGGTCTGATGCACCTCTGCGTATTTGGACTGCTTCATCTGTCCGATCAGATGACATTCCGCAAAGGTTGTGCCGCGCAGATTTCCGATTCCGCGAATGATCGCGGCCATTTCGCCTGCACGGTCATTTGCAATATATGTGACCGTGTAATCCTTTCCTTCTGTCAGCGCCGGTCCGCCACAGACAGGTTTGCAGATGATGTGCCCTTCATACGCCGCACCGTTCAGCTGCACATATTCCGGCTCATCTTCAAAATAGAAATAGTAGTCTTCGATTCTTGTGATGCCGCGCTCCGGACAGATGCTAAGCTGCGACCGGACAGCTTCGGGACTGAGCGTGAGCGCGATCCGGTACTGCACACCCTTTCTGAGCGGATACGTAAATGCTTCGGTAAATGTATCGAACGATTCTTCCCGGTTCAGCAGAGGATCTGTTTCATCCGGATATTTTGAATAGACCTCGATTGTGACATTGTTATGCCAATTCTGAACGTCAAAGCAGTTTTTCGCTTTCTGTTCTGCGATCCACGCATCCGCATAATCCGGACAGATCAGATAGTTGCCGTCCTCCTCCGGCGTAAAATCATAATACTGACCGTACAGTGCGCTGCCCGTTTCCGTCGGTTTCCCTTCCCGGAGCACACCGGTAATCATATACGAAAAGCTCACGGAGCCGCAATAATCACCGATGCCGAAATACCAGCATATTGCAGAGCCGACAGCGGTATGATCGGTGCAGTAAACGATATAATCCGTATTTTCAGTCAGCTCCGTTCCGGTGCTTTTCAGCCGCAGACCGGTTGCTGCCGGTACCACAGGCACGCCCTGCCAGACGTATTCAGACTGTTCTGCGTTCAGCACCTCGGTGCCGGAATCCGTGAGCGGTGTCAGCGCAGACGGCTCCCGGTCGGTCAGCCGCAGCGCAAAAGCCGGAGAATTTCCCTGATACGTGCTGTACTGCACCGTCAGATCAATCAGATACGTGCGCCCCTTTTCGGCAATCAGCACGGCATTCTGCACGCTGATGCCGGTATCCCGCTCAAACGGAACCGGTTTGCCCTCTGCATCCAGAATATTCAGATAAGAACCGGCTCCGGCCAGAAGCAGCCGGTATGTATTGTTCTCCTCTGCGCGGAAACGGTATGTGATGTGATAGTTATATCCGTCTGACGATACGGCCGTTCCGGCGGCGATTGCACGTTTTATATCCGTGATATACAGCTCATCCGTCCGGAGCTCCGTCACGGACGCTGCTGCATTGGAGGCGTGTACATGAAAATCAGCAGATGCTGTTTCTGTATCTCCCTGATACAAAACGGCGCGGTATGTCTGGTTTCCGGCGAAATCAATTTCTGTCTGCAAAATACCGTTGCTGCCATCCGGCAGCGTATTTCCGGCTTCATCCGTCCACCTGACACGCAGCTCCCCGAAGCCCAGCGGCAATGCCTGAAGCTGCACCGTTTCGCCGGTGCGCACATTCCGTGTTTTCTGATTTGTCAGGATACACGGCGTTGCCTTGAAATTCGCATGTGCCTGTTCCGCATACTGTTCCAGCGCGGATTCCGCAGGTCCGGCCAGAATTTCAGCCGAAACGGCACCGGGCTCCGCGGTTTTCAGCTGATCGCCGACGACCAGCGCACGCACCTGCTTCACGGCATCCGAACGGATCGTCACCAGGTTTTCAAAGTACAGAACAGCATTTTCAGCATGATGCACCGCACCCGCATCCAGCGACAGAACAGCGGGGAACCGGAAGCCCGGCCCCTGGATCCCGTCCAGCGCGCCTTCTCCTAACGTGCGCAGCCCTGAGAACACAACCGGCTCCGAAAACCGCACGCCGTCCAATGCTTCGCAGCCGAGCGAAGTAATCCGGCTGAAATCCATGTTCAGCGCAACCGGAACTGCGTCTGCCTGCTGGAGCGCATAAGGCGCAAGCGACGTCACACCGGCAGCGGTGAGCTTTCTCAGCTTCGGATTCTCTTTGCACACACCCTCCGGCAGCGCAGTCAGCGTGTCCGGAAACAGAATCTCTCCGATTGCATTGTCCGCAAACGCATAGGCCCCCAGACTGCGGAGCGATGTCAGGCGAACCGTTCCGGTCAGTCCCGCATGCTCAAACGCGTGTGCGCCGATGTGTTCTGCTTTTTCCCACACATCACTGCTTTTGAAGCAGAGCTTTTTGCAGTCTGCAAAGGCATAGTCCCCGATCTGCGTCACGGAAGGCATACTGAGATCTGTCAGCCCGGCACAGCCGCGGAATGCGTTTGCCGGGATCACCGTCAGCGCTTCGGAACACCCGTTTTCCAGTGTGCGCAGTGCTTCGCAATCCCGGAACGCCGATGTACCGAGTTCTGCAAGCGGTTCAAATGATGCCGACCGGAGCGCCGTGCATCCGCTGAACGCGCTTTCCCCGACGACGGAAACATGCTTTCCGGAAATGTCTGTCAGCTTGCTGCATCCGGAAAATGCATGTGCGCCGATCTCCGTAATACTGTCCGGCAGCGTGACGGAGCGCAGACCTGTGCATTGCGAAAATGCCTCCGCACCGATCGCAGTTACTTCTCCGTTTAATGCAGAGAGATCCGGCTCGCTCATGATGCCCTGATAGGCCAGAAGGACGTCGTCCCGGATCACAAACGGCTCCGCAACCTCCTCGCGGTTGATGCAGTAATCCGCAGAAGCTATCCGGCTCTGCGCATCTCCGTTCACTGCGACCACTTTCAGCTTTGCGGAATGCTCCAGCACAATCGGACTGCCTGTATAACAGAGCGCAGTTTCCGGATCCGGATCGGAACCGTCTGTCGTATAATATATTTTCGTCTGCTCATCCGCGCCGGGAGCCGGTTCCAGCGTGACGGACAGGGCCCACCTGTAATTTCCGCCGGACGGCTGAATGACCGGGGGACGGCAAAACGCACTGACAAAATGGAAATCCCGCAGAGAAATCTCGCCCCAGCCATACTGCTCGTCAAAGCCGGGTTCTCCGAGGTCAACCGCATTGCTGCGCAGATTATCGTAGATCTGTTTCGTTGTCATCGCGGGATCGTAAGAGAGCAGATCCGCAACGGCAGCCGTTACGAACGGCGTTGCCATGCTTGTGCCGCTGTCCCCGTCCACGGCCGTCGGAGAGCCGATCACGGAGCTGACAATTTCCACGCCGGGCGCTGCAAAATCAACCGTTGATCCGTAATTGCTGAATTCCGCGAGATGATGCTCCCGGTCAACCGCCGAAACCGTAATCACCTTTTCAGAGTAAGCGGGATACACATATCTCACATTTTTCTGATCGTTGCCTGCTGCATTGCAAAGCGGAATATCCGCTTCCGCGATCATATCAACAGCCTCATCCAGCAGCGGCGATTCTCCGTAGCCGCCGAGGCTGAAATTGATGACATCGGCATTCTGTTCCAGTGCATACATCAGGCCGCAGTAGATCGAGAGCAGCGAGCCGTATCCGGAACGGTCCAGCACCTTGACTGGCAGCAGCATGACGTTCTCGGGCGTTCCCGAAGCAATGATACCGGCGCAGTGCGTGCCGTGTCCGTTGTCATCGGAGGCATCCGCGCTGATTCCGCTGCACAGATTTGCGCCCTTTGACAGCACACGGCCTTTCAGCCATGCATGCTCCGCATAAATGCCGGAATCAATCACAGCAACCCGGATTTCCGGCAGCTCTGTTTTTTCGTTTCTGAGCCGTTCGCAGAAAGCATCCGCGCCGATCTCCGCCGTCCCGCAGACTGCGGACTGCGCATCCGTCCGGAAGGACTGTACCTCCGCAGCCGACAGGATTCTGTCGCAGTCTGCATAACAGATATCCGGATCCTGCTGATATGCCTGATACGCCTGATATGCCTCCCGCTGTGAGCCGTACTGCACCACATACAGATCGCGGTACCCGCCGGCAAGGAGTCTGCCGCCGTGCAGCTCCGGCTCCTCCGCAGATTTGACGATCAGTCTTGCAGTCTGAAACGGAAAGCTGACCGTGATGTCCCCGTTTTCTTCTGTCACCTCGCAGCCGATCTGCTCTGCTGCCTCCTGCGGTGTGAGCGATTGCGCCCCGTCTGCTGAAATGACAAGAGAACCGCTCCGGACGCTGCAATCTGCGTATGTCTGTCCGACGGCCTGCCCGTCCCGGTAAAGCTGCTGCTCGTTTTCCGAATACCGCAGCGAGCAGAACGGCACGGCCGGTTCTGCTGCCTGACCGATTTTTTCCGTGAATGCGCGCAGTGTATCCGGATCCGGAATATCCGGCCGGACAAACGGCACATGATATTCAAAACTGTTTGACAGCAGTACACCTGCTGCTGTCAGCGCAAGAAGTTTCAGCGTTCGTTTCATACTATTCCCCCTGAACATCTGCCGGATTTCGCCCGCATCGCTGTGTGATATGTCAGCTGATCCGTACAGAAATGCTTTTTTAGTTCATTATAGCATGTTCATACTGAAAATGCAATCATTTTATCTGTTTTCAGCGGGCATGGTGACGCATGATCCGACACTCATTGACGATTCCATGCACAGAATTGTGCTTGGCGGGGAACAGTCCCCGGCAGCCGCCGTCTGATGATCCGGAAAGCATCACGCAGGCTGATTTGTCACCGGCGCGGAGTTTTGTTTCACTGCCTATTGAAATCCCGGGGCTTTCGTGCTATAATGAAGATGCCGCGGGTGTTTTCCCGCAATCAAAAAACTGAGGTAACAACGATGTACAGATGTCCGGAATGCGGCACGGAATATACCGTCGTGCCGGATGCCTGCACGGTCTGCGGGCATGAAACAGATGCATCCGACCATATCGACCTGTTCGCAAAGGCCGCTGAGCAGGAACGCAAAATCACCGCGCAGCAGCAGGAAATATCCCGGCAGCAGCAGGAACGCGCAAAGGAGCATATCTATGCGCAGGCTCCCGCGCAAAGCAGCGCAAGTGCCGAGGATCCGCGCCTGGCTGTTCTGGAGCAGGCGCTTGCCGCTGCGCCGGACGGTGCAAAAGAGGCGTCCGGTGCAGACGACTGGAACGCAAAGAAAGGCAGATCCCATACCGGGCTGAAGCTCGCGGCTGTCGGTGCAGCCGCTGCCGCTGCATTGGGCGGCAGTGCGTTCTGGGCGTACCGGAGCGGAAAACCGGCGGGCTTTATCCGGAGCACGGTCGGCACGTTTTATCTGAAGGATCAGGATCTTTGGTTCCAGAACGGGCAGACCGGCAGCCGAATCTGCCTGAAAGAGGAATTCCTTCCGCTGAAATCCACGCGTATCCTGTTCACCCAGTACGGCAATATGCCGCGGCTGAATGAGATGCTCTATGTATCGCCGGACGGAAATGATTTCTATTTCCCGAAGACTGCCACAATCGGCACAGATGACTGCGCGCTGATGCACTGTACCGCAGATCACCCGGAGCTGGCAGAGGAAGTCGCGCGGATCAATCTGCGCTCAGGCGATTATAATGACAGAGTCATTTATACTGCGTCTTCCTATTCTTATTTGTCCGGGATATACGGATTATCCGCCAATTCCTATATGGCAGGAAGCACCCCTCTTTTTCAGATGAATCTGCCCTATGTGGTTGCTGACGGTGCGGTGTATTACCGCAATCCGGACGGCGAATTCTGCTGCACGCAGAACGGAGAAACACAGGTCATTGCGCCGTTTGTCGAGCGTTTCTGGACAATGCCGGATCTGGCCGGTGTATACTACATCGGCGTTCCGGACTATGAAGATATCCGTGAGAAACGGGAATGGTCAGGCGAATACATTCATACGGATTATGACTGCATGAACAACTTTGCCGAGGTGACGTTTTCTGACGGCGGAGAAACCGTTCAGACACGGATACACAACAGCGATTATGTGCTGTGCCGCATCACGCCCGGAAATCCGGCAGAGCAGCTGGTTCCGGAGCGGATTGAGGACTGGAAGCCGATGCGGGGAGATTTCACGCAGTATCTTTATTATACGACGTACAGTCCGGAGGAGCAGGTGACGCAGCTGCGGCGGTATGATTTCCTGAGCGGAACCGCCGAAACAGTCTACGGCACGGATCTGACCAGCAAGATCATTTTGTTGCAGGATTATCCGGACGGCAGCTGCTATTTCGGCGCATATAAGGCGCCGGAGTCCGAGGAACTGGAGGAATGGCTGCCGGATCCGGAAACGCGGAAGCTGATGAGCAGTGAGAACGGAGCAGCGAAATGGTATTCATTGTATGCTCCGATGCAGGATCTGACCGTTTTTTATCAGGAAGCGGACGGAGAGCCGCAGGCGCTTCCGAAATTTGCAGGGGACGGAAATCAATCGGTTTATTCCAGCGAAATGCAGACAAACACGAGGGTTCCTTATATCAGTCTGCCGGAATACAACGGCGACGACAGAGCGATGCACCTTTATTACCGTGCGCAGGAGGTTCCCGTCACCCTGCCGCAGGACACAGGGGAGGATACCGCCCCGAATGCCATGTTCATTTCCGAGGACGGCACCCGGCTGTTCGCAGAGGTGGTTGAAGGCAATGCGGTATACACGGATGACAGTGCTCCTGAATGGAGCTACGGCGTGCCGGAAATCAGGCTTTTCTGCGGCACGCTGAACGGCAGCGGGGAGGTCAGAACGGAGCTTCTTTCTGATCCCGATGATGATGCGGCGGTTCTGACGCTGGAACTGGAAAACGAGCCCGCAGAGGTGCTCCGTGTTACCTACGGCGATATGTACAGCGGAGATGAGAAGATTGCATCCGGCGTGCTGAACACGGGAGCCAAGCAGCAGCCGGAATACCGGCAGCTTTGTTTCATCATGAATCAGGATCAAAAAACGTCTGCGAATAACATGTACATTGATATGAACACGGCATACTGCGGGACGCTGATGCGCCGTTCAGACCGCAAAACAGAAACGGTCGCGGAGCGCGTGACGGACTTCGTCCCGTTTGACAAGGAGCAGTTCCTCGTGATCTGCGGGGAAAAAGGAGAGAACGGCGCGCTGCATTACTGTGCAGGCAAAAAGCAGTATCAGATTGATACGGATGTCAGCAATCTGATCGGCCTCAAAACGCTTGCAGAAAAAAGCCTGCTCGACCGGCTTCTCAGCTGAAAAGGTATCGCTGCGCGATGATTCATAATGGGCTCTGAGATATCGCTTTTTTGGAAAACAAAGAGGACACCCTGCAGCGGGTGTCCTCTTTTGATTATGGCGTTCCGGCAAGGTTCGGATCCGAAATAGATACAATCAGGCGGATGCCGCTGCCGATCTTAATGTTCGTCAGATCACCCGGTTCAGCACGGATGACGGTGAAATCCGGAACAGTCGGATCGTATTCAGGCTCCGGAACCATGATCGGTACACAGCCCTTTGCCTGGATCATGTCGATCGCTTCACGGACGCTCATGCCGACCGGATTCGGCATGGACACGTACTGATTCTGCGGAGCGGAAATCACAAACGTCACGGGGCTGTAAGCATAAGCCGGTGTGCCGGGTGCCGGATTCTGCGAGATGATCGTACCGTACGGCTGATCAGAGGTTTCGTCAAGTTCAAAGCCGATTGACCAATACGGATAATCATTATAGAATACATCCAGCTTCTCATGATACGGAGCGTTGGGTGATACCACCTCTCCGATCAGATCCGGCATGATGACCGGTTCAATATCCTTGCCGGAACCGGAGATCGTCACATTTACAACAGGGCGGTTGTCTAATGCATTCTCAGAACCGTCACCCGCTAAACTATACTGCTTGTTAAATGGCGTTCCGGGTGCAACGGATTGGCTCAGAACGGTTCCGTCCGGATAATCAGAGGCTTCAACTTTCGTAATCATAAAATAGATGTCATATCCGTAAAAACTGGTTACTTCGTCCCAAAAGTTTAGGCCTGTTACATCCGGTATTTCGTTTCCAAGACCATTCGACAGAAAAATATTGATCGTTGTCGGACTATAGTCATCCTGTTTCGCACCGACAACTGTTCCGAACGGCAAATCGCTGCGGCCTGTATACCACGGGCTGGCAAATAAGCCGAGCTGCTGGAGAATCTGACGTGCTTCGTCTTCCTGTTTTCCGATCAGATCCGGAAAATATGCGGCAGTTGCCGGACCGAGGGACTGATGCACGCGGATGACGTCGGTTGCCAGAATCTCAGTCCCGGCAGGAATATCCTGTGCGCAGATCGCGTTTTCGGCAACGTCACTGAATCGCGGTTCATCAAAGAAGATCATATACTGATTCAGATATTGACTTATGATCTGGTCTGTGCTCATGCCGATAAAGTTCGGTACGATCAGCTTTTGCGGCTGCGGTGCTGTTGTCGTCTGCTTCGGCGCTGCGGTCGTTTGCGCAGGCTTGGCTGTTGTCTGCACAGATGATTTGTTCGTCCTGCCGGATGCCTGCGTGCTGTTCGCGTTTCCGTTACCGGCATTTATCACGGAAGTGACCGTTTTCTGCCCTGCCGCAGTGGTCTTTGCAGGATTCGCTGCGGTCTGCGCGGCAGTTGTTTTGGCTGCTGTTTTCTCAACGGATGCGGCAGTCGTTTGTTCGGTCACTGCCGCGGTCGTGACGGCGGCAGCGGAATCGTCCGTGCTGTCCGCGTCCAGCGAGATCATGGACACTTCAGAAACCTGTTCCGTCGAAGACCGTTCAGGCGCGGAGAACTTCCAGAACCCGAATGCCAGTGCGGCGCACGCGGCCACACTGCCGAGCACACCGGCTGCGGAGAGCAGCTTCAGTCTGCGCGGATGCTCTGCTGCGGATTTCGCAGTCTTCTGTAATACGATGCCGGGAGCCTCTGCTGCCGGCACGTTCTGCTCTGCGGCAGGTGCGCCGTTCAGATAGGTGTCGGCAAGTGCCGGGTCAATCTGACTGAGCGCATCAATGAATTCAATGCCTTTCATAGCAACCCCTCCTGATTGAGATGCTTTCTGAGCTGTTTTCTTGTCCGCATGAGGATCATCTTGGCATTTGCGGTGCTGATGCCGCATTTTTCTGCGATCTCGCGGATCGGCAGCATCTGATAGTACCGCATCAGAAAGATTCTGCCCTGTTCATGCGGAAGCGAACGGATGAAGGCTTCTGCCGCCGCAACCAGCTGCTTCTGATCGACAGTACGCTCGACATCCTCTTTTCCGGCCAGTGTGCTGTCCAGCTCGTCGATTGCCTCGGCCAGCTGAGAATCGGCTCTGCATCTGGCCTTTCCGACCTTGTAGCGGTCAATGCTCAGGTGCCTGACAATCGTCACCAGATATGCACGCAGGCTTGCGGGGTGCATCGGCGGAACGGAACTCCATACCCGCATCAGCGCATCATTGCAGCATTCTTCTGCGTCCTGCTGATTGTTGAGGATATCGAGCGAAATTTTGCGGCACAGTCTGCCGTATTCCCGTTCAATGATTGTGAGCGCCGATTCATCGCGTTCGTCTAAAAGCTGGATGATCTGATTTTCTATTTGTGTGCGCACGGGTTATCACCGCCTTTCACTTACTAGGACGAACGTCGGCAGAAAAGGTAACAGCCTGTCAGAAAAAATTTTTTTATCGGAGGGATGAATCGCGTCCTTTATTCTATTATAGCATAACACAGAGGGGAATGCAAATGCCTGCATCGGAGATACCGCTTGAAAAAAGAGAGCCGACTCGCGCCGGCTCTCTGTCAGGGGATTAAATATTGATATTGGGGAATGTCCACGTCTGCTTTGCGCTGCCGTTCATTTTTTCCAGGCGGACTTTATGATCGGAATTCACCGTCATCACCGTGGACGGGCTGTTCAGATTATGAATTCTGAATTTTGTGCAGGCATTGTCCAGCGGCTCAAAGAACCATTGCTGGGATTTGGAACTTGTATTTTTCTTTTCGATCTGAACCAGATAAGTCGTGTTCAGATACAGATACGAAACTGCACAGTCGGGCGCCATGGCAGGAATCAGCATATATGTCGCCAGTGTTTTGCCGCTGTAAGTTGTTGAACCTGTCCGCACCAGCAGGAAGTCCTGATTTGCAGAGTATTTCTTGTTCTTGGTATCGACAATCAAACCGGTTTTCGGGGTGGCAATCTGATCTACGCCGGAATTCACTTTCAGGAAGGATTTGTCGTCGGAAACTGCATTTTTGATTCTAGACCAATGATTGACAGAATCATTTCTGTTTTTGTCAGTCGATTTCAGCATGACGAACCAGTCGAGAACCCGGTACCAGTTTTTGCTGCTTTTTTTCGTCAGCGTATCCAGATTCACCCAGCCGATGCCGTTTTCCACGCCGAAGCCGTCAAATCTTGTCCAGCTTTCAATGACATAAAACTGATCTGCGCCGTTGTACGTTCTGTAATTTGAGATGCAGATATAGTGTCCGTTACTATATTGGTCTTTAACGGTATTCCCGCTTCCGCCGGTATGTGCAACTGCAACCCCGCCGTTCTGCAAATGCGCTTTCAAAGCCTTGATCGCTGCACTGCTGCTGTTCCATACCTCGCTTTTTGCGCTGTTCGTATAATTAATATTCCTGGTTCTTGTTCCGGCAAACTGGAACTTGTACTTCGTGCCGTATGCATTCTGAAGTTTTGTTCCATAAAAAGAACGATCTGTGGAACCGACATAATATCCGTTTGAACGGGCCCAGGATGATACAGTCGATGCATCCGGTGTGATCCCGTTCAATGCCCGGATTGCATTGCAGAATGAGAAGATTCCGCAGCCGGATTGGTATAACGTCGTTGTTTTCTTTTGCTTGCCGCTGTACCACGTATATGTATACTTTGACTGTTTCCAGTAATAGGATCCGCCCTTAAACTGATTGTGCTGGTCATAATATCCGTTCGTATAATATCCCGTGCCGGTGACGGTTGCCGAAGATGTCAGTGTCATCACTGACAGCGATGCTGCGGTCATCACACCGCAAAGACATGCAGAAATAATTCTTTTGATACCTTTCATTTTTTCATTCTCCTTATCATCATATTGATTTTGTTTGCAGCTGGTATTGCGAAATGTCTGTGTAATATATCATCTCCCTGTTCCAGTTTTTTCCTCAGTCGCCGCGGGAATCATCCCGGACGGAAAAAGCCGTGTTACTCGTGTTCCTTTCTGACTTCGATTTCCGTTTCATCCGGCTTTTTTTCTTTTTTCTGTGCCAGCAGGCATGTCGAGCAGGCGCTCAGGCAGCACAGATTGATGAGCCCGCTTCTCAGTCCGTCATCTTCTTTTGTCACGGCAGAAAAGATCATAGAAGCGATTGTGACGATGATCGCAAAGATCATCACGCCGCGGAGTGCCTTCTCCGCATCAACCTTGGTTGACATTTTCATAAAGCAATACTCCTTTTCACTTGCTCCCGGCTTTCCTGAATGCCCGGAGCGGTTTTGATGACCTGAGTATAGCACGTTTTTTCCGGAAACGGGAAAAATTGTCGTGAACGGTACGGATTTTGTCGTAAGCTGCAAACAGCACACTTGTTTTTTGACTTTATTTATGGTATACTGATTGTACAAAGAAAAAAACGGAGGACATTCCATGCGAATTGCAATTTGCGACGACGAACAGCAGTTTCTCGGTGATTTCCGGCGCATCACCGACCGGCTGTATAAAAGCCTTGACATGCTTGTGGACTGCTTTTCAAGCGGCGCGGCGCTGCTGAAGCAGTTTCGGCTCCGCGCATACGATCTGGTGTTTCTGGATATCGAAATGCCGGGAATGGACGGTATCACGCTGGCGGAAACGCTCCGGGAAATCAGTGATACGGTTCAGATCGTTTTTCTCACCGGACATATCGAGTACGCAATCAGAGGCTATGAGGTCAATGCCCTGCGGTATCTGACAAAGCCTGCCGATGAGCAGAAGATTCAGGCCGTGATTGACCATGTGCTGCAAAAAATGGAAAACGAAAAAACACTCTGGATCAAGAATGAGGAAGGGGAGATCCGGCTGCGGCTGACTGAGATTCTGTTTATCGAATCCCAGAATCAGAATGTCGTCATCAATACGGATGCGGAAAGCTATTCCGTGCGCGGCAACATGAGCGATTTTGAGCAGCGCCTGACTCCGGAAGGATTTTTCCGCATTCACCGCTGCTATCTTGCTGCACTTTCCAAGATCCGGCAGATTTCCGGCAGAGAGGTGGTCATGGAGGACGGCACGAAGCTGCCGGTCAGCCGCAGCAAGGAATCTGCACTGCGGGAGGCGCTGTTTTCATTTGTCAGAAGGGAGGCGTTCTGATGCAGGATTTTGTTTCCATGCAGGATTATATTTCTATGGCGTTTTCATGGGAAATGCTGGTCATGACGGTCATTGATTTTTTCATGATCCTGTTTCAGTATCTGGCAACTTTGCTGATCATGCACTGCTTTTATGATGATTCAATCGTGATTTCGCGGAAACGGGCGGTGTTTGTGATGGTCGGTTTTCCGATCACAATGATTGCTGTGAGCATCATCTCGTTTTTCATCGGCTTTGTCATCGCGCAGATTATGAAGGCTCTGGGTATCAAGAATGATTTTTTCCTGAATACGGATTTAGGCGACATGCTCTACCTGGTCGGAAGTCTGCCGATTTTTCTCTGGATTGCCGCAGTGGTCGCGGCGGGAAAAGGCATCGGAATCCGAAAAGGACTGCTGCGTTTTCTGATCGCGTTCGGTGTATGTATGCTGATCAATTTTGTGTGCAGTCTGCCGCCGGAGATGATCCGTTACTGCGTCACGGAAACGGGTGTTTCCGGCAAGCATATTGCGGAAGCATCCATGGAGGAGCTGATGCAGTCGGATATTATTCGCATGGTGCTGGGCATTATCATCACGCTGCTTTTGTATCACCGCGTATACAAAAAGGGGGTTGCGCTCCGGCTGCGGAAAGTTGATATTGTATCGGTTCTGTTTTACGCCGCGATCGCGCTGCTGATCAATATTCTGTTTGAAACGGTGGAAAAGCAGGGGATCCCGCTGGCAGGCGGCAGTCTTTCCATGCGGATCATTCTGGTGCTCTTCATGATGCTGCTGATTTTGCTGATTCCGCTGCTGATTGTGCGGAACCGCCTCAGTGCTGCCTATAAGGAGCAGGCAGCCTATCAGCAGAATTTTCTGGAAACGGAGCTGAATGCATCCCGCCAGTATAAGGCTGCGCAGGAGGATACCCGCGCATTCCGCCATGATGTGCAGAATAATCTGACGGCGGTTGCCATGCTCATGGAGGAGGGGAAGATCGAGGAGGCCAGACAGTATCTGAATGATATGCGCACGGAGGTCAATGCGCTTTCCCCGAAGATTGTCAGCGGGGACGACATGGTCGATGCGCTGATTTCGTCGAAGCTGGCGAAAATGGCCGATCTCGGCATCACATTCAGTATCGACGGCGTGATTGACGGCGGCCTGAACTGGAAGCCGATGGATATCTGCACGGTGTTCGCAAATCTGCTGGACAATGCGATTGAAGCAGCTGCGCAGACGGAAAACGGTTATATCCGGCTGGCGTTCAAAAAATCGGAGCATCACCGCCTGATTGAAGCGGTCAACAGCTGTCCGGCGGATGTGGACTGTGATGCGCTTATGCTCGGCGGAAATCACATCACCGGCAAGCAGGACAAGTCCCTGCACGGATACGGCATCGGCAACATTCGCAGAACGGTTGAAAAATACGGCGGAATGATGAAGCTGTCCTGCGCAGAGCATGTGTTTACCATGCAGATTGTTCTGATGAAATGAAGCATCGCCTGATCAAAAAAAGCAGCACCTCAAGCGGGGTGCTGCCTTTTTCGTATGGAGAAAGCGCCTGAATGCAGTTTTGCTAGGCGATGAAAAACAAAAGGTGAGTTGTGTGTTTTATACAAAGATGCGGTCTTGTGTTTGTGTGTTTATACAAAGATTGCAAGGCTCTGAAACATAATCATGCAACGAAACGTATCCCATGCAGAGGGACAGCTGCCCTTTGCATGCATGCATTACAGAACCAACATTCAAACAAAACTCAGACACAAAAACATCATGGAGGTTTATTATGAAACACATCAGTCAGACACGTATTACTGCTTTTATCATGACCGGCGCACTGCTCGTATCCGGCATGACCGGCACGTTTCCCGCAATGACAGCTCAGGCTGCCGTCAACTCCGAAGAAACCACGATTGACCTGGTGAATCATCTGCGATACCGTTATGTTATCACAGAGACAGACAAGTGTGTTCTCCGGAGAGTCAGTGATGAAAACGGAACAAAGATCACCGATAAGACAAGTCTGGAACTGCCTGATAAGATTCCGGGCTCCAATTATGAGATCCGTGAGCTTGGCTATAACGGAGAGGCAATTATAGACAGCACTTCGGTCAAAGTTCTGAAGCTCCCGAACTGTGTTGAGAAAATCAATAATTATGCTCTGCATTGCAACAAAGTTCCGAATCTGAAAACCCTGAAGATGAATCTGAAAGGTCTTGATTACTGTGATGATTTAGCATTCGGTGATAATGGCAAATTAGAGTTTATCTATGCATACAACAAAAAGACCTGCGGATACGATTATCTCGGTACTGTCAGTAATTTTGAAAAGTATTACAGCCTGATCTATCAGTATGATGATAACGGGAACCAGTTGAAAGATTCGGCAGGAAAGCCGCTGTATACACAGTATCAGTGCACAACAAATGAGGGTAATGATCCGTATCTGGGAAAGGTTTTCCGGCTTACGGATGAAAACCTGACCGGCGAGGCAACCTTCCTGAATGCGGTGGATAATACGCCATACTGCAAAAAACTCGGATATCAGTATGCACAAAAAATAGTCCAAGAAAACGGATTCAATGCTTCCGGCCTCACCAAACAGCAGGTTCTGGAAATGATCTATAACTATCTGAGAACACATGAGCGCTATTCCAGGATCCGGACGGCAGAATCAGAAACCCTGAGCGGCCTGATGGGTACCTCGCTGAGCGCACTGGCACTGAACAGCGGTGTCTGCGGCAGCTTTGCACACAGTTTTGAACAGCTTTGCCGTGCAACGGGCAAATTTACATTCGGTGATACAGCGGCCGGATCTGATGTCGTCTGTGTCGGAATGCCCGGTCATGTTGTCAATGCAGTCCGGCTTTCTCCGAATCAGGGCTACTATATTATTGATGCGTCGCAGTTCCCCGATACCGCACATTTCATGCAGACCGTGAATTATAGAAATACTGCCTTTACGTCTGCATATTCATACGGTGAGTCCTCCACTGCGGCACAGCTCAACCAGACAGTATTCAATTTCTCTTCCAGTATGCTTGCAAGTCAATCCTACTATGGCGGCGATTGCTTCATGCAGATCGTAAACCAGAATAATGCAGGATTGAAGGTCGAGGTTTATGACACCAATTATCCTTCCCGCAAATATGTCAATTACACGGGGCACGTAACGCCCGGAACCATCTCTCCTGCCAATGTCAGCACATTTTCAGACCTCACGTTGCAGCCGCAGTTCATCCCCAGCACCTGCTATTTCACGATCAGAGTCAACGGCAAGGCGATCAACACGAGTGCGCAGATGCAGGGGCAGGAGCAGACGGTTACTGCCGGCAACAAGACGTACAAAGTGAAATATGAAGTCCTGACCTATGCGGGTACCGGTGTACCGCCTGCAAACGGCTACCAGAATTATTATAAGCTCACAATCCGCAAGGCATGATTATTCCGCATGATACACTCCTTTTTCTGAACCGCCGCGTTTCCCATGAAACGCGGCGGATTCAGTTTGTCCATAAAGCCCCTCTGCTGATGTGACCCGCCCCCTGTCAAGTAGACAGCGCAAAAAACAAAAATAATCTATGAAGTAACTAAAAGCAGTCTGTGCAATTTGTGCAGGCTGCTTTGTTGTTAGCAAATGGCAAGCACCTTTTGGAGTGAGGAGCGCAGCGACG